>Ga0209013_10005958_pt1 | contig 10414 bp, 8 predicted proteins | sample Cruoilmetagenom2_FD_187291 | JGI IMG/M metagenome (GOLD analysis project Ga0209013, IMG submission 187291) | Oil polluted marine microbial communities from Coal Oil Point, Santa Barbara, California, USA - Sample 2 (SPAdes) (version 2) | ecosystem: Environmental > Aquatic > Marine > Oil seeps ...
TTGGCATTATAAAAGATCGTTTGACGCTCATCGCCATGGATCTTGATCTTCTCCTTTTTGGCCCGGACCCATTTATCCTGCAACTTCTGGTGTGTCTCAATCTTATATTTTCTAGCCGATCTCCTCTTCACCTCTTTAAAAATGACAGCATCTTCCTTAAGTTCAACAGGTTTTGAATTGGCACCAAAATAGTAGATGCCCTCCTGTCCAACAGAATCCATGGACAAGGCTGTGAAAAACAGACAAATCCAGACGCAATGCTTCATACTGACAGTTTAGATAATAGTGATTAATATATCTCTATAACTCTTTTATTCTGATGTTTCGAAACCACACCAGTGAGCCATGACCAAGGAAACCGATATGTCCGGTGGTACGTTTCAGACCGGGGTGGTTTTTTCCATCGGCAGTTCCGTTTTTGGTAGCATCTTTGATGTTCGCTTCCACTATGGTGGTCCCATTCAGAGTAATTTTTATATTATCTCCCCTGACCATGACCTCCTGGATGTTCCAATCTCCCACCGGCTTTAGAGCTCCTCTTTTTGCCGGAATAATGCCATACACGGAACCATGGTACTGGTATGGCTCCAGGTTGGCATAAACAGGGGCAGTGTTATCCAGTATTTGCAATTCATAACCCGCATAAGCAGCATTGCCTGTCAGCGATGTTCTTATTCCGAGACCATTGTTTGCACCTGGTGTAAGTTTGAATTCGAACCGAAAAATGAAATCAGAATACTCCTTCTCGGTATACAGATTGCCACCGCCCTCCTGTGGCCGGATCACTATGGTCCCGTCCTCAACTTCATAACTGTGGTCCTTGCCGGTCCACCCCGACAAATTCTGACCGTTAAAAAGTGTGACATATCCAGCTGCTTTCTCCTCTTCGGCAAGCTCATACCCGGGAGATTTCACCTCCTTTACATAAATATCACGAAAGGCCAGGTCGGTTCCATGAGCCTGCAATTCAATGGATCCAGTGGGGAAAATCGGGATGCTTCTGTCCCAGTAGTTTTCCATAATTACATTGTCAACAACCAGCTGGCCATTCAGGTAGACCGTTACCCTGTCATCAATCATGGTAATATGGAACGTATTCCAGTCCCCAACGGGGTTGTCAGCTACCACCAGGGGTTTGCTTTCATATATTTGATTGTTGTAGAGTCCGCCAGAACCAACCTGTGCCCCTGACTCAACCCTTGAAGTATCCCAGATCTGAACCTGGGGCGATCCACGCAGGTAGATCCCCGAATCACCTTTTTTAGTGATCCTCCAGTCAGCAATCATCTCAAAATCACCATACTCCTTTACACTGCAGAGGTTGGCACCGTGACCGTTAAAAACAATAAAGTTGTCGTTTACGCTCCAGTTCTCCTTTAGTTTCTCATCGGCCTCCTCCTGAAATTTCTTCAGTTGGGCCTCAGAGAGGTCTTTCTTCTTAACCGGGTCTGTGGCAAGCCCCTGCCAACCCGATAGGTCCTTGCCATTGAACATGGAAATAAACCCGGTTTGGTTGGGCATCTTCTCCAGGTAGTTCTCTATATCAATCTTAAGATATTCTGTATCCGGACCAGTGATGATATCTCTGGCCTTGACAAGGTATTCTTTCACCATTTCTCCGGAAAGCCCGTTATTCAAACCTTCACTTGGAAGCACTACATTGACGAGCGCGTTGGCAGCATCTGCCTGCAAGGTTTCATCATCCAGATAATTGCTCAATGATATAAAGCTGAGGAAAGTTTTTACAAACCCCATGGCTCTGATGATCTGCTTTGTGTCATTCTCATTGTTTGTAAGGGGCTCCACCTTTCTGAGCAGCAGCAATTTTTGATCGGCTGGTTGGTTCGAACCACCAATGATCTTTACATAACTCTTAAAAGCCGCCTCTTTTTCTGAAATCAGATTGGTTCCGGAACAGATATTATAGAGAGCGGTAAGCACTGCAATATCATTGGAATTAATCAACGCAGAGAACGCTTTTTTCTTTGTCGTTTCATCACCATGGTTATACGCTTCATATACAGACTTCAATGCCTCTTTTCCCCCTAAACTGCCAAGCACACCAATAAATTTCCGGATCGATGACTTTTCTGTGGCATATGACAACACCATTTGGGTTTCCACGGACCTGTCCGGACTCCTGTTTACCGATGCCACAAGGGCTTTCTGAATGTGCATCATCTCCTCTTCGTTTTCCAACTGATCGAAGAGAATCAGCAGTTCATTTAAATGGTCGCAGGAGGCAACCCTGTAAAGGTTTTCAAGTGCAGAAGCCCTGACATCCTCCTGGTCTATTTGATCAAACAGGACGTGAAAATATGCGCTATTTCCTTTTGCTGCAATGACTTCCACTAATACAACCTTAGCACCTTCAGGGGCATTACTAAGTTTATTTGCCAAAAGTTGAAGATCATTTCCACCAACCGTCTGAAGAAGGGCGTTTTTGGCTGTTTCGGTATCAGGAAGTGTGGGATATTTAAGTGTATAGTTGAGTATGTCATTAACAGCTTCACCCTTCTGGATCAGAGCGAAGGATTTCACTGCCTGTTGCCTGACCATGGCATCGGCATCTGTCATATACCCTTTGATTAATTCCGCTGTTTCATCGTCGTCGAGAAGGCCCAGCAGATAGAGTATTTCACTCTTTACCTCGTTGCTTTTGGTTGAGTTTAGCGCATCGATCCATGGAGCAACCGGAGTTCCATATTTTGCAGCATAATTGAGAGCGGCCATGCGATATTGCTTGTTCTTGCTCTTCAAAGCATCCACAAGCATAGAGACCGAACTTTCCAAGTTGTCATTTCCGGCCGCAGTTAACAATGCACGGATCTTAAAATGTACCTGCTCCGGAGCTGTGCACTTCTTCCCGAGGGTCCTGCAAATTTTTAGACTGAGGCTGTGATTGCCCTTCTCCGAAAGTGTTTGGGCATAGGTGAGCAGACTTCCGGTGGCGTTGGTGGGCTCCGGCATATAAGCTGCTTTTTTTGCAGCATCCATAAGGATTTCATAAGAGTCCGGATGGCCTAGTTTTGCCAGACAAGCCAGGAGACTATTCTGCAGATCGGGATGATTAGTTCCGGCAAGGTTTGCAACTGCAGCTGCATGATCCATGATCCCGATCTCCCCAATGGCATTTACCAGTGCAATCTGAATGTTGCCGGAGCTCTTATCCAGATAATTTACAAAAATGCTGGCAGCTAACTTTGGATTAGCATCCCTCATTGCCCTGATGGCTGGATCGTGTAACTTGATATCCGTTAAATAGTTGCTTAAACTTTCGATGGTCGAATCACCTCCTATGTAGTTCAGCTGACTCATCAAAAAGCTTTTCACATAAGCATCATGTCTGCTTCCAATCTCCTTCAAAAGCATTGTTTCCCACTCAGTTTTCTCTTTCTCCTTGCCCTGTTGGCTGAGGTATCGTGACAAGCTTTCTATGGCAAACCGGGGTTTTGTGTCATCTCCGGTTCCCGGAGGTATGATCAGATCCAGTATCTTCTGCAAACCTGGTTCTTCCAATTCCCACAGCAAATTCATCTGCCTCTCTAACTGCTCTTGATTGTCAGCCGGTATCTGCACCAGCAGGTCAGCAATTTTTGTATCCAGGGTGCGGTTGTCCTGCGAATAGACCGGATTTGAAGTCAGCATCAGGACCAACAGGAACAGGAATGTGATTTTTATATAATTCATTGTTGTGGTCTTTAAATAGTTAATCATTTCCATCAATTTACATGCTCCATGGTGAACGCATCTCGGGGTATATCAACCGATTTGCCCTTTCATCATTAATAAATTCCTGGTTGACGGGATCGAAATGGAGGGTACGTCCCAATCGCAATGCAGCCACTCCCATATTCACGATGGTACATGACCGGTGACCGTTGACTTCGTTCAGTGCAAATTTCTGGCGGGTTCGTACCGATTCATGAAATGATGTTATCTGAGGTTCAGGATCCGGAAGGCTATCTGCCAGCTTTTGAATATCGGGAATGGTGGAACGGAATCCCCGGTATATTTTTCCGTTGGGCCCTTCGATATATGCTGCATCCTTATCCCTGTTCTCACCATCCAGGATGATCTGGCATCCATCCTCATAAGTATATTCAATTCGCCGCCATGATCCCACGGCATCGGGGTGTTGCTGGGGAGCGTCAACCTCTACACGTATGGGACTGGTATGGTCTTTGTCGAGCATATACTGCACTGGATCAAGATAATGCTGTCCCATATCACCCAATCCTCCGCCATCGTAATCCCAGAAACCCCTGAATTTAGAATGTACCCTTAGCTCATTGTATGGCTTGAGAGGAGCCGGACCGAGCCACATATTATAGTCAAGATGCTCAGGCACCGGTTGTGGCTGGAGATTTTGATCTCCGCTCCAGTAGAATTTCCAGTTGTATCCTGTAATCCCACTCACCGTAAATTTAAGTGGCCATCCAAGTACTCCACTGTCGATTATCTTTTTCAGGGGTTTTACAGTGGTGCCCATTCCATAAAAGTTACCCCTGAAACGGAACCATGTATTCAGCCTGAACATACGGCCGTTGTTCTTTACAGCTTCAATTACCCTTTTTCCTTCACCAATGGTCCTGGTCATTGGTTTTTCACACCAGATATCTTTCCCGGCCTCGGCCGCCATCACCGAAATAAGGCCATGCCAGTGTGGGGGAGTGGCAACATGAACCACATCGATATCTTTTTGCTGGAGCAATTCGCGGAAATCCGTGTACGCATGGACCTCTTCACCTGCTCTCTTAATGGCCCTCTGCAGATGGAGGCGATCCACATCACATATGGCTACCAGACGTCCTTCGCGATTGAAATGATGGTTGTAACCGATGCCGCCAACACCTATAATGGCTTTGGTTATCTGATCACTGGGGGCAATAAATCCGGTACCCCCGAGTACATGTCTGGGCACAATTGTAAAAGCGACTGCACCAAGTGCACTTTTTTTAAGAAAATTTCTTCTTTCCATGTTCTGATTTTTTGTGACCGCACTCCTATTTACCTAATTCTGTTATAGCCGTTATGGGAGTAAGTTCAATTTTCCTGAATTCAACTTCGGATCCTTCAGCCTGTAAGGCGATCTGTCCTTTGCTGGCAGTACAATCAAATCCGTAATTTACCAGATTCCCATTCACCCAGACTTTTATCTCTTTTTCAACACTCTCAATAACCATGGTATTCCAATCTCCAAGCGGATTCTCAGATCCGTCTGTAAGATTTTGTATCCTGCGCTTTTTGCCTTCAGTAATGCCCCACTCTTGTTCCGGTCCACGGCGATTTTCCATATCTGGTACGGAAATATCTTCAACAATGCACCAAAAATCACCTGCATTCTCATGCATCATCTGTACTTCCAGCGATTGGGGGAACATTTTGTATAGAGCCCTTGGGGTCGAAGCATGTACCAGAACCCCACAATTTCCAGGTTTCCCGGCAAACCTGTATTCCAGTTTCAGGCGGTAATTCAGAAAGACAGAATCGGTTATTAAGTGACCTTTTGGATCACCCAGACTCACCAACATTGAATCGCGGATTATAAAGGCATTTAGAGTATCCGGATTTTCATCCATTGCCGGGATATCAACATGCCATCCGGTCAGATCAACTCCGTTAAACAGGTTTATGGTTTCTGGCTCAGAGGAGAGATCACAGGAAAAAACTAAAATCAGCATTAAAAGGGAAAGTGATAGATGTTTCATTTTGATTGGGTTTAAATTCTTTTTTGGTATCATTTGCTCAGGTACTTCTGCAATAAAATATGGTCTCCCTCAAAGGTAGCACCATTTTCTTTTGTATTTTTAAATACTCTTTTCTTTTGTATTTTTAAATACTCTTGATTGAAATACCAGAATGATCCTAGAATTATTACAAAGAGTCTGTAAGTCACTTGACGAAAATGATATTCCATATATGATTTCCGGTAGTATTGCGATGAACATATATGCAATCCCAAGAATGACAAGAGATATCGATATTGTTATTGAGCTTTCAATGGGCAGAATAGATGAATTTACAGATTTGTTTCCTGACAGCTATTTCAACAAAGATGCTATCAGAGAGGAAGTCATGCGAAAAGGGATATTCAATATTATAGATCATTCCACCGGGTTCAAATTAGACTTTATTTTGCGAAAAGATACAGAGTATTCCAAGCTGGCTTTTGCACGCCGCAAAAGAATTGCTGAACTTGACACCGAACTGTGGGTCATCAGTCTTGAAGATTTAATAATCGCAAAAATTGTCTGGATCCAGCAATACCAAAGCGATAAGCAGATCCATGATATCGAAAACCTGTTACTAAATCCTGATAAGGAGAAGAAATACATTGTACAGTGGTGTGATGCATTGAATCTAAAGACTTATAATTTGCTTGAAAATGAATGATACACCAAAATATATATTGGAGAAACAATTTGAGATAGTAATGACTAAGCCGTTAAAAGAGAGGGTAAACGATTTATTTGAAATGACTGAACTCTCTCGAAAAATAATCCAGAACAGAATAGAAGCCAACAATCCCGATATACAAGAAGTAGAATTAAAAGTCGAATTATTTAAGGCGTTTTATCGCTCTGATTTTGATGATCATTTATTTAACCAGATTGTTGATAGTATGAAGCGATTCTGGAATCAAACGAAATGAGAAAGATCCAACGATTATATGATTTTTACTAAATTGCACCTGCAATCCCAGTGTAACATATCCAAAACGAATTCACATGACATCCAGAGATAACCTCCTGAAGACCATCAATCATGAGCAGCCCGACCGTGTAGTTGTGGATTTTGGTGCAACCCCTGTAACCGGTATTCATGTGCTGATGGTTGAACAGCTCAGGGACTACTTTGGTCTTGAAAAGAAACCTGTAAAGGTGAGTGAACCTTTTCAGATGCTGGGCGAAGTGGAGGAGGATTTGATGGAGGCCATGGGTGTGGATGTGATCGGACTCTCTCCACCTTCTGACATGTTTGGTCACAGAATGGAGGACTGGAAAACCTTTCACACACCCTGGGGACAGGAAGTGTTGGTGCCAGGTACCTTTAATGTATCGGTGGATGCAAAAGGGGATACATTGATGTATCCACAGGGTGACAGGTCTGTGGATCCCAGTGCAAAAATGCCCAAAGCAGCATATTTTTTTGATGCAATAAACCGGCAGGGTGTGATTGATGATGCTCAACTCAACCCGGAGGAGAACCTGGAGGAGTTTTCTCTCATGAGTGAAGAAGATGTGACCTACTGGAATATTGAAACCGGGAAGGCAGTGGAAAAAGAGAGAGGCCTGGTGGCTAATTTTGGAGGGACAGGCATTGGAGATATAGCCCTGGTACCCGGACTGAACCTGAAGCATCCCAAAGGGATCCGGGATGTGTCCGATTGGTACATGTCCACCCTTATGCGCACTGATTATCTGCACCATATTTTTGAGAAACAGACCGATATTGCACTGGAGAACCTGAAGATGGTCAGGGAAGCCACTGGTGACACTGTGGATGTGGCCTTTATTTGCGGAACCGATTTCGGTACCCAGGATTCATCCTTCTGCTCCATTGATACCTTCCGGGAGCTCTATGCTCCTTATTATAAAAAGATCAACGACTGGATCCATGAGAACACCCGTTGGAAAACCTTCAAGCACAGCTGCGGGGCGGTGGAACCGTTTATGGAGAGTTTCATTGAAGCAGGTTTTGATATCATTAATCCTGTTCAGATCAATGCAGCCGGCATGGATCCCGTGTTGCTGAAGGAAAAGTATGGCGATCGGTTAACTTTCTGGGGTGGGGGAGTGGATACCCAGAAAGTGCTTCCTTTTGGCAGTGAGGAGGAGGTGAAAGCACATGTACTGAGAGAGTGTGAGATCTTTGCTCCCGGAGGTGGATTTGTATTCAACACAGTCCATAACATACAGGCCAATGTGCCGGTGCAGAATGTGATAGCCATGTTAGAGGCTATCAGGCAGTTCGGCTGATCTGTGATTACCTTTATTTGCGAAGCGTGTTATTAATTTGCATTTGTATGAAAATTAGATTATCTTTATCCAATACAATGTTCACACATATGGACATACAAAAATTAACCATTAACAATTAACACTATAATTCTATGAAAAAATCAAGCTTCCTTCTCATTTTTATTTCACTTATTGCTGTTGGTCTGACGCTTGTTACAAACTCTTGCGACGAAGAGGATGAAAGGGTCACCACGACAATCACACTTGACAAAACTGAAACCGGTCCGCACGACATTGGTGAAACTGTTACAGCCACTGTTACCATTGTAGCTGAAGATGTCGCATCTTTAGTATATTATAAAGTGATGGATCAAGAAAAATCTGATCCGGTTGATGTGACTTCGGGTTTAACCCAGTCAGGCACTACCTACACCTATGATTTCTCCTATGAACTTGAGCTGGGTGATGATTTGGGTACGCTTGGATTTGAATTCGAGGCTACAGATGACCTGGATGTAATGAAGTCTGCAGCTATTGTAGTTACAACCAACTTATCTGTTCAGGGTATGTTCGTTAAATTCGACTGGAAAATTACTGAAGAGGAGTGGTTGGGAGAGAGTGTTCTCGCTCCACATGATGCTGCAAAAGTTTTCAGGTTCAGTGACGATGGTACCTACGAGGTAGATCTGAGTCCCGAATATGCGTCTTATAACCATCATTTCTGCTACTGGGTTTATAAGGAGACACCCGGTAACGGCGATACACTGGCAGAATTAAGGTTGATCAGGAGGCTTTTATCCGGTGAAACAGCCTTGGACGAGAATTACGACTTCAGGATCACCTCGGCCAATGAGTCAGAAATGACCATGTACTGGGATCTGGCATTCTGGGGATTGCTTGATATCAAGCGGACATTCAATAGCCAGGCCAAAGGTGCGTTCCAGCCTTACGGAACCCAGGCTTATGCTGACAGCGTTGCAATGCTCACGGTTTTGGATTGTTCCAATATTGATGATGGATTGCTCGTATGGTAACAGGGCAGCTGAACCTATCAATTAAGTAGATAAGCATGCATAGCTAAGGCATCCTGGAGATTCAGAATACTTATTTCCGGGATGCCTTTCTTACGCCTGGCGCTATTTCCTCATACCACCCAACCAGATAGGAAGGGGCTGAAAATATTATCAAGCCACTTTTCAATGTAATCCTAAACTCAATGAAAAGACCAATCATCGCATTTCTATTAGCAATATTCCCATATATACTTGTTGCTCAGACCGTTACATTAAGAGGAACTGTTACTGATGATACCGAATCGCCCCTCCCGGGTGTATCCGTTGTAATCGAAGGAACAAGCCATGGTGTCATTACCAACATGGATGGAGAATTTCAGATAGAAGTTGACCCATCAGCCGCTAAAAATATTAGTTTCTCTTTTATAGGTTTTAATACCGAAACAAGGGAGATCGCTGATGGTATTAACTTTTATGAGATACAGCTGACCCCCAAATATACAGCGCTGGATGATGTGGTGGTGATCGGTTATGGTACACAGAGAAGAGGGGATGTTACCATGTCGATCTCTTCGGTGAAAGCTGAGGATGTAGCCTCTCCGGCAAACGTTTCACTCGATCAGGCGCTCCAGGGACAGGCCGCAGGTGTGGTGGTCATCCAGTCCACCGGGAAACCAGGTGCTCCGGTATCGATTCGGATCCGTGGAACCACATCTATTAATGGTACAAATGAACCCCTGTATGTTGTTGACGGGATCCCGATCATCACCAAGGCTGAAGAACTGACTACCGGAACTGTCCAGGGATCAGACATTAACCCGCTTTCTTCAATCAACCCGGCCGACATCGAATCCATCCAGGTTCTCAAAGATGCTTCCGCAACAGCCATGTACGGAGCAAGGGGGGCGAACGGGGTGATCCTCATTACAACGAAACGCGGTGAATCAGGAAAACTACAGGTAAATTTGATCAGTTCTGTTGGGGTACAGAAACTGGCAAAGAAACTGGAACTATTGAATGCAAAGGAATTGGCCGAACTTGGGAATGATGCAGTTACTGATGCCAGGAAGTATTATCCGGATATTGCTTATGGTGATAATTTCGCTTTTCCTGACAGGTTTGGTGAAGGTACCGACTGGCAGGGCGAAATATTCCGTCCGGCCTGGATGCAGAACCACCAGCTGTCACTCAGGGGTGGAAGTGATAATACCCGCTATTTCATGTCCGCGAACCTGATGCGCCAGGATGGGATTATTAAGAATTCAGATTTTAACAAGGGGACCTTCCGGATTAACCTGGACAATGATCTTTCAGACAAGGTAAGAACGGGTGTTAACCTGAATTTCACTAACAGCATCAGCCATGGGGTAATCACAGGGGTACCCAACCAGTCGTCCAGTGTTACTGCGATGGCCATGCTTTTTAATCCGGCACAGG
>Ga0209013_10005959_pt1 | contig 10414 bp, 8 predicted proteins | sample Cruoilmetagenom2_FD_187291 | JGI IMG/M metagenome (GOLD analysis project Ga0209013, IMG submission 187291) | Oil polluted marine microbial communities from Coal Oil Point, Santa Barbara, California, USA - Sample 2 (SPAdes) (version 2) | ecosystem: Environmental > Aquatic > Marine > Oil seeps ...
TGGTGCTACCGAGGCTGCTGGCGCAGCCGGGGCTGCGTGGAAAGCCAATGTCGTCACCGGCGATGATGTGGATGTGCGCAAGCTACCTATCCCTACTCACTCTGCCGGCGACGGTGGTCCGTTCATCACCGGGGGCGTGGTCGTCAGCAAGGACCCAGTGAGTGGGCGGGGAAACCTCTCCTACAATCGGATGCAGGTCAAAGGCCCGCGCCAGTTTGGGTTCAACCTCAACGAGTGGCGGCACGTGCGCGAGTTCCTGGACGTGCAGGAGGCGAAGGACGAACCCCTGCAGGTAGCCATCGCCATCGGCCTGGATCCGGCGATCATGATTGCGGCCGGCGCCCGCTACCCCGACGATGAGCTGCTCATCGCAGGGGCAATCCGGGGCAAGGGCATTCGAGTCTCGCGGGGGGTCACGGTGGACGTGGACATCCCCGCCGCCGCCGAGATCGTCATTGAGGGCTATCTGGGCGCGCACGAGCGCCAAGCCGAGGGCCCGCTGGCCGAATTTCACGGCTACTTTGGCGAGCTTTGGGAGAGCCCTGTCTTTCATGTCACCGCCGTGTGCTGGCGTGACGATCCCATCTTCCAGACCCTCATCCCTGGTTGGAACGAGCACCTCTACCTGGGCAATGTCCTGCCTCGCGAGCCGCTGCTGCTCAACCATGTGCGCCACGTGGCCCGGAACGTGAGCGGCCTGCACATCCCGCCCTACGCCAGCGGCTTTACAGCCATCGTGGCCATCGACAAGTGCAATCCTGGCGAACCCAAGAATGTGGCCCTGGCGGCCTTTGCAGCCCACGTCAACATCAAATGGTGCATCGTCGTGGACCCGGACGTGGACATCTATGATCCAGCCGACGTGATGTGGGCGCTGAGCACCCGGGTGGATTGGAGCCGGGACGTCTTTTTTGTCCCTGGCGCCCAGGGGCACGAAATGGACCCGACCGCCGATGAGCGCGGCGTCCACACCAAGATCGGCGTGGATGCTACCTCAAAACCGGAGAGGCGGGGCTATGACCAGCGCGTTCGCTACGGCGCGGTGGATTTGAGCCAGTACCTTCCCGGTGCACCGGGCTGACAGTGCTCGCGCTACCCTGTTGTGGCGCTGGTCTGGAAATGGATGGGAAGAACCATGAAAACAGCAACTGTTGATCTTGATACTTCCAGCGTTGAAATCGTAGAGACGCCGGCCAGGGATCTCCGCAGATTTTTGGGCGGACGGGGACTGGGCGCCAAGCTGCTGTACGAGCGGGTTGGCCCGAGCGTCGGGCCGCTCTCGCCTGACAACGAGCTCATTTTCACCGCCGGTCCGCTGGCCGGCACGCCCTGGCCCACGTCGGCGCGCCTGCACGTGACCTTTAAATCTCCGCTCACAGGCGCCTACGGCTATGCCAACAGCGGCGGGTTCTTTGCGGCAGAGATGCGCCACGCGGGCTATGACGCCATTATCATCACCGGCCGGGCGCCGGAACCGTCGGTCCTGCGCGTTGAGGACGAGACGATTACGGTGGAACCCGCCACCGGGCTATGGGGCGTCACCACCAGCGAGGTCCACCACGCGCTCCTGGGTCCAGAGCCCAAAGCCCGTGATGGCCGGGTCGCCTGCATCGGGGCCGCCGGCGAGAATCTGGTTCGCATCGCGGCCATTATCAACGACCACAACCGGGCAGCGGCCCGCGGAGGTCCCGGCGCCGTCATGGGCAGCAAGAACCTCAAAGCCATCCACCTCCGCGCCAGCGGTCGCCCCAGCATCTCCCCGGCGCTGCGCGCTGCGGCCAAGGATGCCACGGCCAAGCTCAACCAGGATCCGCGCCTGGATGGACTGCGCCGGTTCGGTACCCTGTTCCTGATGGATCCCAAGAACATGAGCGGCGACCAGCCCGCCAAAAACCACCAGCTCGGCCAGGTGCCCTTTATCGAGAAGGTGAACGACGTTGCCCTGGACAAGTACCTGGTAGAGCACAAGGGCTGCTATGCTTGCCCCATCCGCTGCTCCCGCAAGTCAGAGGTGCGTGAGGGACCGTACGCGGTCGAGATTGGGGGTCCAGAGTACGAAACGACCAACGCCCTCGGCCCCATGTGCTGGATCGACGATCCGGAGGCCATCATCTATGCCAATCATCTCTGCAACCAGCATGGGCTAGACACCATCTCGACGGGGGTGGTAGTGGCCTTTGCCATGGAGCTGCACGAGAAGGGCCTGCTCGATGATCCAGAACTCTCGCTGGAGTGGGGCGATGAGCAGACGCTGATGGGGCTCATCGAGCGGATCGCCCGCCGGCAGGGGCTCGGCGATCTGTTGTCTGAGGGCGTGAGGCGCGCCGCCCAACAGATCGGTGGTGAAGCCGGCCGGTACGCCATGCACGTCAAGGGTATGGAGCTGCCCCGCCAGGAACCCCGCGTGGCCAAGGGCTTTGGTCTGGGCCATGCAACCAGCAATCGTGGCGCGGATCACCTGTACGCCCTGCCGGCCATCGACCTGGGCGGTGCCTGGGACATCGCCCAGCGGATCTTTCCGGCCGAGATCGTGCCCGAGCTGATGGAGACCGACAACGAAAAGTTCAAACCGGACCTGGTCGTGTATGGTGAGCACTTTTGCGCCGTGACCGACGCCCTGGGCATCTGCAAGTTCTCGACGACGGAGGAGTACAGCCTGTTGCCCGACGACGTGGCCCCCGGCCTGGCAGCGGTGTGGGATGAGCCGCTGACCGGGAAGGACCTGCTGGAGATCGGCGAGCGGATCGTGAACCTGGAACGCCTCTACAATGTTCGGGAGGGCCTATCCCGGGCCGACGACCAATTGCCGGTCCGTTTTACCGAGGAAGCTGTGCCCTTGTATGGTTTTGAACGCGATCCGGAGACGGCCGAGCTGCAGCAATCCCCCGAACCCATCGGCCAGGGACGGATCTATGACTTTGACCTGATGCTGGACCGCTACTACGATTTGCGGGGCTGGTCGCGCGATGGTTTGCCGGCCCCGGAGACGTTGAGCAGGCTTGGATTGGAAGGATATCTGGACCAGGTAATGGCTTAGTGGAGCTGCGCAAACCAGGTCCCGGGCAGGAGAAAAACAGGGAGGCTAGCATGAAGATTGAAGGCAAGACAGCGCTGGTTACGGGTGGAGCCCACCGGGTGGGCAAGGCGATCGCGATGACGCTGGCGCAGGCTGGGGCCAACGTGGTCATCAACTATTACAGCTCAGATACGGCGGCCCAGGAGACGGTCAGGGAAGCCGAGGCGCTGGGTGTTGGCGGGCTGGCCGTCCAGGCCGACGTTGGGGACCTGGAACAGGTACGGGCGCTGGTGGCGGCTGCCGCGGACCGCTTTGGCGCGGTGGATATCCTGGTCAACAGTGCCTCGATCTGGCAAAAGACGCCGTTGCCCATGGGGGATTTCGCCGACTGGCATCGTGTGCTCGGCCTGCTGGTCCATGGTTCCATGTACTGTGCCGATGCGGTGGCGCCCATGATGCAGGAGCAAGGCGAGGGGGCCATCGTCAGCATTGTGGATTTGGCGGCCTGGAAACCCTTTTCCGGCTACGTCGCCCACAGCGTAGGCAAGGCGGGGCTCTTGGCCCTGACCCGCTCGCTGGCGCTGGAGCTGGCGCCCGCCGTGAGCGTCAACGCCGTGGCCCCAGGCCCGGTCCTGCCCCCGCCGGACTATAGCGAGGAACAGATCGCGCGCATAGCCAGGCGGACGCTGAAGGGGCGCTGGGGCAAGGCCCAGGATGTGGCCGGCGCGGTGCGCTTCCTCGTCGAGGCGGACTATATCACCGGTGAGGTGATCGTTGTGGATGGCGGCGAGCGGTTGGGGCCGGCTTAACATTCTTGCTCGTGCCAAAGCGCGGACTGTGGTCCGCCTCAAGCGGGTATGTGGTGAGGAGCTCGTGTTGGACTTCTCAGAGTAGTTTGTGCTGGGCCACAGTCCGGCACCTGGTGCGCAAGGACTGGCGGACTGCGGTCCGCCTCAAGCGGGTATGTGGTGAGGAGCTCGTGTTGGACTTCTCAGAGTAGCTTGTGCTGGGCCACAGTCCGGCGCCTGGTGCGCAAGGACTGGCGGACTGCGGTCCGCCTCAAGCAGGTTTCTGGTGAGCAGCGCAGAGCCTGATCTGGAGGATTGTCAATGTCCGAACAACACAGAGTTCTATTCCTGACCGATCGCGGCCAGTTCCACCAACAGACTGTACTGGACGCGGCGCCGCCAGAGCTGGCGGTGACCATGATGCGCCGGCCGCCCAAGGAGGAGGTCCTGCGCTCCCTGCCCGAGGTCGAGTTCCTGATCAGCGAGCGTTCGGGCCCAGTAGACGCCGGCATGATCGCCGCCGGACAGAATCTGCGGCTGATCCAGCGCTTGGGCTCGCTGACCTACGACATCGACCTGGGCGCGGCGCGGGCGGCTGGCGTTCCGGTCGCGGCCTGGCCCGTGCAGACGGCCATCATGGTCGCCGAGCACATGGCCATGCAGCTGCTATCGCTGGCCAAACGGACGGGCGAGCTGGCTGCTGTCGCCGGCGAGGCGGGTGATTGGGGCCGGCCCTCCCGCCGCACCGACGAGGACACCTTTGCCTACGATTGGTCGCGGCGCAGCGGCGTCCGCACGCTCTATGGCCAAACGGTGGGTATCCTGGGCTTTGGCGAGATCGGCGCCGAACTGGCCAGGCGGCTCCGGGGCTTTGCTCCGTCGCGCATTCTCTACCACAAGCGCACGCGCCTGCCGGAGCATGCCGAGCAGGAGCTGGGCATCGCGCACGCGCCCAATGAACAGTTGGTCGCCGAGAGCGACTATGTCTGCAACCTGCTGCCCTACTACCCGGAAACCGACATGCTGATCGATGCCGGCTTTCTGTCAAGGATGAAACAGGGAGCCTTCTTGACGAGCTGTGGCAGTGGCAGTGTGATCGACGAGGCGGCCCTGGCTGCGGCGATCCGTGAGGGGCATCTGGCCGGCGCTGCCCTCGATACGTTTGAATGGGAGCCGATCCGCTCTGACAATCCGCTCCTGCCCCTGGCTAGGGACCCCGACGTGAACGTACTGCTCACACCCCACACCGCGGCCGGCAGCAGCGCCGACGCGGACAGCGACCGACCGCGAAAGGGAGACTATACCAACCTGGTGCGGGTCCTGCGCGGCCAGCCGCCGCTCCATCAGGTTGTCTAGTGTCAGTTCACACAACAGATATGCCCATTTTGGTCGCTCGCATCGGGTCCGTGACCCGATGCTAAACGCTGAAACGAGCAGAAACCACCAGGTCACGGACCTGGCCTGAGCAGAGAAGAACCAATGTCTGTTTTGTGAAGGGTCACTGGGCGCAAGGAGACCTTGATCTATGGCAAAAGTCGTTCAACACCGGCGGTTTCCGGGAGAAGTGGTGGTCATCACCGGCGCGGCGCGCGGCATCGGCAAGGCATGCGCCCTGCGCTTTGCCCAGGAGGGGGCCAACGTGGTCTGCATGGACCTGCTGGCCGAGGAGAATCAGGCGGCGGCTGCCGAGTGCACGGCGCTGGGCACGGAGCATAGCTCCGCCGAATCCCTGGCCCTGACCTGCGACGTGACCGATCCTGAAAGCGTGCAGACCTGCATCCAGTCCGCCCTGGCTCGGTGGGGGCGGATCGACGCGCTGATCACGGCGGCGGGCATCTATACCGGTTCGCCGCTGGCAGAGGTGTCCCTCGCCCAGTGGCAGCGCCTCATCGACATCAACCTGACCGGTGTCTTTCTCTGCAACCAGGCCGTGGCCCCGGCGATGATGGCCCAGGGTTCTGGCAGCATCATCAACATCTCTTCCATGGCCGGCAAAACGAGCTGGCCGGCCACGGCCGAATACTCGGCCTCAAAGACCGGCGTCATCGGGCTGACGCGGTCGGTGGCCATGGAACTGGCCCCCCATGGGCCCACCGCCAACGCCGTCTGCCCGGGCAACACGCTGACCGAGATGGTCAGGAACGTGGCCATCAAGCAGGGCGAGCTCCTGGGCATGACCGGCGAAGAGTGGCTGCAGATGCGGGCCAATGACTGCCCGATGAACCGCATGGCGGAACCGTGGGAGATCGCAGGCGTCTGCGCCTTCCTGGCCTCCCAGGACGCGCGCTACATCACCGGCCAGGCGATTGAGGTGGATGGCGGCTTGGTGATGAGCTAGGGGCCACCTGTATTTCAAGCTCAACTAATTCTCGATGGCTGTGTGGGTCATAGCCCAAAGATCTCCCTGACGCGCTCCAGAGCGGCTTCCTCCGTGTCGGAGGGCGAGAACTCCATCCCGATGAGTCCGTCAAAGTCCAACTCGCGGAGCTTCCGGGCGATGTTGGGAAAGTTGATCTCGCCGGTGCCCGGCTCCTGCCGGGTCGGTACGTCGCCGATGTGGACGGTGGGGTACAGCCCCTGGTAGGCTTCCAGGCCGTAAATCAGGTTGCCCGCCGTGCGCTGCTGGTGGTAGCAGTCAAAGGCCAGCTTGAGCTGGGGGTGGTCCAGCCGCCGCACGAGGTCGGCCGCCTGGTCGTGGGTGTGGATAAAGACGCCGCCGTGGATGTGGAAGGTGTTCAGCGCCTCGAACCACAGAGTGACCTTTGTCTTTTCCACCAGCTCGAGCACGCGGGCCAGGCCGTCCAGCACGTTGGCGTACATCTCGCCCGCTGAGTAATCGCGGGTGAGGGGCTGGATCCACTCCTCGCCGTTGGGGCGAACCTCCACCTGGTTGGAAAAGACAAAGAGGTGGGGGATGCCGTAACGCTCGGCCACTTCCAAGGACTCGGCCCACGCATCCAGGCAGCGGCCGTGGCCCGCAGCGTCCACCAGGTTGCCCAGCTCAGGGTCAAAGGTGGAGTTCAGGATGCAGTCATGGCGCTGGCACTCGGCATAGAGGTCGGCCATGGGCCGCTCGCGCCACAGCCAGACGTCCAGGCGGCGGATGCCCAGCCGGGCAAACCGCCCTACCCGCTCGACGATAGGGTGTTCCCGGTACCAGAAATCAAGATAGCCCGTCAGTTCCATATTTCACTCCTATGTCGAAATGGCTGTCTTTGCTGCGGGCCGGTGTTGCGCCTCACAAGAGTCGGAGATTGATCGTTTTTTTGTCCTAGCACCACCGAAGGATGCGCACTATGAACAGAGTGCCTGCGGTGTACTGATTATACCGGGCGAAACAGGCTCTGTCAAATTTTGGTTAATTCCCCTGCGGCTGTTTAACTGATACTGGACACAGGGTTCAATGTAGCTGGATTGCCAGCATCTCTGTTAAGCACCAGTTGACACAGGAAAGCGGCTATGCTATAATTGTTGGAAGCCATTCCAGTGCATGACCTACGGGGCCGATGGCATGAGTCGCTCCCCAGTCTCAGTCAAGTCGCAGGGCACTTTCTTTCGGGGTACCGGGTTGGAAGCTCCTGAGGAACTCATTCCTGCAGCCGGCGAGCACCGAACCCTTCGTGGAGGAATCCTGTACTTTGTGTTGTGGACACCAGTGGTTGGTAGGCGGCTCTCGGCAGTGAATCGAACAACTCTGGTTTCAGGTGTGAAACGGTGCCCATCCCCGGGGATGGGAGCTCGAGCGAGTGGGCTGCGCACCGAATATTGCTTTGGCCGTGGGGATCGTCGTCTTGGCTGCATAACGATGGAGATAGGAGTCGTCTATGGAACTTGGACATCGCCTTAGAACGCGGCGACAGGAACTGGGCCTGAGCCTGCGGGAACTGGCCGAACGTGTCGGCCTGACCGCTAGCTTTCTCAGTCAGATCGAGCGCGACCTGGCCAGCCCGTCGATAGAATCTCTACGCAAGATCAGCGACGCCCTGGAAGTGCCGATCTTTCATTTCTTGATTGAACCTGATGTCAGGAGCCCTGTCGTGCGGCGAGACGAGCGGGCGCTGCTCAAGCTACCAGGCTCCAATCTGACGTACCAACTCATGACCCCCGATCTGAACCGTCAGATGGAGATCTTTATGGCTGAAAAGGAGCCGGGTGAGGAGAAACTCACCATTCCCCTGCGCCAGCAGACCGAAGAGTTCATCTATGTGCTGCAGGGCCAACTGGAGATCGAACTGGGTGAGGAGGTCCACCTGCTTGGTCCGGGCGACAGCGTCTATTTTGACGGTCCCCTGCTCCGCCGTTTGACGGCCTGCGGCGACACGACGCTGCGCTTTATCTCGGTGATCACACCACCGATTTTTTAGGTTTTGCTACGAGTATTGTGCAGGGCGCTTGCCATGTGTTAGACAGACCCAATATTGGTCCATTTTTCCAAACTGGACCAATCTCCCCGAGGCTCCATCTCGGGGCTTGAGTGAAAACTGGTGCGGAAAGTGACATGACAAACTTGTTGATACAGAACGGTTCCGTTCTCACGATGGATAGCGCTGGCACGATCCATACCCCGGGTTGGGTGTGGGTCGACGGCCATCGCGTGGCCGCGGTAGGCTCCGGTTCGCCGCCGCCCGGCCCGGTTACCCAAGCAGAGCGGGTCATTGATGCAACCCACATGGCTGTGCTGCCGGGCCTCGTCAACGGCCATACCCACCTCTCTCAGACTTTCGTGCGCGGCCTGGCCGACGATAAACCGCTGCTCGCCTGGCTGAAACAGATCATGTGGCCCATCCAGTCGGCCATCACGCCGGAGGACATGCGGCTGGCGAGCCTCCTGGGCCTGGTGGAGAACCTGCGCTGCGGCGTGACGGCGGTCGTGCAGCACCACAAGATCACCTATTCGGCAGCGCACGTCGATGCCGCCGCGGAGGCCGCCGCCGCGGTCGGCCTGCGGATGCTGTTGGCACGGGCCTGGGTCGACTTGGGCGACGCCGGCGAGCCGCCGGATGCCATCGTTGAGGCAGTAACGGAACTGCGGGAGCGCTGGCACGGCGCCGCTGGCGGCCGCATCAGCGTCGGCTTTGGGCCGCTGGCGCCCTGGCGCTGCTCGGACGAGACCATGCGCCACACCGTGGCCCTGGCCCGCCAGTGGGGCCTGCCCACCCACATCCACGTGGCTGAGGCCCAGGAAGAGATCGACATGCTGTACGCGAGGACCGGGCTGCGCCACATCGAGTGGCTCCATTCCCTGGACGCCCTTGGCCCGGACGTGCATCTGGTTCACAGCGTCTGGGTCGAAGATGCTGAGATGGACCTCATCGCCGGCAGCGGCGCTCCGGTCGTGCACTGCCCCGTCAGCAATATGTACCTGGCCTCGGGCGTGGCCCCGGTGCGCAAGATGCTCGACCGGGGCATCCCCGTGGCGCTGGCCACCGACGGTTCCGGATCACAGAACTCGCAGGATATGCTGGAGACGCTCAAAGTTTCCGCCCTGCTGGCCAAGGTGAGCTGCGGAGACGCCTGTGCCCTCTTGCCGCTCGACGTCCTGCGCATGGCCACGGTCGCTGGCGCGCGCCTCTTTGGACGAGATGACCTGGGCCAGATCGCACCCCAGGCAGCGGCGGATCTGACCCTTGTCAACCTCGACAACGCCCGCTGCATGCCGGTGCATCGTCCCGACAGTGCCCTGGTGTTCAACGCTTCCGGGCCAGACGTGCACACCGTCATCGTCGACGGCCAAATCCTGCTGGATGCCGGCCGTGTTGTTCTCCTGGACGAGGCGGCCCTGTTGGACGAATGCCGGTTGGCGGCGCTGAGCCTGCTACGCCGGGCCGGCATCGAAATCTGAACAAAGGAGTACATTCCGTGGAGATTAAAAACAAAGTCGCCATCGTCACCGGCGGCGCCCGGCGTGTCGGCCAGGTTGTCGCCCTGGCCCTGGCCGAGAAGGGCGCCCGTGTAGCTTTTACCTACCGCAGTGGCGATCCAGCGCAAACGATGGAAGGGATCCAGGCCCATGGCGTGGAGGGGATGGCGATCCAGCTTGACGTCCTGGAGTGGGACCAACCCAAAGCCGCCGTACAGCAGGTCATCCAGCGCTTTGGACGCGTGGACATCCTGGTAAACAACGCCTCGGTGTGGCAGTCGGCCCCGTTTCTCGAGATCAGCCGCCAGCAGTGGGAGACCTCCATCGGCGCCAACCTGACCGGGCCCTTTCTCTGCGCCCAGGCGGTCGCGCCCTACATGCTGCAACAGGAGTCTGGCCATATCGTCAACATCATCGATCTCTCGGCCCACCAGACCTGGGCCGGGTTCGCCGACCACTCTGCCAGCAAGGCTGGTCTCGAGGCTTTGACCCGGGTCATGGCCGCCGAGCTGGCGCCTCACGTGCGGGTCAACGCCATCGCCCCCGGCACAATCCTGCTGCCCGACGGCGCCACCGAGACCAAACGGCAGTGGGCCATCAACAACTCATTGCTCAAACGCGTCGGCACGCCGGAAGACGTGGCCCGGACCGTCATCTTTCTCACCGAGACCGATTTTGTCACCGGCGCGGTCTACTTTGTGGACGGCGGCAGGGCGCTTGTGTAGGGCCTGGGGCCGGCAGGCTCGGAGT
>Ga0209013_10005960_pt1 | contig 10412 bp, 7 predicted proteins | sample Cruoilmetagenom2_FD_187291 | JGI IMG/M metagenome (GOLD analysis project Ga0209013, IMG submission 187291) | Oil polluted marine microbial communities from Coal Oil Point, Santa Barbara, California, USA - Sample 2 (SPAdes) (version 2) | ecosystem: Environmental > Aquatic > Marine > Oil seeps ...
ATGGTGGCGAGCGCGTTGATCTCTCTCGCCACCTCGCTCAAGCTTCCGCTGTCCACCACCTACGTCACCTTCATGGTCGCCATGGGAACCTCGTTCTCGGACCAGGCGTGGGGGCGGGACAGCGCCGTCTATCGCGTAAGCGGCGTGTTGACGGTGATCGGTGGTTGGTTCTTCACAGCCATGATGGCGTTTACCGTTTCGGGGGTCTTTGCGGTCATCATCTACTTCGGCAAGGTCTGGGGCATCATCGCAATCGGCGCGGTGGCGATCCTGCTCCTGGTCCGGACCCGAGACCTCCACCGAATACGCGAGAAAGAGGAAACCGCTCTGGATGTCTTCAACCTGCGCAAGATCTCAGACGCGACATCCGCGGCCCGCACCACCTTCGAGCACACCGGGATCTTTCTGCGGGAGGTCCGGAACGTCCTCGAAATCGCATTTTCCGGACTCTTCGCTCTCGACCGACCGAAGCTCAAAACGGCCCGCGAGGGACAGAGAGAGCTGCAGCGTTGGTCGAACATCATCGCCGCCAACATTTTCAAGGTACTGCGTCTGCTCGGCCGTGCCGAGAAGGTCACGAACACCGAACGGTTCGCGCAAACGATCAGCTCGCTCCAGGAGATCACCGAAAGCGCTCGCGACGTCGCCCTGCGAGCCTATGTCCATGTCTCGAACAACCACTCGGGTCTGCTCGACTCACAAATCGAGGAGTTGGACCGTATCTCGCGAATCGCGTTCGAGATCCTCGACCGGACGTCGGAGACCATGTCGAGCAAGGCGAAACCCAACCACGAGATTGTGGCCAAGCTGACACGCGAGCTTCGCGAGCTGGTGCACGAGTTCGACCAGAATCAGATCCTCCGGATCCAGGACAATACGTCAAAGACGCGTTTGAGCATTCTTTCCTACAGCCTCGCGTGGGATTGCCTGAAGATCGCCGAGCATACGGCCAGCCTCCAGACAGTTTTCGAGGATCCGTTCCGACCAGAGAGCCCTCGCGCCGATTCCGAGGATCCGGCCGCCGACATACCTGCCTGAGTTCAGTCAGTCACTGCTAACATGACGCGGCGGCCACGACGCCGCAGAGCCACTGGTGACCGGAGGTCTCCCGATATATGAGCGACAGCGGCACGGCGCAGCCACAGCGCCGAACAGCGATATCGATTTGGCAGAGCACCGGGGCCCGCGTGCTGACGCTGCTTTTGCTTCTCTACGGGTTTCTGGTCAGCATCGGCATGCTCAGCAAGGCGTTCAAGATGTTCTCGGGCGGCTTCGTCGACGGTCTGATCGAAAGCGCTTCGAACCCGTTGCTCGGTCTGTTTGTTGGCATTCTGGCAACGACGCTCGTGCAGTCGTCGTCGACTACCACTTCGCTCGTGGTTGCAATGGTGGGAAGTGGAGGCATGCCGATCGATACCGCCATCCCGATCGTCATGGGCGCCAACATCGGCACCTCGGTCACCAACACTCTGGTCAGTCTCGGTCACATCGGTCGAGGAGGAGAGTTCGAGCGGGCGTTTGCCGCCTCGACGGTCCACGATTTCTTCAACATCCTGGCGGTCATTGCGCTCTTCCCTCTCCAGATGGCGACAAACTTCCTCGGAACCCTGTCATCACAGTTGGCGAATCTGTTCGCGGAGGTTGGCGGGATGACCTTCGCCAGCCCGCTCAAGGCGGTCACTGGTCCGGCGGTCAATGCGGTCGCCCAGCTCCTCGACGGACACCCGTGGACCCTACTCATTCTCGCCCTGGTGATCATGTTCGCCTCGCTGAGATATCTGGTGGTGGCCCTCAAATCTGTCGTCCTCGGTCGCGTGGAGGCGTTCTTCGATCAGACCCTCTTTGCCAACGCTGGAAGAGCAATGCTCTTCGGTCTCTTCATCACCGTCCTTGTCCAATCGTCCAGTATCACCACCTCGCTGGCGGTCCCCCTCGCCGGCGCCGGAATCCTCACCCTCGTCCAAATCTTCCCCTATACCCTCGGCACCAACATCGGCACCACTATCACCGCGATACTGGCCGCGCTTGCGGTGGGCGAAATCAGCGCCGTCACGGTAGCCTTTGCCCACCTTCTCTTCAACATCTGCGGCATCGTCCTGATCTGGCCCGTTGCCGCGATCCGCGGGATCCCGCTTCGTCTCGCCGCAGACTTCGCGACAATCGCAGCGAATCACCGCTGGATCGCCATCGCCTACATTCTCGTCTGTTTCTATACCGTGCCGTTCGCGGCGATTTTCCTTTTGAGGTGAAACCATGTTCAAGCAATTTTTCGAGCTTTTCCGCAAAGACAACATGTTGCAGCAGGCCTATGACCGGTCGCTCGAAATGTTGGAGGCTGATCGGGAGATGTTCCTCGCCGCGTCGAGCTCGCTGCGCGAGCACGACGACGCGCGCATCGAGATCGACATCTACGCCAAGGACCAGCTGATCAACGCCTACGAGCGCGAGGTGCGACGAAAGGTGTTGACCCATCTCGCGCTCACATCGAGCCAGAGCATCGCCGCAGGCCTCGCGCTGGTGAGCATCGTCATCGACATCGAGCGCATTGGCGACCTGACCAAGAACATTGTCGATCTCGCCCTGCGTCACCCGGGCAAGCTCGATTGCGGCAGCCTGGAGCCCGACGTCCGCAAGATCGAGACCACGGTCAAGACCATGTTCACCCTGCTCATCGAGGCGCTCCCGAACGGTGACGAGGCGAAGGCCAAAGAGGTCATGTCGGAGCACTGGTGGATCGCCCGTCGCGCCGACGAGATCCTCAATTCCCTGATCGTCCGCGAGGACCCCGACCTGGTGTGTGGCGAGGCGGTGAGCGCAGCGCTCTACGTGCGATTCTTGAAGAGGATCTCGGCCCACCTCATGAACATCGCATCCAGCGTCGTCAACCCCTTCGATCGCATCGGCTTCCGAGATGACGATCTGGAGAACCCGCAAGACGACGAGTGATCTTCAGCGTAATCAGCGCGTCTCAGAAAACGATGATGTAGTCCACCTGGAGCCGGTCCATATCCGGGAAGAGGGAGTAGACCGGTTTCGTGTGGTACCAGGTGATGTTGAAGTAGGACCTCTTGACGTAGCCGAGGCGGAAGTCGAGGCGGTAGCCGTCGACGTCCGAGGCCATCGTCGTGTCCGACTGGGCAAAGACGTAGAAGACCGCGTCAGGTTCCGAGTAGTAACGACTGGCGCGGAACATCATCTGGCCCTTCTTCTTGTAGTCACCGACCTGGAGGCGCAGGAAGTAGCCGGTGTCGTACTCCTTGCCGAGGCCCTTGGCCCCGGTGTTGGAGTAGCCGTAGGCGTAGAACTCGATCGGCCAGCGCTCGATTTTCGTCCAGCTCCAGTTGAAGAACCCGTTGACGATCTCGAAGTCGCTGATCAGCTGGCCCTCGTCGTCGAGCAGGTTCGTCACCCTGTTGCCGTGGAGCTCGCCGTTCAGGGTGAGATCCGCGACCAGTTGCGGGCGATGCCAACTGTCGTAGCCCATTCCGACCTTGAACGAACCGACATTGTCGGAGCCGAACTTACCGTAGACCTGACCGCCGAGGAGGTGGGCGTCTTTTTTGTCCTTTGCCTCCTCGAGGATGTACTGGTAGAGATTGGCCTTGAGCGGGCCGAATCTGAACTCTTCCATCGCGCCTTCCACCGTCACGTCGTCGTCCCACTGCATGTCGGAGACGACCCACTTCTTCTTGGCGTCGAACTTGCCCAAGGTGACGCCCAGCCAGTCGTTGCGGTGGAAGGCCGCAAACCCTTCAGAGATCGAGATCGGTATCAAACCAAATCCACCGTCAAAAGTGCTGTTGTCGGACACCGGATCCAGGGGATCGCCGCTCCGGAGCTGGAGCCCGACCTCCATCCAGTCGGTCACCTTGGTGTAGATCCCGGGCCGGATCCGCGCTCGGAATCGGTCACGGTTGTCGGTGGGTGAGATGCCTTCGACCCTGAAGAACTCGGCGCGCAAACGCAGATCCCCCTTGAAGTCGATGCGGTCGTACCACTTCTCCTCCTTTGTTTCTTCCGGAGGAGGGGCCTCAACCATCAGCGGAGGCGTCGGCGGCTTCGCCAGGTCGGGTTGCTGCGGTACGACAGCCGACGGCTGTCCGGCCGCCCTCCGGCGGTCGTACTCGGCCTGCACGGCGAGCGCTTGCTCCATAGTGATCACGCCCTGCTCGACCAACAGCTCGAGCAATGGATCGAGCTCGACCTGCTCAGCGCCGAACCCCACAACAGCCACGAAAAGCATGACTATTACCGAAATCCTCACCGTCCTTGGCCTCATCGACTTCTCCTTGAATTAACCCGCATATCTCACCAGCTTTCTGCTGCGGCCGGCGATGCATCGCCGCCCTCGCGACGAAACCCGGTGAGATATGCGGTTTAAGACTCGTGGGTTGACCCCTTCTACCCAGTCGTCGATTTCTCAACAGTCAGCGGTCTGTTTTAGATTCCGGCAGGTCACCAAGCTCGAAGCCCAACCAGCGGGCGATCATCGGCGCCACCATGGTCGCCTCGACCTCGCCGAAGCGCTTTTTCTTGATGCCGGCGCCGCGGGCGAAGAGGACTCCGCACATCTCGTCATGAGATGCCAGGAATCCGTGCTGACCATAGTAGCGGCTGGGCTCAAGGACCGGTCCGTCAAGGCCACCATCGGCCGCAAACCCCGGGGCCAGAAAGACCACCAGGTCACCGCTCGAGGGGTGATCGAGACCGATGGCCGCGGCTTCTCCACGAGTGAAGATCTTCTCGACCGCCGGTTGACCCTCGGCTTCGAGATCGGCGAGCACCCGGGCCGCGCGGCGCAGCAGCTCAGGAGCCTCGGTCATCGTCACCACACCACCAGGCTCGCGCCCGGCGAGGTTGAGGTAGAGGTGGAGGAAGGCGCCGCTTGTGACCGCAACCATCGGCGTGTCCGCAGCCACTCGAGAACGGCCGCCTTCATCGACCACTCGCACCAGGCCGGCATCAGCGAGCGCCCGATTCGGCCGCACGACCTCGAAGATCGGTATCTGGCCGTGGTCGGAGACCACCACCAGGGCGTCACGTTCGGGCTCGAGGATGCCCCACAGGGACGCGACCGATCGATCGATGGAGCGACCCATCCGCTTGAGACCTTCGCTGGCGGCGAGCGCACGTCCCGGGCTGTAGGCCCATTGCAGCTCATCGGTGATCAGACTGCCGTGGAGGTACACGTCAAGGGACGAGTGGTAGGCGAGAAGGAGGTCGACATCCTCCTCCTCCAGCACCCACTCGGTCATGCGGTCGAAATAACGGTTGAGCCGCTCGCCCTGCTCGACAAAAGTATCGAGGTCGATGCCCTGGGCGAGGTCGAGCCACCAGTCGGTGACCGCGCGGTCAGGCTCACCCGGCCACGGTCCAATGGCCTCGGTAAGACGGTCCTCGAATGCGTCGGGGTAGGCGTGGAGACGGTTGACCTTACCGCAGTAGAAGCGGAGGGTCCCGGTGAACGGGTCGATATGCAGGACCTTGCACCAGGAACCGTAGAGATGCGAACGGAGATCCTTTTTGGCACGAGCGTCAAAATTGATGTCGATCCACTCCATCTCGCCGACATATCTCCAGTCGTCCTCGTTGGCAAGCCGCACCGCAACGGCGTCGTAGCGAGGGCGACCGTTGGGGTCGGCATCGACCAGCGCGACGAGCAGCTCCTGGTCACTTGGCGTGGCCGAGCGGAGATCTATGGGCAGCCGCCACAGTAACGGCGCGAGGCCATCGTTGGACGGCACCTCGCCGGTGGTCTCGGCAGTCTCGGGGTCGAGTTCGAGGATCTCGGACTGCGTCAACGGAGGGCCGGGCCAAACCACGCCGAAGTCCCCAATCCGATCGAGGGCTCCCGCATCAACCCCCGGCCAGGCCAGGGTGCCGACCCGGAGACCGTTTCGGCGCGCCGCGGTCCAAAGGGTCTCCGCATCACTCGAGGCGTTGAATCCGGAAACCCAGTCGATGATTGGCGTGTCCGGTCTATGGAAGGCGTTGCTGATGACCCCGGTGCCGGATGCGTCCCGACCGGCCGCGAGCGAGATGTGGTTGACCGCCGTCAGGGTCGGATTGACCATCCGCAGGCGCTCGGCCGAAAACCCCCGCTGCGCCATACCGGCCAGCCCGTCGGGCGAAGAGACGGTCCCATCGGAGATCCACCGCCAGGCGAGATCGGCGCCGAGGCTGTCATAGGAGACCATCACCACCCGCTCTGCGCGAACCTCGGGCGGACCACCGCCTTGACAGGCGAATGCGAGGGAAACCGTGGCAGCGAAAAAGAAGATCGCGAGACGGAGAAGGGGCTTTTTCAACATCGCTGCGATGGTAACCCACAACGTTTGAATTAGGAGTTAGGAATGAGGAATTCCCACCCCTCCTCCCGTTTTCGGGGATGCCGTGGGGCGGGTGGGCGGCATTCCTAATTCCTAATTCACAATTCCTAATTCGGAGGGTTAGCCGCCGCAGGGGATGACATGGGCGGTCGGCCAGGCATCGGTGATCCGATTACGGGCCCTCTCGGCAAGCTTTTCCTCGTCGAACGGTCCGACGCGGACCCGCCACAGCTCGTCGAGGCCTTCGAGCACGACCGCCTCAACGCCGTCCCGCTCGAGCTCGGCCTCGGCCCTCCGCGCATTACCGGGGTCGCCGAACGCGCCCACTTGGACCCAAAAGCAGTCCTCCGGCTCCTCGGCCAGGGCCGGTTTTTGTTGCCGCGCGGTCTCACGCCCAACAACCTTGATCTTGACCGGCGCCACGCCGTCGATGTCGAGATCGATCTTTTTTGCCGCAGCGAAGGAGAGATCGATGATCCGCCCCTCGATGAACGGCCCGCGGTCGTTGACGCGCACCTTGACGTCAGCACCGGTGTCACGGCGGGTGACCTTGACCACCGAACCGAAAGCCAGCGTCTTGTGGGCCGCAGTGAGTTGGTGCATATCGTAGATCTCGCCGGAGGCGGTGCGCCGCCCGTGGTAGGGCTCGCCGTACCACGAGGCGACGCCCTTCTCTGTCCATCCTTCCTCCACGGGCTCCACTACTGGGGCCGGAGCCGGCGCTGGCGCGGAGGGTCGGGTGGTTGCCGTTGCGGCTGCGCGGTGGGCACAACCCATCGAGAGTAAGAGGCAGCCCAACGCCAGCGCCGCGGTAGTTTTGAGTTTTCCTCTATGAGCCCCTGGACCATGTGGGGTGGTGGGCGGGAAATCCGAAATCCGAAATCCGAAATCCGAAATCATCTAGACATCAAGGTCCTTTGCCTCTGGAAGCTCTCCGGCCTCATCGAGGATGGGCTGGACGTGCCCGCTGAGGAACTCGCGGACCTGCTGGGGGGCCCGGCCGACGAATCGTGCCGGGTCGAGAAGGGCGTCGAGTTCGGAGCGGTCTAGTGGCACCTCCGGGTCGTCGGCTACCAACCCAAGGAAGGGGTTGGCGCCGCCATCGGTGAGCACCGCCGTTGCCGCTGCCCGGGCGTGGAGCCGTAAGCGCTCGTGCACTGCCTGCCGATCGCCGCCGCGTCGCACGGCCTCCATCAGGATCGCTTCAGAGGCCATCAGCGGCAGCTCTTCCGCCAGGTTTCGGGCGACCATGGCTGGAAAGACCTGGAGTCCGTCGGCGACGTTGTGGACAATTCGGAGGATCGCATCGGTGGAGAGGAACGCCTCCGGCAGCGCCATGCGGCGATTGGCCGAGTCGTCGAGGGTCCGTTCGAGCCACTGGCTGGCAGCGGTTTGAGCAGGGTTGGCAGCAATGGAGATCAGCCACCGGGAGAGGGCAGTCACCCGCTCCGAGCGCATCGGGTTGGCCTTGTAAGGCATCGCAGAGGACCCTACCTGCCCTTCCGCCAGGGGCTCCCGCAGCTCTTTGAGCCTCGCCAGAAGCCGGATATCAGTGGCAAACTTGGCCGCCGACTGGCCGACCCCGGAGAGCGCACCGAGGACAAAGGCGTCGACCTTGCGCGGGTAGGTCTGCCCGGTCACCGGGTAGCAGTCCGAAAAGCCGAGGTTTTCGGCAACCCTCCGGTCGAGGGCGCGCACCTTTTCGTGGTCGCCGTCAAGGAGTTCCAGGAAGGTGGCCTGTGTGCCTGTTGTGCCCTTGACGCCCCTCATCTTGAGTCGGTCGCGCTCGAAATAGAGTCGCTCGAGATCGAGCAGGAAGTCCTGCAGCCACAGGCAGGCTCGTTTGCCGACGGTGGTCGGTTGGGCGGGTTGGAAATGGGTCATGCCGAGGGTCGGTTCGTCAGCCCACTTGTCGGCGAAAGCGGCGAGGGCCGCGATAACCGCCAGCACGCGGGTGATCACGAGATCGATGGCATCACGGGTAATGATGAGGTCTGCATTATCACCAACGAAAGCCGAGGTCGCACCGAGGTGGAGGATCGGCCTGGCCGCCGGCGCACGGTCGGCGAATGCCTCGAGGTGGGCCATGACGTCGTGCCGGGTACGCTTTTCATACTCCCGTACCTGCTCGAGATCGTCGGCGGTCACTTCGAGGTGGGTCAGCATCTGCTCGAGGGCTACGTCCGGAATTTCGAGCCCCAGCTCTTTCTCGGCAGAGGCCAGCGCCAACCACAGCCGTCGCCACGTGGTGTAGCGGTTGCCCGCTGAAAAAAGACGCTGCATCTCTTCAGACGCGTAGCGGCCGGTGAGCGGGTGATCAAAGCGATCGAGAGAGGCCATAGATCCTCCTGAGGAAGTATAGCGGGAGGGAGGGATTTGAACTCGGAATTCGGAATTTCCACCCAACCAAAGGCGAATCGCGAAGACATCATGAGTTTCTTCAGTAAATCTCTGCGTCATCAGAAATCACACCGGTCATCTTCCGTAATTAGAAGGGAGAGGCCTGCCCTGCATTCCGATAACTCAAGGATTCCTTGGTGTTCTTGGTGTCTTGGTTGTGAATCGGGTGGGTGGGCGATCTCCTCTGCGCTCGTGCACAGCACGAGTTATGATGGCCGGTGCTGGAGGAATGCAACGATGGTCCGTGTGACAACAGAGATCGGTCAGTTGCGCAAAGTACTGGTGCACGAGCCGGGTCCAGAGGTTGACCGCATGGTGCCACCGATGATGGAGGAGTTACTCTTCGATGACATCCTCTTCGGCGACCGCGCCCGCGATGAACACCGCCGCTTCCGACGTCTTCTCCAGGTCCTTGGCATCGAGGTGGTGGAGGCGAACACGCTGCTCACCGAGGCGTTGGCGAGCGAGGAGGCTCGATCCTGGTTGTGGGCCCGCCTGCGACCCGAGGCGCCACAGGTATTGCGCGCCGGCGAGCCACCGGCGTCAGCCGAAGAAGCCGTGGCGATAGCCGTCACCGGCCTGCGCGCCGGCGATGATTGCAGTGGAATCGAGGTAGAGGATCTCTTCCGATTACCGCCACTGCCCAACTGGTGCTTCCAACGCGATCCACAGGTGATCCTCGGAGAGGGCATCATTTTCTCGGCCATGGCCACCGCGGCGCGCTGGCGAGAGGGTCTGCTCACCCGTTGCATCTTTCGCTTCCACCCCGAGCTGGCCGGTACGCCTTCTATTCTCGACCCGCTGCGTGAAGCCCGGGAAGCGGGTCAGTTCTTCGGGCCACACCGGCCCCGTCTTGAGGGAGGCGATGTTCTCGTAATGTCACCACAGGTGGTGGCCATTGGAGTATCGGAGCGGACCAACATGGTCGCCGTCGAACTACTTGCCGAGGCGTTGGCCGAACAAGACGGCGGCCCTCGATGGCTGGAGGTCGTCCACGTCCCTGCCCGCCGCGCCTACATGCATCTCGACACGGTCTTCACCCCCGTCGACCGAGATGCGGCACTGGTCTTTCAGCCGGTTATCTGTGGCAATGGGCCACAACTCGCAGACACCTACGAGATTGATCTCGAATCATCCAATCTCGTTCCGCACCACCGGGGATGCCTGTTGGAGGCGTTGGGCGATCGCGGTCTCGATCTGGAGCCGATTTCCTGTGGCGGCGACGACCCCGTGGCACAGCAACGCGAGCAGTGGACCGACGGCGCCAATGCCTTTGCCCTCGCCCCGGGCGTCATCGTGCTCTATGACCGCAATGTTGCCACCGCGGACACACTCGGCCACTCGGGTTTCCGCGTCCTGCCTGCGGAGGACGTTCTGCTCGGTCGCGAGGAAGTTACGCTCGACGGCAACGAGCGGGTCTGCCTGCTCATCAACAGCCACGAGATGTCACGAGCCCGCGGCGGGCCACATTGCTTGACGCATCCGCTGGTGCGGGACGAGGCTTGAGGCCCGGCCAGTCAAGCACTTCCGATCTTCAAGATGGCCTGTTCTTCAACGCCCTTCCCGTGAGGATGCCAGGCACCTCCGCCGCACATTGCTGTGGGGGGGGGTTGGGTGGAAAATCCGAAATCCGAAATTCCTAATTCCTCATTCCTAATTCCTCATTCCTTATTCCCCATGCTT
>Ga0209013_10005961_pt1 | contig 10412 bp, 12 predicted proteins | sample Cruoilmetagenom2_FD_187291 | JGI IMG/M metagenome (GOLD analysis project Ga0209013, IMG submission 187291) | Oil polluted marine microbial communities from Coal Oil Point, Santa Barbara, California, USA - Sample 2 (SPAdes) (version 2) | ecosystem: Environmental > Aquatic > Marine > Oil seeps ...
TATTTTAAAAGGATACCCTTTAAATTAACCAACTAGACATCTGACAAGAAATTATTTTGGAATACAACATTATGCATATTATAATTTATTATAGATTATAATATAAAATAAGGTAAAGTGAATAGAATACTACTTGCAGGAATGCTAAAGTCACAGCTATCCGTGCAAAGCTACTTAATGCCATAAAAGATGAAGGGTCTAAATGTCTTATGATTTTAATGAATACCTACCTCCAATAATTGCTGAAAGACTCACGAATGAAGACTATGACTATTCAAAGGTCTTAAACGACATAATGATTGCGTATCATGAACTCATTGCGGGTCATCATGCTGGGCTCATAACTTATCATCCAACAGAAACATTAATTATACTCGAAAGTGATAACTATGACAGAAAATTAAAGCACTATATGACCTTAGTTGAAGAGTTACAAAGGTTATCAAGTGAAGAGATTGTCCTTGATAAAATACCAAGAAAGCCACAAGAGATAGCAAAAGAACTTTTAAAAAAAATAGCCTTTCAGAATAAAGACAATGATACCCTCCTGACAGCAGAACAGTCAAAAAACGTACTTAATGCACTTGGCTTTTTAAACCGTCCAAAACAAACAGAAGAAGAAAAAGAACTACTTCACCTCATAGAATTAATCCCCATCAGATAAACCCCCTCAAAAGTAAAGGCTATCAAGTAATGAATGAAACAGAAATTATCAAGATCATTGCGATGATCGCTGCTCTGGCAGTCGCTATTATTGGTCACGAGATCATGCATGGTTTGGTTGCATACAAATACGGTGACAATACAGCCAAGAATCAAGGTCGTCTCAAAATTAATCCTCTTGTACATATTGATCCTGTAGGAACTATCTTGGTTCCAGCAATGCTTTTTTTCTCGGGAGCACCCTTTATATTTGGTTGGGCAAAACCTGTTCCTATCAATATTTCAACTGTCATGAGAAATGGTGGTACTAGAGCTACTGTAGCGGTTTCATTGGCAGGAATTACTTATAACTTTGCGATGGCAATCTTTTGTGCTGCCCTTGTCCCACTATTTTCAGATCCAGCTTCTACTGTAGAAGCTTTCATTGTACTTTTTTTATATCAAAGTGTAATCATCAATGTACTGCTCGGGATATTTAATCTCTGGCCAATTCCTCCACTAGACGGAGCAAATGCTATACGATACATGGCTATAGGATTGAAATGGAATAGGGTTGCCACATTTTATAATAAAATATTTCCTTATGGGATGCTCATACTGGTTGCTGTACTTTTTACACCGCTATCAAAGATTCTTTTTGAACCAGTATCATGGATTGTGAACTGGTTACTTTAAATTTTAATGAAGCTATCGCTATAGAATAAATAATAGAAGATACATATTTGGTAAATTATGATCTGAGCTAACATAAAATATATTATTTTATAAGGTCCTCAAACGTAGAAAAGACAACTACTCTTTAGCTATAATAACTTATGAATAGTAAAAATGAACATCACTCTTTTTCAAAACAAATATTAGACTTTTATTTCTCTCTACCTAATGATACACCTTTACCTAACGGTGTAGAGACCATTTACCCTTTTGATAATCCAGAAACACGCAGAGTCATGCAAACTTTTTTTAACAAGTACTACAATGATGTAAGACCTCGTACGTACTTAGTGGGGATCAACCCCGGAAGACTTGGTTCTGGTATCACAGGAGTAGGATTTGCTGATGCGTATCATTTGGAGAAGTACTGTGACATACCCAACAATTTTGATAAACGTGTAGAGATATCTGCAGCGTTTATGTTTGAAGTGATGGAGGCTTATGGTGGAGTAGAGAAGTTTTATAAGGATTTTTTCTTTACAACGGTGATGCCTCTGGGACTACTTAAAAATGATAAAAACTATAACTACTATGATGATCTGGAAACGCAAAATGCTTTAGAACCTTTTATAGAAGAGACACTACTCAAACAAATGTCATTTCCACAGGCTAAACCAAACATCATTTGCGTAGGGCAAGGGAAAAACCTCAAATACCTTAAGGCCTTTAATGACAAACATCACTGTTTTGAGAGCATAGAAGTGGTGCCTCATCCTAGGTGGGTGATGCAGTATAGGCGTAAAGAGAAGCAAAAGTATATAGATGTCTATTTGGATGCTTTAAAGAAGGTATCGTTTTAACATATCAAGATATCTTGATATGTTAAGTTTTTTCTGTTATAGTCTGTTATTAATATACAGAAGGACACGATATGAATGAAAAAAGAAGACTACATATACATATGTCAGTAGACAGCATAGAAGAGAGTATCGTTTTTTACGCTACACAGTTTGGAGCAGAGCCCACTAAAGTAAAAGATGATTATGCACAGTGGCTTGTGGATGATCTCTCTTTAAACTTTGCTATCTCTACACGTGGTCATGAAAAAGGTGTAAATCACTTAGGTGTACAGTATGAGAGTGATGAAGCCCTTTTGAGAGCACAAACGCAATTTGAGAGTAAAGGCATCAAAGGTAAAGAAGATAAAGGTGCCATCTGTTGTTACAAAGAGTCAAACAAATACTGGGTAGAAGACCCAACAGGTATGGTCTGGGAGAATTATCATTCTATGGATGATGTAGAAGTTTTTGGTGTAGATAGTACTGACACAGCAGATGGCTGCTGTGTTCCAACTTTTGGAAAGTTTAGTGAAGCGCCATCTTGTACACCTAACAAAGATGGAAGTGAGTGTTGTTAAATATATTTAAAGATATTTAACAACAAAACATTAATCTGATAGAAGGTTTGGATTTGTCACTAGGTTTCTAACACCATGTCCATGATCTTCTTTAAAGACATTTCCTTTACACCACTCGCCAACAGTGTCTATATTTACTTTAAGAACTTTAGGACGTACACTCCATGTGACTTGGAAGGGTGAACCTTTTTCATTGTATGTCGGTCCTGTTGTTGACCCGTCATAACGAACCGGTGTACCTGCATTATCAGGTATATTCAGAGCTTGATGGAAACCATTTTTAATGCTATGCGAAGTAAGCATTTTGAAATCTAATGCATCTTTATCATTGGTGACAACATACACCTGTGCTTCCACTCGAAGCTGAGGATTGTTGACTGCTTTACTCAAACATGAACCTAAAGTTGGTCCGGGTTTCACTTTTGCAGTTGAATATACGTAATGTACTTCTATCGTATCTCCTGGTTCTAGGTCTCCATGATCACTTGGACATACATTGTGGGCTAATGGTGTAAGCTCTGCATCACTTAGTGTTCCTGTATATTCATATCCGCTGTTGTACCCATGTCCATCACCATTACCTGCATATTTGGTAAACTCTCCACCTTTATGCTCGGCATTTTCATGAAAGTGAATGTTACATAAATTCATTTCTTTGTATGGTGGTGCATCAGTAAAATCAAGAGTGTTATCTCCCTCGATCATGTCTATATCTCTTGGAGCTTGAGGACCGAAACCTAAGTTTGCAGTATTTTTTTCCAGTGCCGCACGTTGCGCTGCGATCACTGTATCGGAGACTGCTGTAGAAGCGTGTGCTGTGTTGTGTTCTGCATGTTGCTGTGCATACAGCTGTGTTCCTAATGTTGCAAGTATTGATGCTATGAGTATTTTTTTCATATTTATCCTTTTTAATTTATGTGTATGAAGTATACCTAGTATGGAATAAAAAATATGATTATTATTTTGATTTATAGTGAACTTTAATTAAAACTACTTGTAGATTACACAGTTATATACTAAAATGCCATATAGTCAAGAACTTTATATCTATAGGGAAGAGCAATGCAATTAATTTTTATCGTTATTTTGGGTGCAGTACTTGGATTTACGTATGGATCTTACACAGATGGATTTATGTTTAGCTCAAAGATATGCCTTTTTGCCGGGCTTACACTCATCATGCCTTCTCTTTTTAAATTTGAATTCTCACATGTAAAGTTGGTATGGGTGCATAAAACAGTGTTGGTAAAAGGCTTTTTTGTTAACTATATGATATTACCGGTTTTTGCACTTATTATTGGTTTTATGACAAATGATTTTGGTATTACTGCTGGGTTGTTTTTGATTTCAGTACTTTCTGGTGGAGGTATGGTAATGCATTGGATCAAGAAATCTGATGGCGACACTTCTTTTGGCTTTTTATTACTCTTTATCAATCTTGTTTTCATCTCACTATCACTTTTGATGCTGCATCTGTTTGCTACTTATAGTGCTGGGTATTTCGATGTAGTTTATCATGAGGAGATAAGCATCAGTAGGTTTGCAGAAGTTGTGATAGAGCTTTTGATCATTGTACCATTGGTTACGAGTAGAGCAGTGATATGTACAAAGCCAGTACTTGACTTCATAGAAAAATACCGCCAATATATCAGTCATATTAGTATCTTTATCATACTCTTTTATCTTTTTGGTCTACAAAGTTCTCAACGTATTGTAGATGTATATGATTTTGAACCGGAACTTATCTACATTTCTTTCTTAGCAGTATTTGTATTTTACATGCTTACCTTTTTTGTATCTAAACTCATATATGATCTAGATTCACCTCAGGAAAGAGCAGCATTTTGGCACTCTGTAACAAGATACTTGACCCTTGCTTTGGTCATCTCGACTTTTTCTGCCAGAGCCTTTGGAATTTCGATGTTAATTCCTATCATGTTTGCTTATATCGTACAGATACCTCTCTCAGTATATATCAATAAAAAGTATATGACTAATGGTGTAAAAACTCCATAATTATGGCATAAATACTGTAGTCCCATATGTGCTAATCTAGTATTAACCCATAATTTTATATAAGGTATAGATAGAGAATTAAGAGGAGAGCATGAAAATATGGATAAAGAACAACTTATAGCAGAGATAGAAACTGCGTTTAAAGATGTATCACTAGAAGATGGCATAGGGATCAATGAAGCAGACAGCATTGAAATGGGAGAAAGGGATTCTGTTAGAAATACAGCTAGAAACCAAGACAGATCATGGTGGAGTGGCTGGAGTGACATAGAAGATAAATATATCTCTTCTTACTCTTCCGTGATGGACTACATGGACGCTCAAGGTATCAAGTGGGCGTTACCGGCATATATGATCTATATTATAAAACACTATAAAGAGGGTTCTTTTTCTATAGACTCAACGATATATATATTAGAGGAAGGGGCACTGGGTACAGATCGACGTGATGTATATACAGACCAACAAAAAAAAGTCATCGCGGAGTTTTTACTGTTTATAGTATCAGTTGGTAAAGAGTATGTAGATGTAGAGTCTGCACAAGTGGCATTAAATACGATATGGAAACAGTATCTTTTGCGTTAGTCTATCCTTAGATTACGCATAAAATTACCCGCTATGATGATACTGCGCTCTTTAAACTTGTCAGCTATGGCTTTTACATAGACTTCATCTAAAGTCTCTGCAAAGAGCTTTAGCCACTGTTCAAAAGTCTCACGCTTTAGGTCTCCTAACTGAGTATGAGGTAAAAATAAACTACCACTATATGTGGGCTTACCCAATGCCAAAGAAGTCCAAAACCCCACTATGACCTCCAAATGTGTCACCCAATGTTCATTACTCATATCATCACCAAGTTTAGCGATAAAAAATGGTCCTACAGTGTCATCTTTAATGATCTTAGCATAAAAGGACATTACGAGTTTTCTGATGTTTTCAGGGGTGATTTGTTCTGCTTGCATGTTGGCTCCGTAGTTTATATAAATGAGTTATAGCGTAAGATGGGTTAAAGTGGTTTGATTTGTTTAGATAAGTTAAAATTCTCATCATGAAATATATGATAAAAAAGACCTAGATGTTAAAGTACAAAAAGGTACTATAGGCACAGCATAAAAAGAGGGCAGGATAAATGATAAAAAACATAGCGATCACAGGTGGAACACATGGTAATGAGTTAACGGGTGTCTACCTTGTTAAAAAATGGCAAAATAATCCTGAGCTTCTTGAACGCAGTAGTTTTGAGACGATAACAAAACTAATGAATAAAAGAGCCATCAAAGAGGTTCGCCGTTATGTGGATCAGGATCTAAACAGGTCTTTTGGTTTACATGATCTGGCTGATGATAACTTAGATAGTTATGAGGCACAGTTAGCAAAAGAGTTAAATGAGACACTTGGTAAAAAAGGAAGCGAAGAACCTAACGTAGATTTCATCGTTGACCTACATACAACTACTGCAAATATGGGACTCTCCATAGTGGTGAGTAACCCCAGTACTATCACATGGAGAGCCATTGCGTACCTTTGCAAAATGGAGCCATCATTAAAAGTCTATAGATGGCAGGGAGATGTAGAAAACAGTTTTGTAGACTCTATGGCTCCTCATGGGTTTGTTATAGAAGTGGGTGCTGTACCCCAAGGCGTTATAAGAGCTGATCTATTTTTAAAAACAGAAGCGTTGATCTACCATCTACTTGATTTCATTGAAAAAGAGAATAACGGGGAAGAGTTAGCATTGGGAAGTACATTAGAGATCTATGACCATGAAGTTTTAGTAGACTACCCACGAAACGAAGAAGGTGACCTAGTAGCCATGGTACACCAAGAGAGACAAGACAGAGACTTCACCCTTATAGAAGAGGGTGACCCTTTGTTTTTAACGCTTGAAAATAAGACGATAACGTATGAAGGTGAACCACGCTATACGATATTTATAAATGAAGCAGCCTATTATGAAAAAGGATTTGCGATGACTTTGGCTCAGAAGAGAGTATTGGAAGTTAATTCATTGTAAGTATTAATTTTGTGTCATCTCTTTTAACATGTTTTCATACACGCTTTGCGTTTCCAATAATCCATCAACGGAAGCTTTATCTTTTACATGTGCGCTACTTATCCAGTTATACATTGATGCAAAACCCATAACTATTTTATCTTCATTCTTTTTCTTATATATCATTGTTGTACAAGGTCCTAACACCGCTGCTTTAGGTGTTACTTTTGCTACTGTCCTTAGAACATCGATTTTACATATGGCATAGGTGACATAAAAGTCATAAGGGGAATTCTTACCTAACTTATAGGTAAGATCAAAATAACTTGGCATCGCAAAACCAGCTTCTTCAAACATTACTTCAAACTTTTTTTCAAACGCATCTTTAAAATCATCCATATCAGTATCTTTAAAATGATTCTTTTTGAGGTCAAGTGTATATTTTGTTAAAAGTTCTCTTTGCTCTAGTGTACTTTTATCGTTATATGTATGTGTAGCCGTTGGGAAAAGAGTTGTTATTACGCTTAAAACAGCATCCTCTAAATCTTGTAACTCTTGTGCATCAACGCCAATGACTTTAGCTTGCATAGCCGCTGTTGTAACGACTATATGTAAATCATTTTCATTAAGACCCTGATAAACTACCATTCCCATAGGTACTAAAACCCCAGCATCAGCTTGTTTGTTAAGGAGTTTTAACGTTATTTCTCTATGATAAAAAGATATATTGTTATATATTTTGAAGTTGTTATCTTCATATTTGTTTAGTAGCTCAACTTGAATATCTGCATTTCCTGCGATGACAAAACCACTTGACTTCAAAGCATCTTGAATCATCTTAGGTTTTATATTTGCATTTTTGTTATCTACAGTATATATGTGAAAGTCACCATTTTTTTGGCTATCAGCTTCACCACTTCCAGCTACTAGAACTCCTATCATTGTACAAAATATAACTATCGCTTTCATTTCATCTCCTACTAATATAATGTAGAGATTTTATCATTATATTTCTAAATAGTGCAGTTTTTAACTTGTTCCTATATGTTGTCTATAGGTCTTCCTCTTTTTTAGCCTTCTTTTTACGGTGTCGAGGTTTTTTAGTTCTGTCTTTTTTGGCTGTTTGCTTAGGCTTCTTTGTAGCTACAAAACCAGCTACTTCTTTTTCTTCTATCTCTTTTTTCATGTTGTGCTCTATGTCATCAAGGTAGGGTTCATCTTCAGGGCTTACAAGCGCCATACCCACACCAAGCTCCTTCATAAGAGCTAGACGATTATAGTACTCTTGTGGTGTATCCGGCAAGTCATAACCCACAACAAGTTTGATGTTTTCTAGTGCGAGTGTTTTGAGTATCATATCTGTAGTGATGATGACATTTATCGTACCAGCATTAAATTTACTTGCAGCTTCTTGTTGCTGTACTTGTCTATGGTTTCCATGCACAGCAGTGGCATTAAACGCTTTAGAGGTTAAAAAAGCACTCAGAGTATCTGCTTTTTTCTTACTTTTTACGACGATGACTACTTGCATCTTCTTATAGTCATTTAGAAGTAACCCAAGCATAGCTGTCTTGTCATGTTCTTTCACAAAGCAGATACTCTGAGGAGTGCGTAGGGCTACAGATCTTTGGTCATGATAGATGGTTTCTGTATCTGTATTTTTTTGTGGTGTATCAGTTTGTTCAGACATGGGTATGTTTTCCTTGAAGTCTTTTTGAGATTATAGCTGATTCCTTCATACTGAAGGTACAGAAAGCTTGTTTGACATGTAAGACGTATTAGTCCATCACTATCATACGGTTTGCATATGGCTTTAATGTACTTAGCCTGTCATCAACCAACCCACGACCAACTGTAAAATGATAAAGTGTTTGGTATGCATTTGTTTTGAGTCCTATGACCTCATGTAACATGTCATCTAAAAAACATCCTATGCCAGTTGCAGATAAATTAACAGATGTGGTCTCTAGGTATAACTGTTGTCCAATGGCACCACATTCCCAGTAGAGTTCTTTGTATCTTGATGCACCAAATGCTTCTATCTGCTCTGTAAATTGTGCTAACATCCCTAAGGTAAATGCGCCATCACTTGCGATGCCTTGATTACAAGATATGGCTTGTGAAATGCTCCTCATATCACCATTTTGGAGTTTATATAGTTCTCCTGCATCTGTATCGACTCTTTCCCAAAGAAAAGTCTCTTTTAGTACACTTTTGAGATCTTCTTTATGTGCATTGTTTCTCACTAAGATGTAGAGTCCAGCGTCCATTTCTTCTACACTATGTACAAATATGACTAAGTGAATAGGGGAGTTGTTAGATATAACAGAACCTAAAATCGTTTCAAATGATTCTTTGGTAATCGTACAATCATTTTTGTTCATCGCTTGTGCAGATCTTCTGTTTAAAACGATATCTTTAGCTAAGCTAGAGACTTTCCTATAAGGGTTCTCTTCATAGAAATCATTTTTAAATTTTTTAATCTCTAATTCATCACTTAAAGTGGCATCTTCAATCTTTTCTAAGATATCCCACTTGTGCCAGTTACGACTTAATTGATTTGCTTTCCCCGAGTAAGTGTCTTCCAAAGCATTTCGTAAAGTACTGATATCTATATCTGAAGTGCGAACCGTATCATCTAAAGTGACGAGTAGTAACATATCGGAAAGTTCTCTCTCTTCAGGCACATATCTATGTGCTTGATCAAAACCTATGAGACTTTGAAGCTCTGTGTCTTTAGTACTCACAACGTCTACTTTCCATCCTAAGATCAAGGCAGAGACTTCTAACGCTTTGAGTGCATGACCACAGTCAAGTTGCGTGTATCTCCAAGAGCGCTCACCATACTTCCACGCTTCACGCCAAACTATGGAAGACAAACAGACCAGAAAACTACGAGAGGGTAAGGCTAAATCACTGGTGGTACTAGAGAGTAGTTCAAGTTCATGTTCACGTGGCGCATAGTGATGAATCCCATCTTCAACGCCCTCTATGTCGTTAGCAATGATATAGGCTTCACTGGGTTGCAAGTTACCACTAGAAGCATTACATCGTAACGCCCATGATTGTCCATTAAACTCTTTTATGGCTGCAAGCCCTAAGGAAAACTGAAAAAATTGTGACACAGACTCTAAACATAAAGGAGCCACGACACGTTCTTCGTTTATTTTTGTAAATATTTGACTATATTCCAAACTTTTATTTTTAAAAGAAAGAGGTAATGATGTTTTTTGAGTATCGCTGTAGCTACGGTACGGGTTTGGCTGTGTTTCCCAGTCCATATACCCTAAAGACTTAGCATATTGGTATTGTGAATGTTTTGTTTCATTGTGATAGGTATAAACCATTTGTGTATTTTTATTCATAAGCTATAGTAACAAATAATTCTAAATCTAATGAGCGCTTTAGTAGCTTACAAAAAAAGAATGATGTTATAATTTGGCCTATAAAGTACAGGACAACACACATGGACATTTTTGCTTTACAATCAATAGTCGGAGGTTTTTTAGATGAAGATCTAAGAAATTTCAATAAAGTATTTGATGATTGGTGTGTACAGTTTGAGAGTATAGAAGATGCACAGCTCATACTAGACACCCTTGAAGAAAATGAAAATATAAAGATCGTTGAGATCACACCGTTAAGTTATCCGAAATACTTTTTTCCCAA
>Ga0209013_10005962_pt1 | contig 10411 bp, 7 predicted proteins | sample Cruoilmetagenom2_FD_187291 | JGI IMG/M metagenome (GOLD analysis project Ga0209013, IMG submission 187291) | Oil polluted marine microbial communities from Coal Oil Point, Santa Barbara, California, USA - Sample 2 (SPAdes) (version 2) | ecosystem: Environmental > Aquatic > Marine > Oil seeps ...
TTGGCGAACCAGCCATAACCTTCCATGCCGCGAACGACTTTGATTTTTTCGAAGTTGAGGTTGAGGTCGGCGCCGAGCTTGGGGTCGTGGAACACGAAGGCCCCACCCTTGGAGCGCTCGTCGATGACCTCTTTAACGCGTGCGTTCACTTCGTCTTCGGTAAAGATCTTGGCGCCCAAGGCAGCCTTGGCCTTCTGTTGCTCAAGAAACTGCTTCGCTTTGGCGATGTTGCCTTTCGGGTCCTTGAGGAAGGCAGCTTTCGAATTCTCGCTGGAGAAGCAGTAGACCTTGCCGCCATCGGGATCGATCCAGTGGACCGTGCAATCCGTCTTGACCCTCTGTCCGTCGGCGAGGCCCATGGCACAGCTTTCGCCGAACTCGCTTTTAGATCCAGTCATCGACATGTCGTCGGCGAGGGTGGCTGTTGCGGTGCTCAGGCACAGGGTCGCTGCGAGCGCTGCGGGGCCGGCCAGCGAGACAAAGAGCCGATGGAAGAGTGTGTCAGTCATTGGTCTGGTTTCCTTGGGGCGTTCTTGTTGGAATTTGAGTTATGTTGCTTCTAATTCGAACTTGGGCAAGCGGTATGTGACTTAGGTCACGTTGTGAAAAGGTGTCAGTGTCTAGCGCCGGCGCGCAAGGGTTCCTCTTCCTCGCCGGCGCCGTAACGCGCGAGCGCCGGCTTGTCGAGAACCACGATCGAGCCGCGAGCCGAGCGGACCCATCCCATGCGTTCCCACTCGGACAGATAGCGGCTGATCACTTCCCGCACACTGCCAAGATCGAGCGCGAGCTGCTGATGTGTTTTTGACACCACGCCATCCGAACCGGCCTCGGCTAAGAGCCGCCGCGCTAGCCTGAGATCGAGACTCGCGAACGCGACTTCATCGACCAGCATGATCAGGCTCGAGAGAAGGTCGCCGTAATTGCCGAGCACATAGTGACGGAACTTCGGCGATGTAACCATCAGACGGTGGAACACGGTCGATGGCAGCGCCGCCAGGAGCACATCGGCCTGCGCTGTGCTCTCGGCCGGGAAAGGGTTGCCCGCGATCAGGCAGGAGGTTGTGAGCACGCAGGTCTCACCCGGACCGACTTGATAGAGCATGATCTCCCGGCCGGATTCCGACGTCTTGAAGATGCGGGTCTGGCCCTCGATGCACATCACGTAGTTGTGGCAGACCTGGCCCTGCCGGTAGGCGATGTCCCCCTGGCGCAAGCGGTTGAACTGCGTGGCGCCGAGCAACTCGCCCTGGGCCTCGGGCTCCAGTTCGGCAAGCTCGGGGAAGGTATTGAGCCAGCGGGTGATCAGGATTTCATTCGACATTGCTCACACATGATGTTTTGCCGCGGGGAGAGCCCGCCGGACCGGGCCGAAGGGGCCTGGCCGAAGGGCCTGGAGACCCGCGCCAGACGTGGCAGATCGTCGCGAGCATATGGGAACAATGGCAATTGGGGGGATCAAAAAGCCGTTACGAGGGAGGGGCCTTTAGTGCTAGGCGTTAAGCATATGCCCCGCCCGGCACCTTGACGAAGCGCCTCCAAACCCCCTTATTTCAAGGGTCAGCAGGCCGGATGGCCGCTCCGCCCAGAGTTTTGCGTATCAGGCGGGGAGGAAAGTCCGGGCTCCTTGGAAGCACGGTGCCGGATAACCTCCGGCGGGGGCGACCCCAGGGAAAGTGCCACAGAAAGCAAACCGCCTTCATACGAGGGTAAGGGTGAAAGGGTGCGGTAAGAGCGCACCGCGTCTTTGGCAACAAAGGCGGCAGGGCAAACCCCACCGGGAGCAAGACCGAATAGGGGCGGCGCGGGCGAGTAATCGCCCAAGTCTGTTTCCAGACTGACCGCCCGGGTTGGTTGCAGGAGGCGCATCGCAAGATGCGTCCCAGATGAATGGCCATCCCCTCGCTCGCGAGGGACAGAACCCGGCTTACAGGCTTGGTGACATGTTAGGGCCGGTGCGAGGAAAAACCTCGCGCCGGCCTCCAACTTATATAGCAGCGCAAATAGAAAACGGCCGGCGTGAAAATCACACCGGCCGTTTTGCATCGAAGCGCCGGGGAAGGTGGCACTTCGCACTACTCGCTGCCGCGACTAGGCAAGGTCGAAGCGGTCGGCGTTCATCACCTTTGTCCAAGCCGCCACGAAGTCGTGCACGAAAGCGTCTTTCGAATCGTCAGTTGCGTAGACTTCCGCCAGCGCTCGGAGTTGGGAGTTCGATCCGAAGACGAGATCGGCGCGCGTGCCGGTCCATTTCAACTCGTCCGTGTTGCGGTCGCGTCCCTCGAACTCTTCTTCCTCATCCGAAACGGCCTTCCACGCCGTGCCCATGTCGAGCAGGTTGACGAAGAAGTCGTTGGTGAGTTGTCCGGGCCGGTCGGTGAAGACGCCATGCTTGGAGCCGCCGTGGTTCGCGCCAAGGACACGCAAGCCGCCGACAAGCACGGTCATCTCGGGCGCCGTGAGTGTCAGCAATTGTGCCCGGTCGACCAACAGTGTTTCCGGCGAAACCGTGTAGTGCGTCTTGAGGTAATTGCGGAACCCGTCCGCAACGGGCTCAAGGAAGTTCACGGACTCGATGTCCGTCTGCTCCTGCGTGGCGTCGCCGCGGCCGGGCGAGAAGGGCACGCTAACATCGTGTCCTGCGTCCTTGGCAGCCTTCTCGACCGCCGCACAGCCGCCCAGGACGATGAGATCGGCGAGCGACACCTGCTTGCCGCCGCTTGCCGCGTCGTTGAACGAGGACTGTATGTCTTCCAGCTTGGCGAGCACGCGTGCGAGTTGCTCCGGCTGATTGACCTCCCAATCCTTCATCGGCGCAAGACGAATGCGTGCGCCGTTCGCGCCGCCGCGCATGTCCGAGCCGCGGAACGTGGCGGCCGACGCCCAAGCCGTCGAGACCAGCTCGGATGTCGTCAAACCGGACGCCAGAATCTTGGCCTTGAGATCGGCGATGTCCTTGTCGTCGATCGGCTTGTGCGTAACGGCGGGGATCGGGTCCTGCCAGATGAGATCCTCGTCCGGTACCTCGTTGCCGAGATAGCGGGACTTGGGGCCCATGTCGCGATGGGTCAGCTTGAACCAGGCGCGGGCGAACGCGTCGGCGAATTCTTCCGGGTTAGCGTGAAAGCGCCGCGCGATTTTCTCGTATGCCGGGTCCATGCGCATGGCCATGTCGGCCGTGGTCATCATGGTCGGCACTTTCTTCGACGGATCGTCGGCGCGCGGTGCGAGGTCTTTCTCGGCCGCATTCTTCGGCGCCCATTGATGTCCGCCGCCGGGGCCTTTCACCAGTTCCCACTCGTGACCGAACAGCATGTCGAAATAGCTCATGTCCCACTGCGTTGGCGTCGGGGTCCAGGCGCCTTCGAGGCCGCTGGTGATGGCGTCGACACCTTTGCCGCTCTTGTAGGTGCTGTGCCAGCCGAGGCCTTGCATCTCGATGCCGGCCGCTTCCGGTTCGCGCTCCACATAAGAGTCGGGCGCGGCGCCATGGCACTTCCCGAATGTGTGCCCGCCAGCGGTGAGCGCGACGGTTTCCTCGTCGTTCATCGCCATGCGGGCGAAGGTCTCGCGGATGTCGCGGCCCGAGGCGATCGGGTCGGGATTGCCGTCCGGCCCTTCCGGGTTCACATAGATGAGACCCATTTGCACGGCGGCGAGCGGCCGTTCGAGCTCGCGGTCGCCCGAATAGCGCCGGTCGCCGAGCCACTCGGCCTCCGAGCCCCAGTAGATGTCTTCTTCCGGCTCCCAGATATCCGCGCGGCCACCCGCAAAGCCGAACGTCTTGAGACCCATCGACTCCAGCGCGCAGTTGCCGGCCAGGATTAGCAGATCGGCCCAGGAGAGCTTCTTGCCGTATTTCTGTTTGATCGGCCAAAGCAGGCGGCGCGCCTTGTCCAGGCTCGCATTGTCCGGCCAGCTGTTTACCGGCGAGAAGCGTTGGTTGCCGGTGCCGCCGCCGCCGCGTCCGTCAGCGGTGCGGTAGGTGCCCGCGCTGTGCCAGGCCATGCGGATGAACAGCGGTCCGTAGTGACCGTAATCGGCCGGCCACCAGTCTTGGCTATCCGTCATTAGCGCGACAAGGTCTGCTTTCACTGCATCGAGGTCGAGCGTCTTGAACACTTCGGCATAGTCGAAGGCCTCGCCCATGGGATCGACCTTGGACGAGTGCTGGCTCAGAATCTTGAGGTTCAGTTGGTTGGGCCACCAGTCCCGGTTGGTGGTGGCTCGGTTGTGGCTAACGGGGCAGCCGCCCTCGACTTTCGCATCCATGTCTCATCTCCGATCATTGGCCTTGATTTGGCTCTTGGTACTCAGAGCGGAGATTGCGCGCGGTTCACCATAAGGGCAAATCGTATTTCCCTATTGGTGCGATAAGCAAAACTTATCTCAGATGTCGGAGAGAGTGGTGCCGGGCGTCAGCCGTCGAGAAAGTCTTCGATCAGCTCAAGCGTCGCTTCGGGCTGCTCTTCGTGGGGCATGTGCCCGCAGCTGTCGATGATCTCGAGCGTCGCGTTCGGCAGTGTCCGCCGCAGCTTCAGCCCCACGTCCAACGGGACGACGCGGTCGTAGTCGCACCAGGCGATGAGGGTCGGCAGTTCGATCGACGCGTAGCGCTTCGATATCTCTTCCAGGTCTTCCGGCATGATCTGCCGTGCGCTGTGAATGATCGCGTGCTTGCCGGCGGCGGTCCTGAGCGGCGCGGCGTACATCTCGACCTCGTCGTCGTCGATCTTGCTGTTGTCCAGATAGGCGATGCGCAGCGCCAGGCGCGCCTGAACGGCTGGGGGCAGCATGCGCACCCCGACATGGGAGACGACCGGCATGTCGAGCATTTTGAAGGCCACCGGAATATCCTGGGGATAGGCAATTGTGTCGAGCAGCACGAGCTTCTTGATGCGGCCCTTGAGCTGCGGGTCCTCGTCGAGAGCGAGCACGAGCGCCACGCCTCCACCGAAAGAGTGACCGATCAGCGTGAGGTCGCGCAGATCCTTGTCGATGATGAGTTGCTTGAGCAGCTCGGCCTGGTCGAAGACGGAATAGCGCTCGTCGAAGGGCTTGTCGGACTGGCCGAAGCCCTTGAGGTCGACGGCGATCACCCGGTGCTGGCGTGCGAGCGCGGGCGCGATCTCCCGCCAGGTGAACGTGCTTGCGCCGAAGCCGTGGATCAGGAGCAGGGGCGAGCCTTCGCCCTTTTCCTCAACGAACAGCTTCACCGGTGCGTCGGGCGGTCCGAGCCGCGCGAACCCGGGCGTTTCTTCCGTGCCGTGGGCCGTGGGGCAAACGACGAGGACAGCGAGCAGCATGGCGACTGGGCCAAATGCGCGTCTTAAACTTCTGTTTGCCATATTTCGCCAGTCCCGCCGCAAAAGGCCCTTGGCCACCTGTCCCAGGCACAGCAGACGCCTCGAATGCGCAAATCCTAAGGCCGTCTCTAGCGTTCCGGATCACGAGGTCCGACGCATTAACGTTCCGCGCCTTTCTACGTGCTTCGCGCTCAAGCGGCAATTGAGCCTTGCGGACATTGGGTCGTCGAGCGAGACGCGCTTTCCCACAGAATTGAGGGTGCAACCCGGTCGATTCCATTGACTCCCATGTTATCCCATGCTATCCCATTAATGCCCGTTCGGTGAGTAGGGGTGGGGGAAGCTGGCAGCGCTTCCCATGAGGCCACGGGGGGATTTCGCGCCGTTTCCTCCACCCCATTTTTCTCAAAGTCCGGGTGCCAAGCGCCGAAGTGCCGTTTGTCCTTGTTCAGTTCCGTCGACTTCGAAGCGCAAGAGGGGGGAGATGGACCAGTTTGTCTCGACATTCACAAATAGGATCGACACCAAGGGCCGCGTTTCGGTCCCTGCGTCCTTCCGAAACGTCCTCGCCAAGGACGGGCTCGACGGCATCTACTGCTATCCGTCTCTTGACGCGCCCGCGCTCGACGCCGGCGGGCAGCGCCTCGTCGATAAAATCAATCATCTGGTCGAAGATCTCGCGCCTTACTCCGATGAGCGCGATCAGCTCGCGACTGCGCTCTTCGGCACCAGCGAAGTGCTCTCCATCGATCAAGACGGCCGTACGATTCTCCCGGAACGCTTGCGCGAACACGCGGGGATTACGAGCCACGTCACTTTTGTCGGGCTGGGAGAAAAGTTTCAGCTCTGGGAGCCCAAGAGCTTCGAAAATCATCTCGCGGAGGCGCGCAACAAGGTACGCGACCTTCGCAGGTTACTCGGCGCGGGGCGCCGCGGAAGCGGCGAGCCAGAGGGAGAACGGGAATGATGGCGGGTCGCGGCAGCAATATGGCTGCCGTTGGCGGACCGGCCCGCCACATTCCCGTGATGCTCGAAGAGGTTCTGGCCGCGCTTCAGCCTAAGGACGGCGATATCGTCGTCGACGGCACCTTCGGCGCCGGAGGCTATACAAAAGCCATTCTCGACGCCGCCGACTGCAAGGTCATCGCCATAGATCGCGACGCGGAGGCCTTCCGCCTTGGCGGCCAGCTTGCCGAGGCCTATCCCGGCCGGCTCATCGCCATGCTGGGCCGCTACGCTGAGATGGAAGCGCTTGCCGCCAGCGAGGGGTTCGAGAGCGTCGACGGGGTGGCCCTCGATCTCGGCGTGTCCTCGATGCAGCTCGATCAGGCCGAGCGCGGCTTTTCCTTTGCCAAGGACGGCCCCCTCGACATGCGCATGGGACCCGACGGCCCCACGGCGGCGGATCTCGTGAATAGCCTGTCTGAACGAGAACTCTCTGATATCATTTACATTTATGGCGAGGAGCGGCGCTCGCGCGCCATCGCCAAGGCCATCGTCGCGGCCCGCACGGAGGCCCCGATCACGCGTACAGGCGAGCTTGCGGACCTCGTCGTGGGCGTTCTGGGCCGTAAGGGGGACGAGCCCAAGCATCCCGCCACGCGCACGTTTCAGGCTTTGCGGCTCTATCTCAACGCCGAGCTGGATGAGCTGGCCAAGGGCCTGTCCGCCGCCGAAAACCTGCTGAAAACAGGTGGCCGGCTGGTCGTGGTGACCTTTCATTCGCTGGAAGACCGCATCGCCAAGCGGTTCTTCGCCAGCCGCAGCGTCGCAGGCCCCAAGGGCTCCCGGCACCTGCCCGAGGCCGAAACGCAAGAATTTGCGCCAAGCTTCCAGCTTCTTAACCGTCGTCCTTTAGAACCCGGTAACGATGAGATTCAGGGGAATCCGCGGGCCCGTTCGGCCCGGCTGAGAGCCGGGGAGCGTACGGCGGCGCCAGCCCACCCGTTGGATCTGGCGAAAATTGGGGTGCCGCAAGTGCCGAGTTAGGGGGAGCGCGTGAGCCTCACGCGTTTTGAGTACCATGTTGCGTTTGGTGAATGTCTGCCTCGTCCTCGGCCTCGCCGCGCTGGCCTATGGAATCTATCAGGTGAAGTACGAGGCCCGCGCGCTCGATGAGCGCATTGCCGCCCTGCACACGGAAATCGAGGACGAGAGGGACGCGCTCGCGGTGGCACGCGCCGAATGGAGCCTGCTCAACAGGCCCGAGCGCATCGAACGGCTCGCCAAGAAATATCTCGAGCTTGCACCCACCCAGCCGCGGCAACTCGTGGTTATGGACGAAGTCACCGAGCGCGATCTTCAGAGCATCGGTACGCCGGCGGAACCCACCAAGGCCGCCGCGCTCAAGGCCCAACCCGTCAACTAACTTTACGGACCAGCAGAACTTTGCGCGAGACCGACAAATCCGATCCCGCCGAAGCGCGCTCCGCGCGCGCCTACCACACACGCTGCCGGTATCGTTTCCGGCTGGCGTGCCTTGGCTTCGCGGTCGCTTTCGTGCTGATCGGCGGACGGCTGGTCTCGCTCGGCTTTGCCGGAACGGAGAAAGGCCGCGGCGGGGCTCTCGACATCTCGACCACCGTACACCGTCCCGACATTCTGGACCGCAACGGGCAATTGCTCGCGACCGACATTCGTGGCGCGACTCTTTATGCCGATCCGAGACGCGTTATCGATCGCGACGAACTCGTCGAGAAGATTTCAAGCGTCTTTCCGGACGTCAACAAGCCGAAGCTGCGCAAGCGCCTAGCGGGCCGTAGTCGCTTCGTTCGCATCAAGCGCGAGCTGACCCCAAGGCAACAGTCCGACGTTCACGAGCTTGGCCTGCCGGGTCTCGGTTTCATTGAGGAGTACCGGCGCGTCTATCCCGTCGGCGCCACGGCCAATCACGTTGTGGGACTGGTCGACGTCGACAATCGCGGCCTGGCCGGCATCGAGAAGTTCGTCGACAACAATCCGCAGCTCACCATGATGAGCCCCCGCACAGAGTCGGGCGATGAGACCGTCACGACGTCGCTGGATGTCGGTGTGCAGCACGTGCTGCGCGAGGAACTGAAGAACGCCATGGCCACCTACGAGGCCAAGGCGGCCTCCGGCATCGTCATGGACGTGCACACCGGAGAGGTGGTGGGGCTGGCTTCACTTCCCGATTTCGATCCCAATCACCGCGAGCAGGCGCTCGACAAGGACAGGATCAATCGCATCGGCTTTGGCGTCTACGAGATGGGCTCCGTGTTCAAGGTGTTCACCGTGGCGGGCGTGCTCGATCTGGGGCTCGCCAATCTGAACACGACATATGATGCCACCAGTCCCATCAAGTTCGGCCGCTTCTCGATCAGCGACTTTCACGGCAAGAAGCGCCCGCTCAGCGTCACGGAATCGTTTATCTACTCGTCCAACATCGCCACGGCGAAGATGGCGCTGCATATGGGCGTGAACCGTCACAAGGCGTTTCTGAAGAAGCTCGGTCTCCTGAACTCCGTGACCACGGAACTTGGGCCGAGCGCGGCGCCGATTGTTCCGAAGCATTGGAAGAAGCTGAACACGATGACCATCGCGTTCGGTCATGGGCTGTCGGTGACGCCGCTTCAACTGGCCACGGCAACAGTGCCGCTCGTCAACGGCGGTCTTTCCGTACCGCCGACATTTCTGCCGCGCACGCGCGAGGAGGCGATGCAGGTCGCAACGCGCGTGCTGAAGCCCGGCACCAGTGAAGCAATCAACAAGCTGATGCGCATGAACGTGGTCAAGGGCACAGGCAAGCGCGCCGACGCGGAAGGCTATCGTGTCGGCGGCAAGACGGGTACGGCGGAAAAAGTCGTCAATGGCCGCTATGCACGGTCGGCGTTGCTCAACAGTTTCCTGGCGACCTTTCCGACCGACGATCCGCAATATGTTGTCCTCGTCACGCTGGACGAACCGCAGCGCGTCGCCGCGACGAACAATGCCTATACGGCCGGCGTGAATGCGGCCCCGACCGTCGGTAAGGTCGTGGCCCGCATCGCGCCCATCCTCGGGGTGCCGCCTAAGCTCGAAGCCGGTCAAGACCGGTTTGACGCCAAGGTTTCCGCCACCTATTAGAAGACTCCCCCTTGTCCTGAGGCGTGCGCGCCTTTGGAATTATTCTTAGATAACAGCCGGTTGCCGGCAATCGAACCATGACCTTGGGTGAGTTGATCGGACCGGAGGCGAAGCTGCCGGCATCGCTGGCTGCAACGCCGATCAAGGGGCTTGCCGCGGACAGCCGGCAGGTCGCGCCCGGCTATCTCTTCGCGGCGCTTCCCGGTGTGAATGCGGATGGGACACGGTTTGTCGCCGACGCCGTGTCGCGCGGCGCGGCCGCTATTCTCGTGCCCGAAGGTGTGCATCCGGAAACGAGCGCGCCGGTGATTGCGGACGCCGATCCGCGCCGGCGGCTCGCGCTGATCGCCGCGCGTTTTTTCGGAGCGCAGCCCGAGACCGCCGTGGCGGTCACTGGCACCAACGGCAAGACATCCGTTGCGTCGTTCGTGCGTCAGCTCTGGGCGGCGCGCGGTTTCGAAGCGGCAAGCCTTGGCACGATCGGTGTCGTCACACCGCGCGGCACGAAAGTGTTGCGCCACACGACGCCCGAACCCATCGAGCTTCAGGGGCTTCTTGCGGAGCTCGCTAAAGGCGGGGTCACACATCTCGCTCTCGAAGCGTCAAGCCATGGTCTGCAGCAACGGCGCATCGATGGCGTGACGTTAGCGGCGGGCGCCTTCACCAACATTTCGCGCGACCATCTAGATTATCACGCGACGTTCGAAGACTACTTCACGCAGAAGCTCCGCCTGTTCACGACGCTGCTCGCGCCGGGCGCCGCCGCTGTCATCGACATGGATGGCGATGGAAGTGTGCGTGTGGCCGATGTCGCGAACGCGCACGGGCTCGATGTCATGACTGTCGGGCGTGCCGGGGAGACCTTGCGTCTCGTCTCCGACGACATTGACGGCTTCGCTCAAGTGCTCGGCATCGAACACGGCGGCAAGCGTCATGACGTGCGTCTGCCATTGGTGGGCGGCTTCCAAGCGGCCAACGCGCTTGTCGCGGCGGGTCTCGTCATGGCCACGGGCGCGAACGCC
>Ga0209013_10005963_pt1 | contig 10411 bp, 7 predicted proteins | sample Cruoilmetagenom2_FD_187291 | JGI IMG/M metagenome (GOLD analysis project Ga0209013, IMG submission 187291) | Oil polluted marine microbial communities from Coal Oil Point, Santa Barbara, California, USA - Sample 2 (SPAdes) (version 2) | ecosystem: Environmental > Aquatic > Marine > Oil seeps ...
CATTGGGTCGCCCAATCCACGGGATCGCGGCTGGTTTTTCAACAACGCCTTCTGTCTGAGCAGCTTTGAAGCGCGGGCATGCGGTCCACTCACCCTCCAGGCAGGTACTAGCCTGATAGGCGAGCTCGACGGTCAGCGGCGGGCTCTGAGTGTGGCACTGGTTTGCCGCACTGGGATAGGCGTGGTGAGTCTCAGCGTCTATGTACCACCCCAAGTGGGGACAAACCCCACTGGCCGTTCCACCCGCACCCAGATTCGATCCCATATCTTGGTTCTCAGACATGTCCCTTCCTTGCTCTTGGCTCGTTGGCAACTGTCCAGTGTTCGCCCCAGTATAACACAGCGCGGCCAACCTCGCAAGAACCGCTGCCTCTACTCGTCCCTGTCGTGACGCTATCTCTGCGCGCGCCCGCCGCCCGGAGGAACACACAGCGCAGCAGCCCGCGGATCCTCTCAACGGGCCGGCTGGTGCTTACCTACCATACCGCCAAAGCCTGTCAAAGGATACGGCTCAGGACTCGAATCCAGGCAGAATGGAAACTCGACGGCTTTTTCGTTTGAGGAGGGGATCACCCCCGGCGTGGGACGCTGGGCAGCCTGCCGGCGTTCTAACCTTGGGGCCTGCCCCAGCCACCGCCTCCCGGGGTGCATACGATCAAGATGTCGCCCGGTTTCACCCGCAGCTCTGCCTTGCCCGGCAAGGCTGTCTCTGTCCCATCACGAATGAGCAGGTTCCGGCCGTTCGCGCCTGGCTGGCCTCCTCGCAAACCGTATGGTGCAGTGCGCCGGCGCTCGGTGAGCAGGGTCACTGTCGCTGGGGAGAGAAACTCGAGCTCTCGAACCACTCCATGACCACCACGGTGTTTCCCGGCGCCGCCAGATCCACGCCGCAGGGAATAGCGCCGCACGCGGAAAGGGTAGGTATACTCTAGAGCCTCAACCGGCGTGTTAAGCGTGTTGCTCATGTGCACGTGCACGCCTGACAACCCATCCCCCTCCGGACTTGCTCCAGCTCCTCCCCCAACCGTCTCATAGTAGGCAAAGGGTGCGTCCCTCTCGGCGTCGTGCCCGCCAATGGCCACGTTGTTCATCGTGCCCTGGCTGGCCGCAGGGACCAGATCAGGCAGTGCTTTGGCCAAGGCCCCCAAGACGGCATCCACGATGCGTTGGGAGGTCTCCACGTTGCCGCCGGCGACGGCATGGGGCGGAGGAGCGTCCAGGAAGCTATCTTTGGGCACCACTACCCTCACCGGCGCAAAGGTACCGCTGTTGCCCGGGATGTCAGCGCCGGCCACGCAGCGCACGACGTACCAGGTTGCCGACTCGGTGATAGCCCGCACGGCATTGATGCCTCCGGCCACTGCCGGGCTGGAACCGGTGAAATCCACGACCATGTTGTCGCCGTCCACGGCGACCGCTACCCGAATCTGCGGGCCCTGCCCTGTGCTGCGTGCTGTGCTCTGCCCCGTCTCTGTGGCTAGCCTGGGACCGTGGAGCAAGAACTGTGCAGAGCCCGTACCGTCATCGTCCATCTCGTCGCGAAAGGTGTAAACGCCATCGGGTATGCGGGCGATGGCGGCGCGGGTCAGTCGTTCGGCGTAGGCAAGCAAGCTCTGGGCATAGTGGCTTGTTTCCTGGAGGCCGTATAGGGCGACGATCTCCTGCATGCGCTGCTCGCCGACCCGATGGGCAGCCATCTGGGCCGCCAGATCTCCCCGGCGCTCCACGGGGGTGCGCACGTTCCGGGCGATAATGTCCAATGCCGCGCGGTTGATCTGCCCTGCCTCCACCAGTTTCACTGGGGGCAGGATAATGCCTTCCTGATAGATCTCGGTTGCCAGGGGCATGGAGCCCGGCGTCATCCCGCCCACATCGGCGTGATGGGCGCGACTGGCAACAAAGAAGGAGGGCGTGTCCAGCCCTTCAACAAAGACAGGCGACACCATGGTGATGTCGGGCAGGTGAGTGCCGCCGAGATAGGGGTCGTTCAACACTACCAGATCCCCAGGAGCCCAGTGCTCAAAGACCTGCAGCGCGGCGCGAACCGATGCGGGCATGGCGCCCAGATGCACCGGGATGTGGGCAGCCTGGGCGATCATTTGTGCATCAGCCAGGAAGCAGGCACAGGAAAAGTCACGGCGTTCTTTGATGTTGGGGCTGTAGGCCGTCCGGCCCAGCGTTACACCCATTTCCTCAGCTACGGAGGAGAATTGGTTTCGAAAGATCTCCAGGGCGACGGGATCTACTTGGTGCACGGCTAACTACCTTCCACTATGAGGTTCCCCCACTCGTCCACCGTGGCCGCCCAGCCCGCAGGCACGATGATCGTCGTGTCAAACTGAAAGAGCACGGCAGGCCCCACGACAATGTTGCCCGGCGCCAGTCTCTCCCTCTGGTACAGAGCAGCGGGAACTGGGCGGGCAGCACGAGCGTTGCCCGCATCCGCAAAGTGGACCTGTTTGTAACCAATGTGCGCGGGCCTGGGATCGACGTGTCCCAGCGGTTGCCTTTGGGACTGGGGCTTGCTGGTGGTCCCCACCGCTTTGAGCCTCAGATTGACGATTTCCACGGGTTCTCCCCGGTTAGCATATGAGAACCGCTGTTGGTGTACCTCGTAAAAGTCCTCCACGTACTGCTGCACAGTCGTACCAGATCCGGCGCTGACCGCGACCCCCAGTTCGTAGGACTGGCCCACGTAGCGCATGTCAAGGCTGGGCAGGAGACTGATCTCCTCGTCCATGAGACCTTCGGCAAGGAGGTCAGCGCGGGCGCGCTTGTACAGTGGGGCGAATAGCTGGGACAGGGTCTGGGCTTCAGCCTCACTGGGAGCGAGCATGACTGTCTGAGAATAGTCCTTTGTGACATCGGCCAAGACCATACCCAGGGCTGACAGGACGCCGGGGTGAGGCGGGATGAGCACCCGCGGGATGCGGAGAGCCGCTGCCAGTTCACAGGCGTGGAGTGGTCCAGCTCCTCCAAAGGCCACCAGCGTAAAGCGCCGCGGATCGTAACCGCGCTCGACCGAGATTGTGCGGATGGCCCGTTCCATGTTCGAATTGGCCACCCGGATAACACCCCATGCCGCGGCTTCCAGAGGCAGACTCAAGCGGCGCGCCAGAGCCTGCATATGCTCCCGAGTACGCGCCAGGTCAAGATGCATCGTGCCACCCAAAAAGTGCTCCGGATCCAGGCGGCCCAGGACCAGATTGGCGTCGGTCACCGTGACGGCATGGGCATTTTCCCTGCCATAGCACAGCGGGCCAGGGTTCGAGCCAGCGCTCTCGGGGCCCACACGCAGCGCGCCGCCCTCATCCAGCCGGGCAATGGAGCCCCCACCCGCGCCGACGGTGTGGATATCGATGATCGGCAGGCGAAGCGGGAGGCCAGCAATACTTCCTTCCGCGGTCTGCTGGATCTGTCCGGGACAGAGCGAGACGTCAGTGCTGGTACCGCCCATGTCGAAGGTGATCGCCTGCTTGAAGCCTGCCATTTTTGCCAGCTCAAAGCCGCCTACGACGCCTCCGGCGGGGCCTGAAAGGGCAGTCCGTGCGGCCAGGTCGCAGGCCGCCTCGGCGCTAATCATACCGCCGTTGGACTGCATGATCCGAAGCCGCCGGCCAGCCAAACCTTCCTCCAGGCTGGAGATGTAGCGGCTCAGCAGCGGGGCGACGTAGGCATTTATGACGGTGGTGGACGTGCGTTCGTATTCGCGGAACTCGGGCAGCACATCCGATGACAAGGACACGGTGGGCGCTGCTTCCCCACTGAGGGTCAAGAGCCGGTCGCGGACGGCCTGCTCGTGATCGGGGTTTAGAAAAGAGAAGAGAAAGCAGATGGCCACCGACTCGATGCCCTCGGCCATGATCTGCCGGATGACGGCATCGGTGGCCTCGGGCTCAAGGGGCTCGAGTACGGCGCCGTCCTTGCTCAATCGCTCCGGCAGCTCAAATCGCCAGCGTCCTGGCACGAGAGGGGGTGGCCTGCTGGGATGTAGGCTGTACAGGTCGCTGCGGGTCTGGCGTCCGATCTCAAGGACGTCGCGAAAACCTCGGGTGGTGATCAGGGCTGTGCGGGCGCCTCGTCGTTCCAGCAGCGCGTTTGTAGCCACGGTGGCCCCGTGGATGATGGTGACCTCAGGCCCTGCATCCAGATCGACGATCCCCTGTAGGACGGAGATAGATGGGTCGCGGGCCGAGGTCAGCAGCTTGTGAATGCTGACCTGGCCCGCGTCATCGAGTAGGACAAAGTCGGTGAAGGTACCGCCGACGTCTGTGCCAAGGATCATACTTCAGTGACCAGCTCCGAGCCGGGCCGCGCATCAAGGCCGGCGAGGTCGCGATAGGCCAGCGTCCACGTCGCCGAGGTAAAGGTCTCTATGAAGGCGGTGATGGCGGCAAGGATAACCGCGATGAACACGCCGCCACAGCACAGCGGGCCGACAGCCCAGGATGCGGGGTCGGTGCTCGTCAGGATGGCGATGAACGGCAGCATCAGGACTACCAGGGCGGCGCCGATCAGAAGGGCCAGCCCCAGTCCGACAAAGAAAAAGATGATCCACAGGATGATCGTAGGACCAAGGTTTTCTTTCAGCACCTCCCAGCCTCGCTTGAAGGCATCGATCCAGCCCAGGTCTTCCATGATGGCCGCTCGCTCGGCATAGATTCGGATCTGTGCCAGAACGAGGGTGAGGATGAACAGCCCGCAGAAGAAGATGAGGCTGCAGCAGACCGCTGGCGCGAGAATGGCCCCGATTCCTCCCAACCCTGATGAGCTCCCGGATGCCTGTATCCCAGCAAAGACCGTGGTGCCCAGGACAAAGACGCCGAGCAGTATCGCGATGATCATGGGAATGGCGGCCAGGATGCCGATGCCGAACAGCGTCCAGAAGCGGCTGGCGCCCGCTCGCCATGCCCGGCCAAAGCTGGTGTCGCCTTCCTCTTCCACCTGCTGCACGCCCGCGATCAACCCGCCGCGGGCTATCACCGATATGACCCACAGGACAATACCGATGATGATGCCCAGGCAAGCCGCCCCGGCGAGGGCGCCGAATACCTGGGGCGGGATCCCAAAGTCTGCCGGCCCGCCCCACTCGCCGCTGCCCATTGTGTAGCGGGTATTGCTCCCCCCGCTCATGGCTCGCCCCAGGCCTGCCAGCAGCCCCAGGATCCAGAGCACCTTCCAGCGCCAACTAATCTGCCAGGCGCGTGCTAGAACGTTTCCATAGTCCATTTCTCTCCTCCTTGTCTGTTATTCCTTATTGATCTGTGCGGCTCGCACCAATGCGGCCGCATTGAAACAGCTTTTCCGGTGCACAGGTTACTCTCGGCCCGGGCGCCCGCAAAGGCCAGGCAACCTACTCCCATTCAATGGTCGCCGGCGGTTTGCTGGAGACGTCATAGACCACGCGGTTTACGCCTGGTACCTCGTTCACGATGCGGTTGCTAACCCGAGCGAGCAGGTCGTAGGGCAGGCGCGCCCAGTCGGCGGTCATAAAGTCGTCGGTGGTGACAGCCCTCAGGGCCAGGACGTTGGCATAGGTCCGCCCATCGCCCATAACGCCCACGCTGCGCACCGGCAGCAAGACGGCGAAGGCTTGGGCCGTGCCCGATTTGCCCCGCTGGCGCAGCAAGCCGGCCTGGCCCAGCTCTTCTGTAAAGATAGCATCGGCGGCCCGCAATGTTTCCAGCCGGTCCCAGGTTACCTCGCCCAGGATCCGCACGCCCAATCCGGGTCCGGGGAAGGGCTGGCGCTGGATGATCTCGTCCGGCAGGCCTAGCTCGCTGCCCACGGCCCGGACCTCGTCTTTAAACAGGAAGCGCAGCGGCTCCACCAGCTCCAGCTTCATGTCCGCCGGCAGGCCGCCAACGTTGTGATGGGTCTTGATGCGGTGCGCTCCCGGGCGGCCGGTACCGGCGCTTTCTATTACGTCGGGATAGATGGTGCCCTGCGCCAGATAGTCGAAGCGGCTGAGCCTGCGGGCCTCGCTCTCAAAGACGCGCACAAACCGCTCGCCAATGATCCGCCGCTTCTCTTCTGGGTCAGTGACTCCCGCCAATGCCTCCAGATACTCCTCAACGGCGTGGACCGCCACCATCCGCATGCCCTGTTCCTGCTCGAACGTACGGATCACTTGCTCCGGCTCGCCCAGCCGCAGCATACCGTGGTCCACAAATACGCAGGTGAGCTGATCGCCAACGGCACGATGGACCAGGGTAGCCGCCACGGCCGAATCCACACCCCCGGACAGGCCACACAGCACCTGGCCATCTCCGACCTGCTGGCGGATGGCTGCGACCGCCTCATCGACAAAGTGTTTGGCCGTCCACGTGCCATGCAAGCCGCAAACCTGGTAGAGAAAATTGCGGATCACCTTGGCCCCTCTTGGGGTGTGCGTCACCTCCGGGTGAAACTGCAGCCCGTACAGGCCCCGTTCCGCGTGAGCCATGGCGGCGATGGGCGAGTTATTGGTCTGAGCCACTGCGCCAAAACCCGGCGGCAGGCTGTCAATTCGGTCTCCATGGCTCATCCAGACCGAGATGGGCGACTGAAGCTCGGAGAACAGCAGGCAGCCCGGGCCGGAGACACTTAGCTCCGCCGGACCGTATTCTCTGTGCTGCGCAGGAGCTACTCGCCCGCCCAGGTTGTGGGCAATCAGTTGCATTCCATAGCAGACGCCCAGTACCGGCAGGTTGCTCTCCAGGACAAAGGCTGGCAGCCGGGGTGCGTCGAGATCGTAGACGCTGCTTGGACCTCCGCTGAGGATGAATCCTCTTGGCTCCAATGCCAGTACTTTTTCCTCGGGGGCATCATAGTGGAACAACTCGCAGTAGACACGAGCCTCGCGCACGCGCCTGGCGATGAGCTGGCTGTACTGCGAGCCAAAATCGAGAATCGCGATGGCCTCGTGATCGGGCTTTCTATGGGTCATGGGCTTGGGTCAAAGCCTGCCTGCGAGTCCTGCGGATGACGCTGGAGCATCTGCACCGTTGTGCTGCTACCGGGCCAATCCTCAGTCAGCAAACGTGATGTGGTCGTCCGTCATGCTGGCAAGGGTCACCAACGCTCGCAGTGGCACGCCCAGCGGCGCCAGCTGCTTGCGCCCGCCCTCGAATGATTTTTCGATAAGGGCCCCAATGCCCGCTAGCTCGGCGTCCGCATGGCGAACCATGCGCACCAGGGCATTGATGGTCTGGCCACTGGCCAGAAAGTCGTCGATGATGAGCACCCGGTCTCCCGGTCCCAGGAATTCCGGCGAGCACATGAGAAAGACCGAGACACCCTTGGTGTGTGAAGGCGCTGCCTCGACATAGACCGGCTCGGTCATTGTTACGGGCTTTGTCTTGCGTGCGTAGAGCAAGGGGATATCCAGGGCCAGGGCAGTGGTCAGGGCGGGCGCAATGCCCGAGATCTCGGCCGTCAGCACTTTGGTCGCCTTCACGTCCGCAAAGCAGGCGGCGAGCTCTCGCCCGGCTTCCAGCATCAGGGCCGGATCGACTTGGTGGTTGATAAAACTGTCGACTTTGAGAATGCCCCTTCCCAGATTCTCTCCATCGCGTAGGATCCGTTCCTTGAGCGCTTCCATTGCACTCCTCCTCCGAGGGCTGAGTTCGAGCACAGTGTACCACATCCACTCCAAGATGACAAAGATGGCTGGGGTGTTGTGCCGGATTGGGGGCGTGCTTGACCTTTGCCATTCAGTCGCCCATGGGGTATAATGGGCGGCGGGAGAACCCATGGCACTGGAACTGACCAAGATCACCGAGCAGATCGACGAGATGGGACGGGAGCTGGCCGCTCGTGCTGAGCGCTTCCAGAAGGTCCTGCCAGCCCTCCGCGCGCTGCGCCGCTTGTTCTCCAATGACCTCGATCGCCTGCGCGTTCTGGCCGGGTCGCCGGCCGGGCTGGAGGCTGGCTGTGCCTCACCGGTGGAGGAGCCCCTGGACGTGACTTTTTCGGCGCCAGCGCCCCCGGGGTCTGCAACGATCATTGCCGCGGACGGCTCGCAGATCCTCCCGGATGCGCATGGCTGGGCGCTCTACTACCTTATCAACGTTGGCAGCCTGGTCTATCGCCACGGCAGTGGCGAGGCGCCTCAGGCGGCGACCGATCCACGGGTCGGCTATGGCGCTGATGATGCCGGCAATCTGCTGACCCACGAACAGCTTAGCGCTCGACGGGACGTGGCCGAGATGCGAAAACTGGCTGAAAAGGCCTCTGAAGCATCGGGCAGCGAGCCGTTGATCGCGTTTTTGGATAGTACGCTTGGCTTGCGGGCCTGGTCGGCTGCCATTCCTCAGAACGAACAGGAATCGTTGCAACAGGACTATGCTGCTGCACTGGAGCGGCTGTGCGTGTCAGGGGCGGCGCTGGCCGGGGTGATCAGCCGTTCCCGGAGGGCGGGGGTTGTCACTTTGCTGGAAATGGCGCAGAGGGAGGACCCGAACAGCCGGTCACCGGATCTCTCTCCATTCACCGGCATTACCGATCAGGCGCTCTGGGGTGATCTGCGACCGGGCGAGCGGTCCGCTCTAATGTCGGATGGCGGCTCGCCGCCCGTCTACTTTTTCTACCTCAATACCCAGCCGCCCGATCTGCCGCTGCCTCCTGAGGCCGAAGCGGAACCAGCGCGCATCGAGATCCCTGATTGGGTGGCCCACAGCCGGGAGAAACTCGAGTGGGTGCACGCCCTGGTCTATGACCAGTGCAGCATAAACGGCGGATATCCCTACGCTCTAACCAGAGCTGATGAACTGGCCATAATTCTCAGCGACGAGCGCGAGGCGCTGGAGATGATGATCCTGCAAGCCGCAAGCCGGCAGGGAGCGCCCTTCCCCCGGACATCCTTCAAGGAAGCGCAAAAGCGGATAGCCCGCGCCCCGCTCAGGAGGCGTACGTGAGCGAAAAAGTCTATCTGGTAGGTAAGGTGGTCAGCGCCAGCAACGCGCGTTTTTCGTTGGCCTGCCGGCTGCTCGAGTCAGAGGTGCCCACGTTTGGGGCGCTGGTGAAAGCTGAATCGGAGCATGGAGTTGTCATCCTGGGACTGGTCCGCGATGTCCTGTTGCTAGACGATCCTCTCATCCGCCAGGTGGCCGTGCTGGCCGAGGAACGCCCCGAACTGGTTGCTGACCAGCACCAGCGCTTGTTGCCCATCGAGGTGCATGTCCAGGTGGTCGGCCATCGCTGCGGCGAGCAGTGGTGTCACTGGCTGCCACCACAACCGCCCATGACTTTGGCCCGCATCCTGACCTGCACCAGCGAGGAGTTGCGCAGTTTCTCGGAGCGCTTTGACTATTTCCGGCTTGTGCTTGAGAGCCGGGATATGCTTGGCGACGAATTACTGGCGACGCATCTGCGCTCCGCCGGAGCGGCCCGCGATGGTCAATCTGGCTATGATTTCCTGGTGGATGCCGGACGCGAACTGGCCCGCCTGCTGCCCATGGATCTGCCGCGGCTGGATGCCATACTGCGGAGGATACGGCCATGACTGAATTGCATAGCGACCTGGATAGGGCCTTCCCGCGGACGCCCTCTGCGCCGGCAGCGCTGGTTGAGGCCCGCCGCCTGGGTGTCGTCGTGGGTGGCAGCCTGAGCAAAGGGCTGGATGTGAAGCTGGACCGGAGGACTGTGGTGGAGGGCATGGCTGTAGGCCGCTACGTGGTGGTGCAGGGGCAGACGGGCCGTCGTTTCTTCAGCATTGTCACCGACGTGGCTCTGGACAGTACGAACCCCATCATCGAAAAGACGCCGCCAGATACGTCGGATGGCTTTCTGGCACAGGTCCACCGGGGTACGACGACCTATGGACGGCTGGAGGTGTCGCCGATGCTGGTACTGGAGCCGGCGATGAGTTCAGCGGTCGGGGGCAATGGTGAGCCCAAGCCGGTCAAGACGGTTCCATCTCATTTTTCTCCTGTCTTTGAAGCGACGGAAGAGGACGTCAACCAGGTCTTTGGCGGCGCAGACGAGGGCAACTTTCACATCGGCGCTCCGTTGGATATGGAGAACGTGCGCATCCACCTCGACCTGGACCGGTTTGTGGAGCGCTCCAGCGGGGTGTTTGGCAAGAGCGGCACGGGCAAGACCTTCCTGACGCGGACGCTGCTGGCCGGCATCGTCAAACAGAATACGGCCGTGAATCTCGTCTTTGATATGCATAACGAGTACGGATGGGAAAGCCAGGCCGAGGGCCGCCACAGCGTCAAGGGTCTGCGCCAGATCTTTTCCTCAGGCCAGGTCAGCGTGATGACCCTGGATCCCGAGTCTTCGAGGCGCCGGGGCAGCAAAGTGGATTTCGACGTGCGAATCGGCTATGATCAGATCGAGCCCGAGGACGTCGAAATGCTCAGCAGTTTGCTGGGGTTGACCGACGTGCAGGTGGGAGCCCTGTTTTTCCTCCGGCGCCGGCTGGGCC
>Ga0209013_10005964_pt1 | contig 10411 bp, 5 predicted proteins | sample Cruoilmetagenom2_FD_187291 | JGI IMG/M metagenome (GOLD analysis project Ga0209013, IMG submission 187291) | Oil polluted marine microbial communities from Coal Oil Point, Santa Barbara, California, USA - Sample 2 (SPAdes) (version 2) | ecosystem: Environmental > Aquatic > Marine > Oil seeps ...
CGGCACCCGCATCGACCAACAGGGTGATAGTGCCCACGGCTGGCGCAAATAGGGACGGACTGATAGCGGCCACGACCCGACCCTGGACCGACACATCCCTTACCAGGTCTGCACGCGCAACCACGGCGAGACGCAAACGGTCTTTGGGTACGGAAATGCTGGAGCCTGCCCAGCGCTGTAGTGACGGCACTGCCAGCCCTGCCAGAAGAATAAAACCCAGTAAACCAACACCGATCAATACCCATTTTCTGGTTTTTGATGTTGCCTGTATTGTGACGTCTTGCGCGGATGTGTCAGTTATTTTCAATTTAATATGTCCCTGATTCTCTCTATACTCAGACGCCAGTTCAGGCCACATGGTTACGCGGATATTGGAAATTCGATAGGTTATTTCGAAGGAAGAAGTATCTGCGATGGTTGTTTGTCCACTGCATTGACTTAGAATGAAGAAATAAAAATATGAAACTCCTTAAAAACAGACATCTCATGATCGCCACCTTGATGGCGCCAGTTCTGGCGTTAATCGCTTATTTTGGCGTTAATGCCCTGGTGGGCGAGACGCCTCATGCGGCTGAGGCCGGGCAAAGTTATCAACTGGTCGAGAAACCCAATTGTCGTCACAGCGGTGGCATTTGCGGTTTAAAGAACGGTGATTTCGAGCTGACGCTTAGCTTCGAATGGCTTGATAACGGTCGAATGTTATTGCAGCTGGAGTCCGTACATGTGCTCGACGGTGTTTTGGTGGCACTGGTTGAAAGCGAAGCCAGTGAAAACCCACCTGTGGACATGCGCCCGGTGGGCAATGACGGTTTGACCTGGTCCCTCGACGTAGCGCACCCCGATCCGGATAGGCATCGCCTGCGCCTGGTGGCTTCTGCCAACAATGCACTTTACTTTGGCGACGTTGCTATGAAATTCACCGTTATCGAAAGCGCCTATAACTAAGGCTTCCCCGTGTTATAAGCCAGGTTTGAATCCGGTTATTTACTGGACTCAAAACCATCTTTGAAAACAATCGGGCCTGCCTGGATAATTGGCAGGGCCGGGTCGGTAATGCTGGCATTAACCTCCAGATCATTATCGCCCCGTACACCATCTATCAAATATATGGTCAGTGTTTTCTGATCAGCGGAAATTTCGTAACCTGTTCCATTGCCGTTAGCCGCCAGGGTGCCGTAATCATACCAATGAGGCTTATCACCGGAGGCTTCAATTCCATACTTCCAAAAACCAGCGAACTGGTTTGTTGACGAAGCTGCAATATCAAATGTAACAACCAATATATAACCATTTATTGTGGATGTACTGGTGATATCAATAGCGGAAACCAGGCTGTTTGCTGCTTCTGGTGGCGTTGGTAGTTTAGACCTGGATGCTTCAATAGAAAGTGTTGCTGCTACAGGCGTTACGCCGTCAGCTTGAGTCGCTGCAAAAGCATAATCGACGTCTTCACCTGGGCCGCCTCCTCTCGCCGGGGGAAGTAGGATATGTCCAAAGGCAACAACCACTTGTGCCGCCGCTGTATTATTGTTGCTCGCCCCGTCCTGGGCCACACCGGCAGCCACATCAATGGTGATATCACCGTTGCCGTCCGGGGTGATGTCAGCGGTGTACGTGTTGCTGTCAAGCGCAACAAAACCCAAGGCAGAGCCGTTGCCGATAGTGATATCACCCAGGGTAAAGTCGGTGACGTTCTCGCTGAACTCGAAGGTAATACTGAAAGGATCGTTATTGGCGACACTGACAGGGGCGTCCAGGATCTCGACGCCTGGCGGTATGGAGTCAGCCCCGGTACCGGATACGGCAATATCATAATTACCTTCGTCCGTATCGTCGCTGCTGATGTCCAACTCGAAACTGAAAGCGCCAACTGCAGTGGGCGTATATCGAACGGCATATGTATTTGTTCCGCCTGCGACTACAGTTAATGAAGTGGGCGAAATCGAGTCCACACTGACGTTGACCGGGCTCGCGCTTGCGATATTGGTGATGCTCAACGCAGTGCTACCTGTATTACTCACGGTGTAGGTAAGCGTGACCTGGGTGCCCGCGTCCTGATTGCCCTGGGCATCCGTACCACCATCAGGTATGGATGTACCTGCCGGGCGTTGCACGTCAATCTCAACGTTATTTTCAACTACGAAGGTATTGTCGTTGGTTCCGGTCGGCGTTGTGTTGATCAAGGCGTTGCCTGCGGTATCTGTAATATCCTGTCCACCGGCAAAACCGAGTGTGACGGTGGCGTTGAGATTGGCAAGGTCACCGCCGGAAAGGCTTATGTTATAGGCGGCCAGGCTTATTGGGTTCACCGAAATCGTGGCCGTAGTTCCCGTGCCGGTAAAATCGGTGGCATCGACATTCTTCACGTCTTCGTCAAAGGTAACACGCCAGGTCAGGCCATCGGCGTTGGTAGGAGATGAGGACGGGAATTCACGGGTGACAGAGCTAATGCGTGGGTTAATTGCGTCAACGATACTAAAATCTGCACCGATACTGGAATAGACTGCACCCGTTCTTGATAGCGTGGTGGTGTAGGTGAACGTTTTGCCGGATACATCGCTGGTTACCGTCAGTGGGCATGACGTCCCGTCAGCGAGCGTAACCTCTGCGACAGTCGTACCGATCCCGACATTTGTTCCCCCGCTACAAATGATGACGCTGATATTGGACCTGCTGGTGCCACCATTTGGCAAAAATGTGAATTTTGCTGGGAAGTCATTCCCTGATCTATCCGCTTCATCAGGAAACACGCCAGAGAACCGTGTAAGGGTCTGGAAGAGCTTCGTGGCATGGTTGTCGTAATCGCTTCCTCCGGTTTGCAGAAACTGGCAACTGGAGTCATTGAACCCAACATGACTTGGCATCAATTGGAATCCATTGTCACCTGGTGTGTCGGGGCATGCCCCGCCAAGAGCAGTTCCGCAAACGCCCATTAATCCAAGTAAGCCGAACCAGCGGGCCAGATTCAACCTTTTTGATCCACGCATAGCAAATGATTGTATAAAAGACATGCTGTTTCCCCTTAAAATTCTCTGGAAGGCTATTCTTAGACGCCACAATATAGCAGACTTAAAAGGTCCTTCATTAATTAATTCATGTAATGAGAATCATTTGTATTAAGTGATTTCTGACAATCACAATAATAAATAACAGGAAATAAATCATGAACATGCAATCCGAATCTCTGGCCAGTCGAGTCTTAACCAAACAGTGGTCATTTTTCTGGGCCGGAATAGGCTTTGGGATTGCGCAGATTATTTATATGGCCGAGCAATCACTCTATGACAGTGATGATGCCACAGTATAAGTTCTATGAACTGGTTTCTGACAACGTCCTGGTTCATAAAGCCATCCTGCTTGGCTGGTGGGTCCTGATCCTGGCCGGACTTGTCTGGATGGTTCGACGTGGTGTTCGCAATACGGGGGTCCAGAAGAATGACCTGCTGTTCAAGAACACGGAAGATCTGCAATTAGGGATCGAGATTGAAGCGGGGAAAAACAACGGTAGAATTGGTGAAGTAACTGCACCAATGCCGGTTCCCGGGATGCACCCGGTGCCGACCACTGAGTGAACTTTGGGTTGGTGTATATGGTTTATTTGATGGCTAGGTCTCATCTTTAATCAATTAAGTGCTTGACTATAAAACATTATTTTGTTTTATTGACGCAGGAAAAAGGGGAATAAGCACTTGAACAAGTGCTTAGAGCGTTTGCTTGAGAAAATCTCCTCACAAAATAATAAGTAATAATGGAGTCTCGCATATATGAAACGTCTTATCCTTCCACTCATCCTCCTTGCCCTCTCTGCCCAGGCCTTTTCCGCCGATCCCGTCTGGAAACAACGCACCCAGTCGGGCGATATTCGGGAGGTCATATTTGCCGACAATCGTTTTGTCGCTGTGAGTTCCTCTGATTCGGCCATCTATATATCAGACGATGGCAAAGAATGGGAAGTATTTGATAAAGAGGGCGACTTCACATTTGGCGATATTGTTTACGGCAACGGTAGATTTGTCGCCGTTTCAACATCTGGAGATTATGGCTACTCCCTCGATGGCATCGACTGGGTTACCGATACCGGGTTACAGTTTTATGATGTGACTTTTGGCAATGGCGTGTTTGTCGCTGTCGGACGCGATGGCCTTATCGCCACCAGCCCGGATGGTGAAACCTGGACACCGCACTCCAGTGGCACAACGGAAAATCTTTATGGTGTAACCTTTGGTAACAATGAACTTGTTGCAGTTGGAGCTGCAAGTACATTGATTCGTAGCAGCGACGATGGAATCAATTGGCTACCAGTTATACAGGATGGTAGCAGCGCCTTAAATACGAGCGGCCACTACAGCATAGTTTACCTGAACAATCGCTATTATCTGGGCGGTAACGACGGTGATAACTACACAGGAACGCAAATTGACAACTGGTCCATCACCGGCGTTGATGTCAGTGAGGACGTCGGAGTACATGCTTCGATGGGTATTGCGACAGATGGCTTCACGTTTGTAAATTACCGCGGTCAGCGCTCACATGACGGTCTGATATGGACACAAGCGATATTCAACAACATGCGGTCAATTGCCTATGGCAATGGTGCGTTTGTTATCGTTGGAGAATCTGGTGATATTTATGCCAGTGAGGATGGCATCAGCTGGGATCAGCCTCGTGGCAACAGAATGCAAGTGACTGAGCGGAGTGCCGTTATTTATGCCGAGGGACGATTTCTCAGTACAAGGTACAACGATAAAATTTACTCGTCTTACGATGGCTTAGAAGTAGACCACTCCACTCTCGTGCTTGGTTCAAATGAAGACTTCAGGGATATTCTTTATAACGGCAACCTGTATGTTGCGGTGACCTTTGGTGGTGCAATCTATAGCTCCGAAGACGCACTGGTGTGGACGGAGCGTCTGCCAGAAGACGATGCACGAAATTTTTATGCGGTTGCATCCGGCGGTGGTCGGTTTGTCGCAGTGGGCTCTCAGGGAACAGTCTTTACCAGCAGCGATGGGTTTAGTTGGAGTGATGTAACTTCCGTTGCAACCGGCACAAGAACATTGACCACAGCTACCTACGGGCCTCAAGGTTTCGTCGTTGCCGGGTATGGTGGTGATCTGTACACCTCACCTGATGGCCTGATTTGGTCAACAGCTTCTTCAGGCGTATCTCGTACTCTGAATAAAGTGGTCTACGGACACGGAAGATACGTGGTCGTCGGTGACGATGGCACCCATTTGACATCTGTCGACGCTGTGAATTGGGTCAACACGGACACAGGGTCGAGAGATTTTAATGACGTCACCGTAACGAATGACGGCTTTATCGCCGTGGGTAGTCTCTCTACGGTCAGTTCTTCAACGGATGGCGAAAGTTGGGAAGATATAAGAATTTCCAGTTCGACGAGTCGATTCTACAATGTCGTTTCGGCAGGAGACGCGATATTTGCCTATGATGCTTCCCGTATCTTTACTTTGGGCGATTATGCACCCGGCAGCATGGCCGTGACGTCCCCGCCCCTGCAAGTGCAAGATCGTGCTTCAACCTTCGGCGCCTATGATATGGCTTACGGTAATGGTCGTTTTGTAACCGTCGGTGGTGGTTGGAGATCCGGTTCGTCCGGGGGTAGCAAGCCGCAGGTGATGGTCTCGGTTGACGGCAAGCAGTGGCGAATGAACTACGATATCCCTTATGCAACCAGTGCTATTCTTTTCCGGAATGGTCGATTCATCACAGTTTCCAACCAGTCGGGCACCATCACATTTCTTTACTCACTTGATGGGCTCACCTGGACAACAGGCAATATATATAGCGATGTGGGTACTATTTTACATCTGGAGTATCGCAACGGCGTGTATTTCGGTATTGGCGCTAGCGACCTGATTATCACCAGCGCGGATGGTAACGACTGGGTTGTCAGAAATCCCGGTGGTGACTCTAGTTACCCTGAAGGGGTTAGCTATACCGCTGGCCGCTACGTGGTTTCAAGTGCAGCTGGAGGGGTTCTAATAAGCGATGATGATGGCATCAGCTGGACCACGCACGCCACGGTACAGGACAACGGTGACACGACCACAACTGGCATTACCCTGAGAAGTGTATATGCCAGTGGTATCTTTTATGGTTACAGTGGTACAGGTCGTCATTCATCCAGTGATGGCATCACATGGTCATTACCCACAAAACTCAAGTTGACGGACGAAGAAGGGGACTTGACCACGAATCTGTCTACTGTTGGCAATACGACTAATTACCACTATGTCAATGGGCAACATATAACTTATTCGGGAAGTGGTTACGTCACCACGTCGTCCAATGGTGTGGACTGGACAAGGCGCCCGGGGGATTTTGGTGCCGCTTACAGGAACTGGGGAAGTGGGTTTGGATATAACAATGAGTTTCATGTGGCCTACGGCAATAATACATTCGCCCTCATGTCCGATAATGGCTCCGAGAGTTTGCTCAGTACCGATCAGGGATTGGTCTGGCAGCGGGTGAATCCATGGATAGGGGGAGCGATCAGGTACTTCAATGGGAACCTGATGCGAAGCAGTGGTGGATCGGTACAGATTTCAACAAACCTTGGTATATCGTGGCGCAATTATTACAAAGTGACAAATCCTGTTAATGAACCGGATATCAGTAGTCCCAGCCATATCAATGATTTTGCCTTTGGCAATAATATTTATGTGGCCGTTGGTGTTAAAGCTAACGCCACCTCGGCGCCCACTTTATTCAGCTCCGTAGATGCTCATACCTGGGATAGAAATGGTGGACTGGATCTGCATCTGAACAGCGTGATCTATGGAGATGGATTGTTCGTTACTGTAGGTGATGGTGGTGTAATCATGAGCAGTGCGGATGGCGTTAACTGGGATTCACAAGTTTCAGGAACAGCAGAAAACCTCGAAGAGGTGACCTGGGGTCACGCCGGTTTTATTGCCGTTGGATTCGATAATGTCATTCTTACATCCACGGATGCAGTTACATGGACCGTTCAATCGACTCCATTTGACACCAATTACACAGCGGTGGGTTATCGGGCAGGTGTGTATATTGCCGCCGGGAAAGGCCAGGTTTTGCGTTCAACGGACGGTATCAACTGGACGCGGCAGCTTTTGCTTAGTGCCAGTTCAAGTGCAGAAACTTTTAGCTCTATAGCAGAAGGGCCACTGGGGTTCCTTGTTTCCGGTTATCAACTCGGCACCTGGCAATCAACTGATGCCGGCACGACCTGGTGGCTGGTTTCAGATGAAACCTCCCGCGGCGATGATGACCTTATCCAGGCTGGCGGGCGGGTGTTCTTTAGCAGCGCAAAAAATAACCGCAACGACGGCATTACCGCTATCGATGAACTACCCACCACTGGCGATTCAGACAGTGATGGAATTCCCGATACCACGGACAACTGCCCCGTTGATCCAAATAGCGACCAGTTGAATAACGACGGTGACACGCAGGGTAACGTATGTGATCCCTATCCGGATGATGCCTATAACAATCAGTCGCCCCCCAGTGATGATGTAACCATCACCCTGCCCGATGGACGCAGGGTAGCGGGGACAGTGTTTACCTTTGTCGCTGAAGGTTTCAAACCATTCACGCTGGTACAGGCCTTTATTCAATCTGATCCCATCTTCGTCGGTGAGGAATTCGCAGACAAAGACGGCAAGGTTTCCTTCACTATCGTCCTGCCGCTGGAGTTACCGCTGGGTGATCACACCCTGGTCCTGCTGGGGACAAACTACGATGGCACAGAGCGACAACTGACGGACGCGATCAAGATCGAGTTGTCAGAGACCATTTTCAGGAGTAACTTCGAGTAAAGGTTACGGGCATGCGCCGGGAGGTGAGCCATGGAAATGCTAATCCGGTTTCTGACTGGAGCGGCTTTTCTTATGCTCCCTATCTACGCATTCGCACAGGTCATTCCCGACCCTGATCCGGCCGAAGACGGGCAGGTAACAGTTCTCGAACCCATTACCGTAACCGGCTACCACATTAAGCGCATTGATACTGAAGGTCCGGTGCCCGTGGTGGTATTTGAGCGTGAATACTTTGAGCAGGCAGGTATTAATACGCTGGAAGAGTTCGCTCGTTACCTGCCGATCAACCTGCCGGAGGAGATTCGGCAGTCTGGTGCGATCGGAGCCACGGGATTTGATCTGAGGGGAATTGGTGTGGATACGACCCTGACTCTGGTCAACGGTTTTCGCATTGCACCTTACGCCCAGTTGGCAGAGAACGCTGTCGATATCAACTCGATTCCGGTCTCAGCCATCGAACGGATCGAGATACTCAAAGACGGCGCATCGGCGATTTATGGTGCCGATGCCATCGCTGGCGTGGTCAACATCATTTTGCGCGAAAACTTCAATGGCATGGAGGTCAATGCCGGTTACGGGATATCTGAAAAGAGTGATGGCAGGGAAATACTTGCTGACTTCATTGCGGGCCGGGACAACGGGCGTGGCAGCATCATGTTTTCCCTCAGTTGGTATAAGCGCGAACCACAGGCCATGCGTGACCGTGACTGGTCAGAGACAACAGATTATTCGCCGGTCGGCGGCCCCAATTTGGGAGCCGTACACAGCAGCCCGCCAACTCTTTTCAGATATGATACTGGGTTGTTTGAAGCTGATCCGGAGTGTGGGACAGACCCGTTAATCAGTTCAGTGGGCGACTCTCCCGATGGCCCCGGGGTTGGTACTGCCTGCAAGTACAATTGGCCCTCGAGTACGGAATTGTTATGGGGGATTGAACGCGTGGGCAGTAGTCTTTCAGGGCGGTATGAAATCAATTCAAACCTGTTCCTTTTTGGTGATCTGCTTTACAGCGAAATCGAGGGGGAAACGCACAGGGCGCCTTCGCCTATGGGCGGCTCGGATTTGGTAGATACCTGGTACCACCTTCCGTTTGTGTCTGCCGACCACCCCGATAACCCATTTGGCACCGATGGTGAATTAGCTGCACGCACGCTGGATGCTGGCAATCGCATTCACATCAACAACTCGCGTGCCTACCGCACCGTATTAGGGGCTGAGGGAATATGGGGTGCCTGGGACTGGCGGTTTTCTGGTCTGGCCAGCAGAAACAAGGTTGAAAAAGAGTTTCAGAACATGGTTTCCTATGATGGTTTCCAACTGGCTCTACTTGGTCAGGGCGGACCAGGTGGTAATCTCTGGTATGACCCATTTGGTTTCGAACCACAAAATGACCAGGCGATCATAAACTGGCTCAAGACCAGCGCCCATCTCAAGGATACCAGCGGAGAATACAGCGCTGATCTTTTGTTCAGCCGCCTGTTTGGCTTGTTACCGGGCGGCCAGGTGGGCGTAGCCACAGGCCTGCAATATCGTGTACAGGAACTTGACCAGTGGGCCGATGAGCAGCTCATGTTAGGAGATCTTGGACCCAGACATGACCCGGTTTCCGCGGACCGTGACATCACTTCCGCCTTTGTCGAATTCAATCTGCCGCTGTTGGACAGTCTGGAGGCACAGTTGGCCGTGCGTTACGAGAATTACTCCGACTTTGGCTCCACCACCAACCCCAAGGTAGCCCTGCGCTGGCAAGCGCTGTCATCGCTGATGCTCCGGGCATCGTACAGTACTTCGTTCAAGCCACCTTCATTCTACGAGCTGTATGCTCCGTTGCACCAGGATTGGCGTTGGTACAATGACACTGTGCGTTGCGGGCACACCGGTGACTGCTGGCTGCAGGTCCCGGTTGAAGATAGCGGCAATCAGGATCTTGATGCAGAAAAGGGCAAATCCTGGTTTGCAGGAATGGTTTGGGAGCCCGGATTCCTGCCCGGTTTCGAATTGCAACTGGATTTCTGGAAATTCAGACACGAAGATCGCATTGAGTGGCTTGGTGGCAAGTTGGTACTGGGTCTGGGAGGAGATTTCGGCATCATCCGCGAGCCCACCGAGCCGGATGGCACCCCGGGGCAGATCATCCTGGTCAAAGAGACCTTCGTCAATACCGACGAACTGCTTACGCAGGGCTTCGACACAACGCTGCGTTACAACTGGCAAACGGATAACATCGGCAATTTTCGGGCCAACCTGATGCATACCTATATCGACAAGTGGGTTATGACAGACTCCGTCAAGCTGAATATCCAGGGTAAAAATTATGCCGGCACGTACGGATGGACCAACGCGCTTCCACGCAACCGCGCCAATGTAAATTTTTCCTGGAACAAGGGACCGCATGGTGCTGCCGCCAATATCCACTACATTGGGCATTATGAAAGCTCTATGAATTTATGGGTCGATGGCGTGGAGACCGAAAAGCCGATGATCATTTCCGACCATACAACCCTGAACCTGCAGTATAGCTACAACTTTGAGAAACTTTGGAATGCGACTCTGCGTCTTGGCTGTAATAACGTAACTGACAAGGACCC
>Ga0209013_10005965_pt1 | contig 10411 bp, 10 predicted proteins | sample Cruoilmetagenom2_FD_187291 | JGI IMG/M metagenome (GOLD analysis project Ga0209013, IMG submission 187291) | Oil polluted marine microbial communities from Coal Oil Point, Santa Barbara, California, USA - Sample 2 (SPAdes) (version 2) | ecosystem: Environmental > Aquatic > Marine > Oil seeps ...
AAAGAGCTATTCAGCATTTTCAAGTCAAGTTACAGTTTTAGATAAAGTAACTGGAGATTATGATTACAAAATATTTATGAATAATATTTTAGATCATGGAGGTTATAGGTTTTTTCAAGCATCTTTCCCACCAGATGAGAAAGGGACAGTACTTTCAGTAAATCATGATTTTTGGGGAACATGGCTTACTTATGCTGGGTATTTTTTGTTATATTTTGGTTTACTAGCTATTTTATTTGCCAAGCATACACGTTTTGATGATTTAAGGAAACAGTTGAGAAAAGTAAAGGCTAAAAAAGTAAAATTGTTAACTATCATACTATTTGGTTTTGTGTCATCTGTACAGGCGCAACATAATAGTAATGATGTAAATTCGCATAACAGAATAACTAAGGCACAAGTAGATTCTATTTTTAGAGCTAATATTACACCAAAAGAACAAGCCGATAAATTTGGTAAGATTGTAATTCAAGATGTTGGCGGTCGAATGATGCCTGTAAACACATATGCTTCAGAGTTGCTTCGTAAATTAAGCAAACATGATGTTTATGAAGAGTTTGATGCTAACCAGTTATATTTGTCTATACATGAAAGCCCAAGGTTTTGGTATAATGTTCCGATTATTTATTTAAAACTTAAAAAAAGTGACACTATAAGAACTTTAATAGGTCTTGATAAATCGGAAAAGTATGCAACCTTAGCTCATTTTTTTGATACAAGAGGACGTTATAGATTAGCACCATATTTGGAAGAAGTTTATAATACACAAACTCCAACTGCTATTCAAAAAGAATTTAGAGAAGCTGACCAACGTGTTAATCTTTTGTATAACACTATAGGAGGTAATTCTCTGAAAATATTTCCAATTCCAGAAGACGAAAATAACAAATGGATTTCTGCACAAGAATACAAAACAGGAAATTTCAAGATACAAGATTCTTTATATGGTAACTTTATAAATACTGGACTTAAAGCCTATTTATATATGCTAAATAACTCAAAAGAATCTGGAGATTATGCTGAAAGTGATAAATTATTAGATGCTATTAAAAGGACACAGAATAAATTTGGCGGTGAGGTAATGATTAGTGATGATAAGGTAAAAGCTGAAGTATTATATAATAAATACGATATTTTTAAGAAGCTTTTTAGTTGGTATATGTATGTGGGAACATTTATGTTTATTGTATTGATTATTCAAATATTTAAAAGTAAAAGCAAAGTATTAAATATTAGTGTAAAAGCATTTAGATATATTATTTTACTGTTGTTTGTGTTGCACACAGCAGGACTTATTACGCGTTGGTATGTTTCGGGTCATGTGCCTTGGAGTGATGCTTATGAATCCATGATTTATGTAGCCTGGGCTACAATGTTATTTGGTTTAATTTTTGGCAGAAAAAGCGATTTAACAATTGCATCAACAGCTTTTGTAACAGCTATGATTTTAATGATAGCCCATTGGAATTGGATGGATCCGGCTATTGCCAATTTACAGCCAGTTTTAAACAGTTATTGGCTTATGATACATGTATCTATTATAGTTGGTAGTTATGGTCCTTTTGCATTAGGAATGATTTTGGGTGTAGTATCATTATTTCTAATGGTTTTTACAAATAAAACTAATAAAGATAAAATGTTGCTTAACATAAAGGAGCTTACAATAATTAACGAAATGGCATTAACCGTTGGATTAGTTATGCTTACTATTGGAAATTTTCTTGGTGGTATGTGGGCAAACGAAAGTTGGGGACGATATTGGGGCTGGGACCCAAAAGAAACTTGGGCGCTAATAAGTATAATGGTTTATGCTTTTGTAGTCCATATGCGATTAGTTCCTGGACTTAGAGGACGTTTTGGATTTAACTTTATGTCAATTGCAGCTTTTTCTAGTATTATATTTACATACTTTGGTGTTAACTTTTATCTATCAGGATTGCATTCTTATCAATCTGGACAACAGATAGCAAGTTTTAATATTATTATGATTAGTATAGCTTTAATTGCTATTTTAGGAATTTTAGCCTATATAAAGCATATAAAATATTATAAGAAATAGATTATTTTAAAGAACAATTTCATGAACCTATTTAAAGAGTTTAAAGAGTTTGCTGTAAAAGGCAATATGATGGATATGGCTATTGGTATTATTATTGGAGCTTCATTTAATACAGTAATCGATGTCTTGGTTAAAAAAATATTATTACCACCATTATCATTATTAACCAATGGTATTAATTTGCAAAGCAAAAGTATAGTATTACGTGATGCTGTATTAGATACTTCAGGTTCTGTCATTTCTGAAGAGGTTGCTATTGGATATGGTGTTTTTACCGAAGCTCTTTTAGATTTTATTATTATCGGGTTTACTATTTTTATTGTAGTAAAATTCATGAATCGTTTACGTACTAAAGCACAGGATACTACAGATAAAACTGTTGCAACACCAAAAGATATAGAGCTCTTATCTCAATTAACAAAGTTAATGGAAGAGCAGAATAAGTTGTTGAGAGGAAAAGAAAACGACAATGCATAAAAACAATATACATAAATCGGGTTATGATTTTAGTGTTTTATGTGAAGCTTACCCTAAATTAATCCCATTTGTATTTAATAATGAATACCAAACACATACTATAGATTTTGCCAATCCAGAAGCTGTTAAAAATTTAAATACAGCATTGCTATTTACCTATTATAATATTAATTATTGGGAGTTTCTTGATGATAATTTGTGTCCACCAATTCCTGGTAGAGTAGAATATATACATCATTTAGAAATGCTACTTAAATCTTCAGGAATAAATAATAACATTAGTGTATTGGATATTGGAACTGGAGCAACTTGTATTTATCCACTTTTAGGACATCAAGCATATGGTTGGAAGTTTACAGCAACAGAAATTGATAGAAAATCTTTGCAACAAGCTCAAAAAAATATAGATGAAAATAAGCTTGGCGACAAGATACATTTAAGATTTCAAGAAGACGCATCTCAAATTTTTAAAGGGGTTTTAATGCAATCTGATAAATTTTCAGCAAGTATATGTAATCCTCCTTTTTTTAAATCGGAAGAAGAAATGATGCAAGCAACAACTAAAAAACTAAAAGGGTTAGGGAAAAATGGAGATGTGATTAGAAATTTTAGTGGGAAACTCAATGAGCTTTGTTATAAAGGAGGAGAAAAAGCTTTTTTACATAACTATCTGTATGAGAGTTCGTTATTTAAATCAAATTGCTTTTGGTACACGACTTTGGTATCAAAAAAAGAAAATGTAAAATCAATGTATACTTCTCTAAACAAATTAGGAGCTACTAAAATTAAAACCATTCTTATACAATTAGGTAATAAAACATCTCGTATCGTTACTTGGACATTTCTTACCAAAGAAGAACAAAAAAAGTGGAACAGTTAATTGAAAAAATTAGCATTGTAGAAAATTTTCAACCTCTATTACTTCACCGACTTTTTGCCTTAAATAAATATCTCCTATTCTAACTCTAATTAGCCGTAACGTTGGAAAACCAACTGCAGCTGTCATTTTTCTAATTTGTCTAAATTTACCTTCTGTAACAGTTATAGAAACCCAGCTTTTTGGACCATGACGTTCATCTCTTACTTTTCTGTTAGACAAGGGTATATGGTCAATAGTTTCAATAAGAGATGCTTTACAAGGTTTGGTAATATATTTTTGTCCATTAAAACCAATTTCTACACCTTTTTGAAGTTGTAAAATAGCTTCGTTATTAATTAAGCCATCAACTTGAGCATAGTATTCTTTTTCTATTTTGCTACTCCGTATATGTTCACTCACTTTGCCATCGGTAGTTAAAAGCAATAATCCTTCCGAAGTTTCATCCAAACGTCCAATAGCCATTGTGCCTTTTGGGAAATTGTAAAGGTCTCCTAAAAGTCTTTTGTTTTTTCTTCGGTTTTGATTATTAATAAGCTGACTTAAGTAGCCATAAGGCTTATGGAGTACAAAATGACGATGTTTAAAATCTTCAGACATTAATGTTAATTGTATTGCAATGTATAGATAATTGCCAATAAAAAAAGAGTAAAGTCAAGTAAAGTTTTAGTATTTTAGAGTTTGAAAAACAGTCTTAAATATGAAACTAGATATACTTGCTTTTGGTGCTCATCCAGACGATGTAGAATTAGGTTGTGGCGCAACTATTGCCAAAGAAATTGCTAATGGAAAAATAGTTGGCATAATAGATTTAACTCGAGGTGAATTAGGAACTCGTGGTACTGCTGAGTCAAGAGATGAAGAATCTGAAGTTGCAGCAAATATTCTTGGCGTAGCAATGAGAACAAATATGGAGTTTGCAGATGGATTTTTTGTAAATGATAGGCTGCATCAAATAGAGTTGATTAAAATGATACGTAAATTTAAACCAGAGATTGTACTTTGTAATGCAATCGAAGATAGGCATATCGATCATAGTAAAGGTAGTAAATTGGTAAGTGATGCGTGCTTTTTAAGTGGATTGTTAAAAATTGATACCATTTGTGAAGACACCGATGGATGGCAAGAACCTTGGCGGCCTAAACATGTATATCATTATATACAATGGAAAAATTTAGAACCAGATTTTGTGGTTGATGTTTCAGGATTTATGAATAAAAAAATGGAATCAGTTTTAGCTTATAAAACACAATTTTTTGATGCTGATAGTAAAGAGCCAGAAACTCCAATTTCGAGTAAAAATTTTACAGATAGTATAGAATATCGAGCAAGAGATTTAGGGCGTTTAATTGGAGTAGCGCATGGTGAAGGCTTTTCTGTGGAGCGTTATGTAGCAGTAGATTCTGTATTTAATTTGAAATGAGATATATAAAATAATATTAATAAAAACCTTTGCAGGAAAATCTAAATAATTTACATTTGCAATCTTAATTAAAATGGTGGTTGTAGCTCAGTTGGTTAGAGCATCGGTTTGTGGTACCGAGGGTCGTGGGTTCGAGCCCCATCTTCCACCCATTTTTAAAGTCCTAATGCAAAACATTGGGGCTTTTTTAGTTTGTTGTGATATCTACTTTAATCCTTTTTTCTTGATTGGCAAGCTGCCAAGCTGTGTAAAAAACCAAGCGAGCTCTGTTTTCTAATAAATCGTATTCAATTTTATCTGGAGTGTCTGTAGGTTTATGGTAATCGGCATGTGTACCATTAAAATAAAATATAACGGGTATGTTATTTTTCGCAAAGTTATAATGGTCGGATCGGTAATAAAAACGGTTAGGGTCGTTCTCGTCATTATATGTATAATCGAGCTCTATATTTGTGTATTTAGAATTTATATCTTCGGAAATGATATGCAATTCGGTGCTTAATTTATCGCTTCCAATTAAATAGATATAGTTTCTATTGCCTTCTCGTTTTGGATCTATACGACCAATCATGTCTATATTTAGATTGGCTACTGTGTTTTTTAAGGGTATTATTGGGTTGTAATCTGTGTAATATCTGGAGCCTAATAATCCTTTCTCTTCTCCTGTTACATGTAAAAATAAAATAGACCGTTTTGGTTTATAACCATTGTTTACAGCAGTTTTAAAAGCTTCAGCAATTTCTAATACAGCGACTGTGCCTGAACCATCGTCGTCTGCACCATTATTTACAACACCGTCGTGTATGCCTATATGGTCCAAATGTGCAGAAATAACAATGTATTCTTCTGGTTTTTCTGTGCCTTCGATATGAGCGACAACATTTTCGGAATATGTTGTTTCTATTACACTCTCGTATTGTAATTCAATAGTAGTATTATCAACCTGTGAAGCTGTAGTATTTTCTTCAATATTATTTATCAAAGCCTTTCCTAGTTTTTCGTTAATTAAGAAAAAATAGATTTCTTTTTTCTGGCTTATTAGCGACAACATTTTGTTTCCGCCTTTTTGGGCAGATCTTTTATATAAAGGTGAATATTTTGTAAAAAGAGTATTTTCCATAAAAAATAATGCTATAGCTCCATGTTTTTTAGCAGCATCTCTTTTGGTTGGAAGCGATTGTCTGCCATTAGACCATTTAGAAATTTTGGTTGTACCACTTACTTTGTAGGTGCCATTTTCATTTTTTGGTTCGCCGCCTTTTACAACCACTATTTTTCCTTCAACATCAATATTTTTATAATCGCTATAATTTTCATGATCAATACCATAACCTAAATACACTATTTGGTTTGTGTTAATAATACCTGTAGGTGCAACAGTTTGTGAAATATAATCGTCGAAATAATTAAAAACTGTTCCATTTACAACAAGCGAAGTTTTTGGTGTTTTTACTATTTGTAATGGGACTTTTTGAAAAAAGTTGCCTTTAGAAATTGGAGAAGATACGCCTAAATTAACATAATGATTCTTAATATATTCGATAGCTTTTTTTTGTCCAGGTTGTGCTGTTTCACGACCTTCAAATTCATTTGAAGCATAGGTGTAAAGCATTTCTTTTAATTTGGAAGCAGTAATGGTGCTAGCAAATTCTGTAATATTTGCAGGAGTTTTGTTAACTATATTTGTTGAAGTATCAGTATTCTTATAAGAGCCACATGCGTAAATGAATAAAGTACTTACTAAAAGGAATATGGTATTTTTCATGCTATATAAATTATTGGTGATACGATATTACAAAAAAGAAATAGTATAAATTTTAGTTTTGTCGCTTTTAACAATTTTTAGCAATGAGGAATGTATTTACATTAAGGTTTATCTATTACTATTGAGTTTGGCTGGTTGGCAAGCTGCCAAGCTGTAGCAAAAATTAATCGCGCACGTTTTTCTAATAAAGGATAATCTATTTTATCTGGTGTATCGGTAGGTAGATGATAATCTTCATGTTCTCCATTAAAATAAAAAATAACAGGAATATTTTTTTGTGCAAAATTGTACTGATCGGATCGATAATAATAACGATTATGTTCGCTTTCGTCGTTATACTTATAGTTCAATTCTAAATTGAAAAATTTTGAATTTATAGCTTCCGAAATATAATGCAATTCTGTACTTAAACGATCTGCTCCAATAAGATAAACATAATCAATATTATCATGGTATTTATCAGATCGGCCAATCATATCAATATTTAGGTTGGCTATTGTGCTTTCTATTGGGAATATTGGATTTTGTGTATAATAGCGTGATCCTTGAAGTCCAATTTCTTCAGCAGTTACATGTAAAAATAAAATACTGCGTTTTGGGCCAAAACCTTCTTCTTCTGCTTTTTTAAATGCTTGAGCCATTTCTAAAAGAGCAACATTTCCTGAGCCATCATCATCTGCTCCATTATTAATATTACCATCTTTCTCAATTCCTAAGTGATCAAGATGAGCAGAGATAATAATAACTTCATCAGGTTTTTCAGACCCTTTAATGAATGCCAAAACATTTTCTGAATCGTTATATTTTTTGCCAAGAAATGATTTTGGAACGATTTGAAAATAATTTGTTCCACCTAGAGGAGATGCAATGTCTTCACTTATATAATGGTTTTTTAGATAATTAGCAGCAAGTTTTTGACCTGGACTTCCTACTTTTCTACCTTGAAAATCATTTGAAGAAAAAATATATAAATGTTTTTTTAGTTCACTTGCAGTAATAGTATTGGAATACTCAATTATTTTGTTTGGTTGCTCAATATTAATGTTGTCTGTAATTTCTTGGATTTTTTCCTTATGGCTTAGTGAAGCACAAGACCCAACAAGAGAAATTGCAGTAGCATACAGGAGAATTTTCATTAATTAAGCAATTAAATTTCAAGCAAATAAAGTAAAAAAAATACTAATCTTCAATTTCAAGCGACTCTAATTCTTCTAGTGAATCTTCTTCCGATTGATTCTCTTTAGAGATAGACTCAGTATCTTCTACTATTTCATTCGTTTTAAATGAATTATAGATTGTAAGACCTAAAGAAATAATTATGATGAGGAAAATGACTTTAATTATGTTGTTACTTTTGTTTTCCTTCTGTGAAATTTTAAAAGCAATAAAACCCGAAACAAAAGCAACAACTATTGGCAAGATAGCTATAGCTCCAAAAGGTAATATTGACATTGCTAAACCTATTAAGGCAGTAATTATACTTATAATTATTAGTGGTAATCTCATATTATTAATGTTTTAGTCCTGTTGCACTTTGTATTTTTAATTCACCACTACCAACGGCAACTTTAAATTTGGCATAAACGGGAATTTTATTTTCATCTGCTGTTAGCCAAAGTAAATTATTATTATTGCCTTTAAGCAGGTCGCTATTATTTAATGAAATAGCAAGTTTATAACATTCTTTATTACCTAGCTTAGTGGTAATGTTTTCTTTAGCTAAAAGTGTTATTTTAACTTCAGATTCTTCATTATCAAAAAATATTTTAAAAATTTCACTGTCACCAATAGTTGCCTTAGCAATATCTAAATTCCTAATATGATATAGCGTAGTTACTAAATCTCTAGTGTTGTTATTAATAGGTAAATTTTTATTTACATCCCAAAAGGTGCCATCTTTTCTTCTCTTTCGTTTTAAGCTTTTAATGGTATTGTTTTTATGATTAAAATTATATTGCATGAATTTATAATACCCTCCTTCATTTATCTCTCTTTTATATAAATACGGTTTTAGTGTACTCGGACTTACATAGCTTTCGTATAAATCGTTTATTTTAAAAAAACCATCCCATTTACTATAAGTTCGAGCTTTAAACTTTAGTCTTAAAAATGTACTTTTAGAAGTCTTTACTTCGCTAGTTTCCATGGTTACTTGAGCCAAGTCGGTAAGTAATCCAGACATGTTGTAAGATGCGGTAAAAATTAATTTTTCACTAGAAGCTATGGCGTTATTTTGTCCAAAAATAAATTGGGTTAGTAGGAATAAGGAAAAGAAATAAAATACTCGTTGCATAAAAACAAGGTAAAGATTAGTAAATTATAACGTATGAACTAACATTTATTGTGCCGAAAATACAATGCTTTAGGATTTGATGCTAATTTTTTTGATAATAATTGCTTTAAATATTACTATAGATTTTAACTAACATTTGTCATAGTTTTATATTTAAAGGCTCGTTACATTTATAAATAATTTTATTAGTTATCTAGATGAAAACTATATTGTTACCAACCGATTTTTCTAAAAACTCAATTAATGCAGTTCATTATGCTATGAAATTGCTAGAAAATGAACGTTGTGAATTTTATATAATTAATATACAAACTGCTTCATCATTTATTTCGGATGATTTGATGACTATGTCATCTTCGGCAACTATTTACCAAACTTTAATAGGAACTGCAAAAAAATCTATAAAGAATTTAATTCATATTATTGAAACGGAGTATAAGAATGAAAAGCATAAATTTAATTCTATTGTAGATTATGATAATTTTATTGATGCCATAAACCAAGTAAGTGCAAGTAAAAGCATCGATTTAATTATAATGGGTACAAAAGGCGCAACAGGAGCGCAAAAAGTAATTTTTGGAAGTAATACGGTTCGTATAATGCAGCGATGTGAAACGCCAGTTTTAGCTATACCTGATGGTTGTAGTTTTACTAATATGGATAAAATTGTTTTTACGTCCAATTATTCAAAAATATGTGATGCTAAAGAGTTGAAGCCTTTATTAGATATTACTAAGCTATATAATTCTAAAATAGATGTTTTACACCTTCTAGAAGGTCAAGGTCTTACTAAAGATCAAGAAACTAATAAAACGTTTTTAGATTCTTGTTTAAGTGAAGTCGATCATGAATTTATGGAGTTAGAAAGCACTAATATTTTTAAAACAGTTCAAGATTATATTATTACTAATGATATGAAAATGTTATCTATGATAAGCAAAAAGCATTCTTTTTTAGAACGCTTTTTCGCAAGACATCTTGTAGAAACTTTTGCATTTAAAATAGATATTCCATTTTTAGTAATAGGAAACACTTCTTCTAATTAGCTTAAAAAAGTTATTTCTTAATAAGCTACTTTTATTTATTTCCATAGCATGATCATATTGACAACATTCTGGAAATTTTTTGTAAGCAGATAAATCTCCAGTTACTTTTACTGTATCATACCAGAAGATGCAATAACATTGTGAATATCTAATTCATTAATTTAGAAGTATCATATGTAACTTCAATATTTTTTGATTCAATACCGCTAATTTCTCCTTCAATAAACATTCCTTGTTTAAATTCACTTTTCACATTTTATAAAACGGTTTGTTTTAGAATGTATATTGTTAGTTCTTTTGAACAAAAAACCCACAACATGTTGTGGGTTTTATTGCGGAGAATGAGGGATTCGAACCCCCGGAGGTGTGACCCTCAACAGTTTTCAAGACTGCCGCATTCGACCACTCTGCCAATTCTCCGTTTGCGGTTGCAAATATAGAATCCTTTTTTAATTCTTTCAAAGGTTTTTT
>Ga0209013_10005966_pt1 | contig 10411 bp, 14 predicted proteins | sample Cruoilmetagenom2_FD_187291 | JGI IMG/M metagenome (GOLD analysis project Ga0209013, IMG submission 187291) | Oil polluted marine microbial communities from Coal Oil Point, Santa Barbara, California, USA - Sample 2 (SPAdes) (version 2) | ecosystem: Environmental > Aquatic > Marine > Oil seeps ...
TATCGTTGGTCTTTGCTTGGGAAAGGTCGAGGTTGCCGACGTCCCAGTTCTCATAGTCGGCAAACTCGTCGTTCGGCGACAGAAATGGATGAGCCTCGCCATCGCCCTTGATCTGGGTTGCCTCATACATGGGCTCCCACTTGGCGCGCTCTGTCACGTAACGCTTGTCGAGTTTGCGCCCCGTATACTGGGCATCGATCGGGAACATGATACCGTTGGCCAGATTGCCGTTATGGGCAATCGCCAGAATGTCGCCGCCGGTCTTCTTCTCGTAAGTGTCCATCCATTTGTACAGATCCAGCGGATCGGTACTGCCCTGCGGTGCCGTTGTCGTGTAGGGCGCTATTTGCAGCGCCTTGTCACCATTGTCCCGGAAAATCACAACGCGGTGCAGGTTGTTGCCCTTCGCCAAGGAAGTCCACTCATTGCCGATGAAGGCGGTGAATGTGCCGGGGTCATTATACTCTTCAGCTGCGGCGACCGTGTCCTGCCAGGCAGTTCTGTAGGGCTTGGAGTCTGGGGTGTAGGCCAGCGTTTCCGGAAATTTCCCCTGAGAAAATAGTTTGATTATATCCAGCGCCACATCAACGCCTTCACCTGCCAGAATCCGGTCATACCATTCCTTGCCCTGCGGGTCGGCGAGGAGATGCGCCTTGCCGGCGTACAGATCGGTGATAAAGCCCATATTGTCCGAATGATCGGCGATGACGAGCCAGTCGAGCGGCCGGGACAGTTTCACCGGCAGCCCTTTCGACGCTCTGATTTGGTCACCGCGCGCAAACTGATACGCCTCGCGAAGGCCAAGCGTGTTGCCAAACGCACCGGCGTCAAAGGACATGGAGGTGTGCAGATGGGTGTCACCCCACAACGGCCGGGCCGGGAATCCGCGTTCTGCATAGGGGGAATAGGTTTTGCCCGTATAGGCGCTGGACAGACCCTTCGCGCCGTCCGGTGGCGGTCCTAATTGGGCCGCTGCTTGCGGCGCGGCAAACGCAAGGACCAAGCAGGCACTAAACAGAAATAACGCTTTATAAGCCATGACAAATCTCCATGCTCCTCACGTCTCTAACATGCTGCCACTCGATTTGGAGATCTGCAACCAAACATAAGTCATGAGAGGTTCTCGGGCAGGCGGTCGCCCACGACGTCGTGCCATTTCAACTAGGCACGTTTCTGCATCGTACATTGCGGATCATTGTCCGGTCGCGCTTTCGACAGCATGTCCGCTTTTGACCCAGGGCGGACATTCAGCGCTCTCGGCGTCGCGCCCACCGAGCGTGCCACTCAAAACCTGTAAATGAGAACCGCGTGGCCCGCCAACCGACTTCCGCCCAAGCGTCCAAACACACGTTAAGCGGGTTAAGTTCGATCAAGTGGCATTTCGGCGAGGACAATGAAGAACGTAAAGCGCCTAATCTTTCGCAAGATTGCCCAAGGGCTTGCTGACGCCGGGCCACTCAGCGAGAAGGACCTTATTTTGACAAAGGATCTTTTGCGTTTCTGCATCAGTGGGGCCGTTCAGTCGACGCGCAACATATAGTGATTAGCTTTGTCTGTGCGAAAGTGTACTGGTTCACTAACGGCAATCCGTACCGGGGGCCGTTGTCGCGGCCTTGTCCCTCAACCCCCCCGCGTTTAGCCACTACCCCCGTCGCTGACGCGGCGTGGCAACGGTCTTTCGGCCACTTGGCATCACGCCATCTCTCCTGATGTCCTCGACAATTCGGTTTGCCGAACGCGCGTGCCCGTGGCGTTCGGTGTCTGCCGCATCCTGCGCTGCGCCAGCACTACGGCGCACGCGGGGCGCGGGGGCGAGCATGTCGGGTGCGTCTAACTATACGGAACCCTTTGGCCATGGGTTCGGGCCTTTCTTATGAACCACCCGACCAGTGTTTGATAGGGCGATCGAAGCGACCTGTGTTCCGGCACAAATATCAAGCGGCCGCATGTCCGCCTTTGACCCAAAACGAACGTTGAAGGCCAGACACCAGACTACGCCGGATCCTAACTTGGAAACCGGTAATGCTTCGTGGGGCAGGCCAGCATCAGCTTAACGGAGGCAAATAGTGTACATCAACAGTGATTGTAATCAGTTCGTTTCTGATATGAAGGCAGCCGGTTACGACGTCGAACATTATTGCGGACGCCTGTTCTATGAGGGTCCTGCTGTACGGTGCGCAAAATATCGGTATCAGAGTATCGAGCGCGCCACGTCAGTAAAGCTTCAAACTGTTCGTGTAGGTGGCTCAAACTTGGTCGTCTACCCTATTCGCAGTGGGAATACGCCCAACAAGAAAAAGAGTGACAAGAAGGCTTTGTTAGAAGAATGGAGCAAAGAGGACAGATTGAGATTGGAGGAAATGGCCTGCCCCACGAAACGGTTAGGACGCATGCCACGTTGCTAACGCGATAACTCCGACACGACGCCCTGCCCAGATTCTTGACTATGCGCGCCGGCTACGACCAATCCCCGACTACTGCGAACCGGAGCTGAGATGTCGCGGAATCCTCTTGAACGCCGTCGCGGTGCGGGCTCTCTTAGGGTTGGTCTTTGTCGCTGCCGTGTGAGCGAGCGTCAGGTCACGCGGCTTTGAACCAATGGTAGCATCCCGACAGAAGTCGTCGTAGGACCGCTGAAGGAGATCCAGCGTTGCCTCATCGTAAACAGCACGCATTTGCTTGATATCGGACACCGATCGCGCCTTCCTGATGATCAGGCGGGAGCAATTCGTTTAGGCGCTCTCAGCCGGCGATGCCTGAGGGCTGGATTGTCGCCGATATTTGAAGTTTACACCCTTTTGGCAGTGCCGTCTTCGGAAGAAGCGCTTAAATAATCGCGCACAGGCCGGTTATCGCGATAAGAAAAAAGTCTTGCGCATGGGGTGTCCTTTCGATCTGTGGAGCCGATCGTCACCGCTGTTGAACAAGCGGAGCGAGTTGGACATTCCACCGAAATGGGCGCAAGGTCTCTGCCCGAGAGAAGCTTAGCGCTCCCGCCTGCCAATTCAGCGTGGAGCATGAACCCTTTTCCATCTACGTGGCAGATATCGCCAATTACTCTGCCGCGTCTACGATCAGGCATGGCTTGATCTCGTGCTAGCGAACGACCGGCCGAATCCGTAGCGCCGAGAGCTGCGAGGATGGCCCAGCTAACTACGGCCCTCTCGACACTGCTGTCATCAGCGAACGCGACTACAAGCGGCTCAAGCAGTTCGCGCTTTCCACGGCAGCCCGCGATTAAATTCAGACTGAGCCGCGCCGACCCGTTCCCCGCGAAAGGAGTATCGTATGCAGAACGTTGATCTAACGGAGCTGCGGAGTGATTTTACCGCTGCAATCTCGTCCGACCAAAATGATGTGACGCTGGACCCTTCGATTACCAAGCTAAGAGCGAAAATTTCTGAAACGGGTTTTCTCGAACCGTTTTCGATTTATTCAAGAGGCCATCTGCGCAAAATGGATGATTTCCTGAACGATATCAGCACTGCTCGCCTGAGGGATAATCCCTTGCAAGTGGCTTTAGCCGTGGATTCGATCCTTCAGCTGTTCAATAGGCTTCAAATTACTGTCAAGCAGTCGGCGGCAAGCGACAAGAGGATCGATGCGGGTCGTTCAAGGTAGGTTACGGGTCGTGCCGAGGTGCTTTTGGGCTTGATACCGGGTTGTTGAGAGGCGGAGCCCCCATCCCTGAGAAGAGGTCGGCTCCGACAGGTTGCGGGTCGAGGGCAAGGCCCAGGAGTTAAAGGGCGAGGCCCAAGGCGCGAGCAGCACTGTCACGATATCGCAGACGACACGGAGGAAGGGATGCAAATCGCCTTGGAGTTGAAGAGCATGGAGCCGCAAAAGTCCGAGCAGCGGCTTGCCTTCACATATCTCGTATCAAGCACGGAGTTTGGCGATCTTGAACTGAAGCTCCTGATACAGACCCAGTCTGACTTGACTGCTGCAGAGCGAGAGGCTCGGAAAAAAGTCGAGGAGTTCGCCAATGCACTCCGCACAGCGTGCCAAGTCAGCCCGATCCCTACGGCAGAAAAAATACGACCGCACCCCTGATCCGAATCTTGCCGTAAAGACCACGCGCCACATGAGGGCGGCGACGAACTTGATCCGCGCCAGCGTCTACAGGGCGCTGGCTACTTAAATCTGATGCCTTGACCCGCACTCTGCTGCCCCCACACGTCCTATGCTATGCTATGCTTTGCGTAGGCAGTAGAGGGCCGGATGGATCAGGACATCATCAAGCACGATAACGCCATATCTTCGTGGATCACACTCTGCGTCGATCGCAACGGAGTGACCACTACTATCCTGATGGTCGAGACCGACCTCAGCCTCAATGCCGAAGACCCGAACTATCAAAAAGATGCCGTTGATAGGCTCACAGCAGCCGCGGTCGCATACGTTGGCGATCATCCACACATTGATACCATCGAGATTGAACAGCTTCGGCAAGGCAGCCTCGATGTCACGAGCATTGGAAGCTAACCTTGCCTAATGGATCACGACGTGAGAAGCGCTACTGAGGGCCCGCTCGGAGATATCCGGCCGGGTTTGTGGTGTGTCTAGGGCTTGTCCTTATGCAGATCTGCGAGGAGTGCTCCGCACGTTCCGCCGCCGAGCACCGCGATCAACGCAGCGGGCTCTCCGTCTTCGGTTTCTCTTAGTTTCACCACCTTGCAGCCTACCACACCGACGGGGTCGAGCCCCTCGCTCGGGCTGTCTGCCTTTCTCCACGTCACCGTGTCACCGACCTTGATTGTCATGCTGTTCTCCCTCTCGTTGCCTCGGAGGTCGCCTTGGACACAACGGGCGGCAACGGCAGCTTCGAGCGTCATAGCATGGAGCGGTAGGGGCCCTGTCGTCGAATGCCGCTGCTAACTTCAATGAAAGCCGTGACCTTCGACGGCCGACCTAGAAAATCGGCTGATGGAGCACTAGATGACTGATCACGGCAAGGCACGGCATGGCAACGCAGCGTCGGCTCGGCTAGGTGCGGAGTAGCGCGACCCACAGGGCCACTACCGCCACTGCCAACCGCCACACACCCGTCCAGCCGCGTCCTTGCCGAGTGAAACGATGCCCCCAGGAAGCCGGCAGACCGACTCTTTGTTTTTTTGAGTCCCTCGTCGGCCACGCGGAAACTGCATTTCGCCGTGCATGACTCGGTGTGAGTCACGTGGAGGCTTTTCGGAGCCCTGGTCGCCGTCATGGCGGGTTGGTTCCTTGCCAAGGGGCTCACGGCGATGAGACCCCAAGAATACAGTCCGCTATACACGTGTTGCCGGACAGGGCTTTGAAGGTTTGTGGGAGTAAGATTGCAATGATCTATCATGTCCATGCCAGCAGTGAATTCATGGATGATGTCGTTGCCTATAGTTGCCGGCTTCTCCACCGCGGTTCTCGCTATCGATGCGAAGCCTGCCAGATGTGGTGGCTCTGCCTTTGCTGTGGATGATGTGGCGATAGTGTCGCTTCGATGCTGGGACGCTGATCGCATCAAACAACAAGCCAGGACCAGAACCTCGCGAGGTCCTGGTCCTGCTCAAGGCGTTATGCCCAAGCGCTTCAGGTTGTTTTTCGCATTTTCGTCGGACGAGTCGATCTCAAGCACCTTGCTGAAGTCGGCTATGGCGCGGTCAACTTCGCCGTTACTCTCGTAAGCGAGGGCCCGGATGGTGTACGCGAGGACGTATTTCGGGTCGAGCGCGATCGCCTTGGTGTAGTCCGCGATGGCGCGATCGAACGCGCCCTTAGTCCCATAGGCGACGCCCCGGTTGGTGTAGGCGAGGGCGACGTTCGGGTCGAGCGCGATCGCTTTGTCGTAGCAGCCGATGGCAAGGTCAACTTCGCCCTTACTCCCGTAGGCGTGGCCCCGGATGGTGTAGGCGGCGGCAAAGTTGGGGTCGAGCGCGATCGCCTTGGTGTAGTCGGCGATGGCGCGATCACCTTCGCCCTTACTCCCGTAGGCGAGGCCCCGCATGGCATAGGCGGCGGCAAAATTCGGATCGAGCGCGACGGCCTTGTCGTAGTCCGCGATCGCGCGGTCGAACGCGCCCTTACTCCCGTAGGCGGCACCTCGGTTGCTGTAGGCGGCGGCATCATTCGGGTTGAGCGCGAGCGCCTTGGTGTAGTCGGCGATGGCGTGGTCGAACGCGCCCTTACTCCCGTAGGCGACGCCCCGGTTGGTGTAGGCGGCGGCAAAATTCGGGTTGAGCGCGATGGCCTTGTCGTAGTCCGCGACGGCGCGGTCTACTTCGCCCTTCTTTTTGCGGGCTAAGCCCCGGTTGGTGTACGCGAGGGCGTATTTCGGGTCGAGCGCGATGGCCTTGCTGTGGTCCGCGATGGCGCGGTCGAACGCGCCCTTTCGGTAGTAGGCGACGCCCCGGTTAGTGTAGGCGCGCGCGCAATTCGGGTCGAGCGCGATGGCCTTTTCGTAGTCCGCGATAGCGTCATCATACTTACCCTTGTCGAGGCAAGCCCTGCCATGATCAAGGTGGGTGCGGGTCGTTTCCTGCATGCTCTCAGGCATCCCATCCCCCTTTCTGGGGTTTACCACGAACTTGACGGTTGGGTCTGCCGGCTTGGTTGCAGCCGTCCCTTTCGTCCGCCCAGGCTCCTGTCGCACGCAGGGTGAGCGCCAAACCAAGCATAAGAGGCCGTCCCTTCCAAAGAGGCAAGATCGGCAATCCTCGAGAACACCCCCGCCTCACGACAAGGTTTCGTGTATGGTGTTTTATGAGTGCAATCAGAAGCCCACCGAGACCTCTCCGGCACGACGACCTAAAAATCCCGCGCAGCGAGCGAAAGACGGTCAATACGCTTCTGCCCGGCGATTGCCGCTGGCCTATAGGCGATCCACGACACCGGGATTTCCACTTCTGCGGCAAGCGAAGGGTTGAGGGCCATTCCTATTGTGAATTTCATATGCATCGGGGCTTCAAGCCCGCGCGGCCCCGCGTCCCGAGCTACTGGCCACGTGCGCCTGTCTAGCTTCAAAATACCAGGGCAGCTGTGATGGTGTGCCCAGGACAATCACCTTGACTTAGCTATGGCGGGCGACAGCAACTAGACCTACGATCCAGGCGTGTTTTAGCGCACAAACCTTGAGGTGTCCCCTTGCTCTCAGGAAAAACCCCAGGAAGCCGTGTAAACGGCCGCAAGTATCCTTGAGTCCCTTCCGTCCGCAGAGATCCAGTTCGCCCGTGTATGACTCTCTCAGAGTCAGCAAAGGGCATTTTGGAGTCGGGATCGCGGCATGTGGTACGTAGAGCCTAAGGCTGGCGTTAAGTTCATCTCGCGCACGTGTGGAAGGCCTAGGAAGCCGGCTCTGGCTACGATGCAACGCGAGCGGGCACAGCATTACACCAGAGCCTCGACAGTTCGCTGCTGCACACCACGTCGACATGCAGACGCCGCTGCTCTCAATTGCGCGCCGATTGAGACGCACCCGATGCAATGAGCGCAAGGCCCATTGTTGGCCGGAGCCGTATGGGATCAGCTTACGGTGATCGTTTCTATTTAGGACAGGTAAGGCCACAGACCTCGAACCGTCAATGTCCGCTTTTGGCACTTAGCGGACATTCACATGAATAGCAGCGTGAGCATTCGCAACGATTAGGGTCGCCCTAGGCGACCCGCATCAGAAGCTTCTCTTGGATGCGATCTCTAGCCCTTCGGCGTGTACGATATGCTGCCGACGTCCGGCGGAGTCACGGCGTGTAAGGAGCATCGGAGCGTCAAGCCCGAGGGACATCCGGGCCAAAGAGCCGCTGGGTAACTAACCACGCCATGGCCACCAGAGCTCCCACACCAAATCCCATCGCGGAAACGACGATAAGGATAGGCAGTTGATTGGCAATCAAGTGGGCGACTCCGTTACGGGCGACGTCTGTCTCGCTTATGAGTAAGGAGGTGACCGAAAGCCCCGCACCAAGTGTGCCAAGTGCTATCACGAGAAGTGCCGATTTGAATTGCGTCAACTTATGCTCCAATGGTTAGAATTTGATTGAAGACCGGATCAAGGCCATCTGTGTCTCAAAGCGGCTGCTTGCTGCTCCGGCGAAGCTCATTAAGAGAGATCAGGCGCTGACGATTGGTGTCTCGAAATACAAGGCGCATGCACCATAAGCTCCCGGCAAGTGCGAACCGGCCGATGTACGCGAACCGGCATCCCCTGTATTATTCCAAAGTGAATATCTCGTTCGCGAAGGCTCAGTCGGGTAAGTGCACGATGGTACGCGTACGTGGCCTCGCTTGTTCAGCACCATGAAGCGCGTATCTCTTGAGCCGTTCCGGTTCACGAACGCCAGTTGCAGCCAGATCGATTATGGACCTTACTATCGCCTTGCGCGTGGCCTGCTCCTTCTCTCTTGAGGTGGCCGAACTCTTCCGCCACTGCAGCTCGCACCAAGCGGCCGTAAACGCGCAATCGAGCAATTCAAGAATCTCAGGTGTGAAGCCTTCAGGGGCTTGTGCAAATGGAGACATTGCTCCCTCCTTGTTGGCAGGCGGGAGCACATGGCTGTCTCTCAGCCACCGGTGCCTAGGATAGACAAACCGGTGATAGATGAGACTGTGCGTTCCATTTCATGGCCTGTCGAGGAATTAGCGCTTCGGTGGCAGCGCATATTGCTTTGTATCCACTAAGCTGTGGCTTGTCCGACCCAGGGATTAACGCCATGCGGCACGACGAGCCAAAAAATGATGCCTGGTGCTTGTCAGCGTTACTGTGTTGATGGCAACGCGTGCCATTGGCGCCGCTAGAGAAAGAGATGGCATCGCGCAGACCGCCAGGATGCACACCGCGCACGAGGGGCTCGCACGTTGAACGAAATCCAGGCCACCAGATAATAAGACTTGATTTGGAATATATGCTATAGAGTTACGTATGGAGAATACAGAACCCTATAGATGGATCATTCGGCAGGCGATCAGAGCTCTTTTGCCAGGTGTATCCTACGAACTCAGGTTTGATCAGATTGGTGATGTGTTTCCACCTGGGATGGTGGGTGATCTCGCCCACCGGAAAACCTTGCAAGACGTCCTCGCATTTGCCGAGGATGCTGGATGCATAGCGACCCAGGATGAGAAACTGAAAGCATTTGTTTTTCGCCGGCCAAAATAGAACGCCCAGAGCCTAGTTATTACGCAAACCCCCGTAAATCTTACGGGGGTATCGTCGTCGTAGCTGCCAAGCTCACTGTGCGATCTAAGCAGTGACAGCGCGTCGTGCGGTTCAACTAAAAAATGAAATAGGATCTATCATGCCTCTTATCTCTGTAGTGCAGCCGGGTGCGTTCGACGATGATCGATATGGCGTGCTCTTCCCCATGCACGACGGCTCGGGCACAATAAGCATTTTGGTGTCGCGTCATGCTCTCGAGGATGTCGGCACGTCAGCGCATGTCGATGGGGACCTGGAGAGGTTCAACGAATACCGGAAACAATTTGAACAAATCGCCAGCGACAAATATGACAGGGGGTTCCTCGAGCGAGATGGAACCGTGTGCATCAGGGGCAGGGATTTGCCTGGAAAGGGACACTGAGCTTTGCGGTTGCCTCACTTTCAGAAGCAACGGTGCTTACTGATCCCCTGCGAAAGTATCGCGACGTCATCCAAACGGGACCATCTCGTTACCAACACCCTGACCGGTGACGGTTCGTTTTTATCACTGCGCTCGAAGCGCCAAGGACAATCTTCCACCAAAAAGCAAGACGATGACCCGCAAGAAACCGACGGCCAAGACTGAATTCATACTGTTCGACGTCTCTTATGAGGACGGTGCAATGACATCGAACCGCAAGGTACCCGGCTTGGCGCTCGGGGGACTCCAGGGTGATACGCCCGCGCTAGAGATCATTGAAGCCCAGGATCGTGAGATCGCGAAACGGTCCGGCCGCCCACGAGCGCCCATCAAATCCATTGTCAGGACTGTCTCAAAATAGCTGGCCGTCACCGAAACGCGATTGCGGATGGCCAGTGGCAAGAGGAAATAGAGCGCGAACTGTACTGCGCTGCCATACAAATTACCGGAATGATTCGGAGATGAAGCCAATGGCCAAATGGCGCGCAGTCAAACGGCAAGGCAAATCGGGCTACGTCGATCCTGCAGCAGTCGCGGCAGCCATACCCCATGATACCAATCAGGGGTACACGCAGCTGCTTTTTGCTGGCGGTCACAAGCTTATTGTCGAGGGCAACCCAAAAGACTTCGTCACAGACGATTGATTCTTGGAAACCCTGTAATTCATACCGAGGCATCGCTGTCGGTGTCTCGGCCGCCTACTCGACTAGCCGGACCATCATACGATTGGGGTTGGTAGATTTTTCTCTTTGCGGGCAACCACTGCCTCGCAGTTTGAGGTGTTGATGTCCGCTTTTGGGGGCAAAGCGGACACCTGGGAGACCAGC
>Ga0209013_10005967_pt1 | contig 10409 bp, 9 predicted proteins | sample Cruoilmetagenom2_FD_187291 | JGI IMG/M metagenome (GOLD analysis project Ga0209013, IMG submission 187291) | Oil polluted marine microbial communities from Coal Oil Point, Santa Barbara, California, USA - Sample 2 (SPAdes) (version 2) | ecosystem: Environmental > Aquatic > Marine > Oil seeps ...
TCACCGGGTTTCGTCGCGAGGCCGGCGAGGTGCTGTGCCCAGTGGGGTTTTCGACCCGAGGGGCGCGGAGCGCGTACTTGCGGTACGTCGAGCACCCCGAAGCGAGAAAACACCTCTGGGTGCTGTGCATCGCCGGCCGCAGCAGAAAGCTGGTGAGATATGCGGGCTAGTTGGCCTGTTGTTGTTCGCTGAGTACTGCTAGGCGATCAGCCACATCCCGGTAGGTGGCACCGCTGGCCACGATCTCTTCGAAGATTCCGACCGCCTGCTCCACATCGCCTGCCGATTGGTACGCTGCCGCCAGATCGTAACGAAGACCGACGCGGGCCTCAGGTGTGATGTCGGGAGCTACCAGGGCCTTCTGATACCACTCGGTGGCCTCGGACCACATTCCCTGCTCCTGATAACAGACTCCGATGTTCGAGCAGCTCTCGACAAAATAGGCGGTATCTCGAGAAGCCACTTGGAATTCCCGAATGGCCTCGGGCAGAAGTCCCATTTCCCGGTAGGCGATGCCGAGGTTGAAATGGGTGTCAGCGTCCTCTTCCGACAACTGCTCCTCGACCCCTTTTTGGAACTCCTTGAAGACTTCCTCGAGAATTGCCTCGCCTTTGCCCCGCCCTGTCGCCTCCTCGACCATCGCTTCCTCGGCGGCAAGCTCTGCTTCGAGTTCCTTCGCGAGATCAATGTATTGCTCTTCGTCAGCAAAGAGTTCTTCAGAGCCCTCTTCAACCGTCTCCACTTGATCGAGAAGTACTCCGACCTCTTTCAGCTTGCGCCGGCGCTCCAGGACTTCGGCGTCGTCGCCGTGATTCTCTTCAAGGTCCGCCAGAACCCTCGCGGCATCCTCGTACAACTCCTGATCGATGAAGAAATCGATCTGCTCGAGATCTCCCATTGAAGGTCCGGCGAAAGAATCGCTGATCTCCACCAATTCCTCGGCGACCTCTTCCACCACCGGTTCGTGCGGGGCAACGGCGACAGGCTCAGGCTCGGGCTCAGGTTCGGCTTCCGGCACCTCATCGACGGGCGGGAGTTCTGGAGCGACTTCGGCAGTGATCTCTGCCGGTACATCCTCTTCGGCAGACTCCTCTTCGGCCTCGGCAACAATCGGTTCAGGTTCTTCCGCCGCGACAACCTCATCTGAGATCACAGCGACACCCGATTCAAAATCGACCGGGTATTCTTCAACCTCCGGTTCCGCATCAACGGCCGGAGGTGCCGTCAGATCACCCTCGAGGTCGACCACCTCGATGAGGTCGCTCTCCTCGTCCACGAACTCAACCGGAACTTCAACCGTCTCCGTAGGTTCTTCAACTTCAGGATCTTGAATCGCCTCAGCTGCGGAAGCTGATGCGGCCCGCACGGCACCCACCGCCTCACCAATCTCTGGAATCGCGGTCATCAGCTCGTTGAGCTCATCGATGGTGCCATGTGATTGATGGTGTTCCACCACCGGAATCGCCATTGCCACCGCCTCTTCCCGATCCCCATGTTCGGCATAGAGAAGGGCGAGACGTTTCCTTGGCTCAGGTTCCCCCGGGCAGAAGAGCACGACGTCTTCGAGATGGCTGATCGCCTTTTCGACAAGACCGTACTTGGCGAAGACCGTAGCCTCAGCGATGCGCTCCTCCAGATCAAAACCTTCGGGGACTGCTCCCTCTATCTTTGGCGCAGGCTTTGGCGGTTCGATCTGTATCTCATCAACAACGACTTCATCCTCGAATTCGATGACGATCTCTTCCTCAGAGACCTCGATTGCCTCGTCGTCATCTCCTTTGCCGATGTCAACACCGTCAAGCTCCGCCAGCCGTTGGCGAAACTTCTTGTTGTCGGGCTCACTTTCCAAGAGGGTGATGTAAAGCCGTTTGGCTCCTTCCTGCTCACCCGACTGGAAATAGCTCTCTGCCAGAGCCGCCTGCAACGTAAGGAGCGTTTCACCCTTACCTGATGAACGGTAGGCCCGCACCCCTAGCTTCAGAATCTCTTGATCGTCGGGCATCTCCTGCAGTAGATCCTTGAGCGCGGCCTGAGCCTGCTTGTGCTCGCCCCTTTCGAGGAGATCGGCCACCGCAGGCACCAGCATCTCGCGCGCTTCGCCGACTGCGCCGGAAGTCAACATCGCGCCGCCGACGAGGCTCCGCACCTCAGAGTTGTCTGGATCGGACTCGAAGATTACGCGAGCGATATCCAGGGCAGCCTTGGTCTCACCGTGGGTCAGGTGGGTACGAACCAGGAGAACTTTGAGCTCGGAATTCTCGGGAGATCGTTTGACACCAAATGTCAGGAATTCGAGCACGACCGACGATCGGCCAGCTTCGAGGAACGCGTTGCAAACTGGCAGAAGGAAATCGCCCTCCGGTGGATTCTGATCAAGGACGTGACGATACAGTCGCTCAGCTTCATCGAGCTTGCCGGCGTCAAGCAGCAACTGACCGAGTCGTTCGTATACCTTGAGCGCAGCAGTGGCCTCACCGCGCCGAAGCAGAAGATCGGCGAGCCTCAGGGCAGAGACGTGGTTCGACGGATCAAGATCGACGAGCTTCTCATGGGCCCCGATCGCTTTTTCCAGCTCCCCGTTCTTGACGTACCAGTCGGCCAGGATCTGGTACTCCCGTTTTGCCTCGATCATCAGCCCCTGATCAAAGTAGAGTCCAGCGAGTCGTTCAAAGATGTCGAGGCGCTGCGGGTGGAGGCGCTGGATCTTCTTGAGGATCGCGATCGCCTTGGTCGTGAATCCGTCGCGGGTAAAGTGGTCGGCGATTTCCTCGTAAAGCTCGATCGCTCGCTCGAGCTGGCCAACCCGCCCATACAGATCACCGACTCGGTTGATAATGGTCGTGTCAGCCGGGAATTTCTTGAGAACCTTCTCGTACTCACGGATGGCCTGTTCCAACTTGCCCTTTTGGACAAGCTTTTCGGCATCCTTGAGGATTTTGTCCCGTTTAACCGCCATCTATGACAAGCTCCCCGGCCCGGACCGTTCAATGGGTGGTTTCCAACGACGCAACCTTCCTGAACAAACCGGACTGATGTGTCCTGATCTCAGGCTTTATGGTAACACAGGCGACCACCCGAAACTTCGGCGGTGAAGGGTGCCTGGGCCGACGTTTTGCAGGGCGCGACGATGGTCAACGGTGCCGTATCCCTTGTTCCGCTCCCACTTCCAACGCGGGTCTTTCAGACCGAGATCGACCATGATCCGGTCACGGTGGACCTTGGCCACGATCGAGGCAGCTGCCACGCAGAAGTAGTCGCGATCAGCTCGTTTGGGAGACAGGACCCGGCAACCGAGATCGCCCGGATTGACGTAGTCGGTGATGACCACTGATCGCGGAACAAGAAGTGTCCGAGCAGCCGCCGCCATGGCTAGCCGCGTGGCCTCGAGGATGTTGATTCGATCGATCAACCCGGGCCAGACCTCGCACACCGCCCACCGCGCGCCACTACTGCGCAGTCGTGAAGCGATCGAGTCTCGCCGACGCTCGTTCAGTAGCTTGGAGTCGCGCACTTCACTGTCGTCCGGAATTTCTTCGAATGCTGCGGCACATACGACGACCGGCCCGGCAAGCGCACCTCGCCCCACCTCATCAACTCCGATAATCGTGTTTGAATTGAGCAGGAGTTCCCGATCTTTGGAACCGAGTGCGTCGACTCCTGAAGCCATATCTGCGACTGATCAGCGGTTGCGGTCGCGCTCCTTGATGCGAGCCGCCTTGCCGCGCAGATTCCGGATGTAATAGAGCTTGGCGCGGCGAACGCTGCCCCGGCGGGATACCTCGATCTTTGCTATCGAAGGTGTATGGAGGGGAAAGGTCCTTTCGACTCCAATGCCGGAGGAAATCTTGCGCACGGTGAATGATTCAGAGACGCCACCATGCTTGCGTGAAATTACCAGACCCTCGAAAATCTGGATCCGCTCCTTCTCACCCTCCTTGAGGCGCACGTGGACCTTGACGTTGTCGCCGGGACGGAAATCAGGAATGTCACTCTTCAAGTACTCTTGTGTTACTTCGCGGATGAGGTCCATCTTCTTTGCCTCCAAGAGGGATCGAGAACCAATGAGACCGGCTCCCGGGGCCGGGAGTATACATATGTTCTTCTGAATCGACAAGGTTTACGCCCCGAAGAGGCCTGATCGCACATCCGACGAGCGATCGCGCAGTTTTCGCAATCGCAATCGCTATCGGGATCGCTACCGAAAACCCGGATCAGAAATGGTATCCATCGATAGCGATAGCGATCAGCGGCTTCAAGCTAATGATTCGCCTCGCCCGGATGAACCGGCAGCTCGCCTTCTCCCTCCCCCTCTTCATCCTCCTCACCCCAGCCCTCCGGGGCAGGAATACCGAAAACAAGGATCTCGTCGCCGGCTGGCACCAGAACCACTCTCCCGTGGGCATCGAGAACATCGTTGGCGGGCCACTCCTCCCCGCTCTTCACGTCAAAAGACCGGAATCCGAAGGGCACTTCAGCGCCATCCGGCGCCAACCAGTCCGGAGCCACCAGGTCCCAACGTTCCTGATCCTCTGGCACGTTTTGGAAAACAAGTTCGGCGCTCGACCGAGAACCCAACTCCTGGCGTTGGGCGACCAATTCTTCCGCCTCGGACACCAGGTCCTCGAGCATCTGCTCGGTAAACGCCTGGACCATCTCGCGGTTCTCGGTGCCCGCTATCTCTGCTGAGAGTAGCAACTGGTAGGTTTCGTCCTGCAGTTCATCGCCAGCCAGAAAATCAAGCGCCAATTCAGTTCCGTCCTCCACCGCCTCGACATCGAAGGAGGCGCCGTGGACCAGGTCCCGCACTACCAGGGCCAACAGCAATTCACCCGCGTTGGCGGCAGGAAACCCGACCTCCCAACCTGTTTCCCAGGATTCCATCTCTTAATCCCCCTTTTGGTTCCGCGTGAGTGTACCCGCGTCCACGTCCGAACTACGAATCAGTCTTGCTCTTCCGACTCCTCATACTGCCTTACCGCCGCCCAGTAGAGCTGGCGCCGCACCAGGTTCTGGTCGCGGCCAAGGGCCGAGAACACGCGTCGGATCCGCTCTCGCCGCGCCTCGTCTTCCCGCCGACAGCGCGCTACGGGCTCCGGAAAATTCGCCAGCCGGGCAAGGCGAACCAGTTCACGACGTTGAAGCTCGTACAACGGGCGAACTATCGTTACTGCGCCATCGAAGTAGGATCGGACTGGTGGGATGCTCTCTGAATTTCCCGTGTACATCAGACTCAATAACCAGGTTTCCACCACATCGTCGGCATGATGTCCGAGCGCGATGTGACGAACTCCCCGTGCCTCGGCGGCCTCGAGCAACGTCCGCCGCCGGGCTCGAGCACAGGCGAAACAGCTGAGCGGCAACTCTTCTGATCCATCCAACCGGCCATCGACCTCGATCACCTCGATTTCTCGTGCCCTCAGCCAGCATGCCGTGGAATCGGGGAGCTTTCTGGCGGGACCGTCGGCATCCAGACAAACGTGGATAGCGGTTACTTTCGAGGGTGATTTCAAGCGACGGTTGTGATGGCAGACGAGGTAGGCCATGGCAAGACTGTCGATCCCGCCCGAGACCGCAATCATCACGTGCTCGCCCTCGGGCAGCACAGGCCATCTTCGGGCGGTTCGGCGCAGTTTCCCTGAGAGGCGGCCCAAACAACGGTCTAAATCAGTCGTCGGCATCCCGCTTTTTGCCGAAGACCGCGGCCACTCCTATTCCGAGCAGATACAGCAGGATCATCGGCACGGCAAAAACAGTCTGGGTCGCTACGTCGGGAGTCGGGGTGATGATCGCGGCGACGACAAAAATCAGGAGAACGGCCCAGCGGAACCAGCGCAGCAGCTGGCCCGCGGTGACGATGCCCAATCGGGCAAGGAAGAAGATCAACATCGGCATCTCAAAGACCAGACCGAGGCCAAGGAGAATCTTCGACATCATTGAAAAGTACGCGTTGATGGTCACGACCTGCTTGAAGCCCTCGCCGACACCGAGGAGAAACTTCACGACCATGGGAAAGGCGACCAGGTAGCCGAAATAGCCGCCGGCAACGAAGAAAAGAGTGGTGAAGACGACGAACGGTACAAAGAGCCGGCGCTCTCGTTTGTACAGTCCCGGCCTCAGGAACATCCAGAGTTGAATGAGCAGGATCGGCGATGCAACAAAGATGGCGGTCAGCAGCGCTACCTTGATGTACAGCATAAAGGGGCCCGGAAGATCGGTGAAGGCGAGCTTCTCGCCCTCCGGGACGGCGGCGAGGAACGGCTTCTCGAGCCAGTGGAAGATCTCCGGAGCGAAGTACCAGCTTCCGAGAAAAGCGACGAAGATCGAGATGATGCTGTACAGGATGCGGCGGCGCAGCTCGTCGAGATGATCGAGCAGCGTCATCCGGGGGAGCTCATCTTCGCTCCCCTCGTCGCCGTTCCCAACCACCTCGGGCACGGTGCTCACGACTCCCCTGTCTCCTTCGTTGGCGAAGGACCCGAGTCGTCAGCCGGGAGGTCGAGGACCTTTTTGACAGTGCTCTCGATTGGACTTTCGACCGTTTTCTTGAGGTCCCTGAACTCCTTGCCGATATCACGGATTCCCTTGAGATCTTTCTCGACATCGCGGATCTCGTCCGACGCTACCTCGTCCTCGATAGTCCTCTTGAACTCGTTCGAGGCACGCCGGAATTCGCCCATTGCGCGGCCGATAGAACGTCCGATCTGCGGCATCTTGCGCGGGCCGAAGAGCAGCAGCGCGACCACAAAGATCAAGATCAGTTCGGGCATGCCGAGGGTTCCGAACACAGGTCCTCCTCGCGCAAGTATACCGACATTACAACCGCCCGCCCATCCCGATGCGGGATGCTAGATCCTGGATGCTAGATGTAAAAAGATTGAATTTCATGGATGAGCTGGCGGATCCAGCATCCAGAATCCAGTATCCAGCATCAGAAACCGCCCGGCCGGACTTTTCGTAAGCCCAAACGAGTTACACTTGTGTAGGCGGCCAGAGAATTGAGTTCTGGCACGCAATAGGGAGTTCGATGACACAGAAGAAGAGCCGATTCAAACCGATCATCATCGTCCTCGTTGTCCTGCTGACCGGAGCAACCGCGGGCGCACTGTTCGGGGAACGTTCGATGCCCGAGGAGGAGACAGAATTAATGCTCCGCGCTTCGAGAGTTGTCAATCTTCTTCTCGAGTGGCTGCCGACCGAAGAGGATCCTGCGGACATCGTATACGACGGCATCAGCGGCATGCTCGAGGTGCTCGACCCACATTCCAACTACCTCGACCCTCGCACCTTCACTAGGATGCGATCGCGACAGGAGGGGTCTTTTTTCGGAGTCGGCATCATCATCTCGCTGCGTGACGGCAAGACCACTGTCATTGCGCCAATGGCCGGTACTCCGGCCGCAGCAGTCGGCCTGCGCGCCGGCGACGTCATTTCAGCCGTCGGCGATGTATCGACCGAGGGCTTCAATCTGGACAATGTCGTCGATCTCGTGCGCGGCCCCGAGGGAACATCAGTTCAGCTGACAATTGCCCGGCCCGGACTCAAAGAAGAGTTCACAGTAGAAATCACCAGAACCCGCATCCCGCAGAACACGGTCAGATACGCGTTTATGGTCCGACCGACAGTTGGATATGTCCGACTCTCGGAGTTCAGCTCGTCGAGCGAACGCGAGGTGCGTGAGGCTATTGATCGCCTCGAGGCCGAAGGCATGCAACAACTGATCTTGGATCTCCGCAACAACCCCGGCGGATCATTGGACGCGGCGATCGGCGTTTCGGATGTATTTCTGGCCAAAGACAACCTCATCGTCACGACTCGCGGAAGGACGTCATCGAGCCACTCCACTCTGACCGCTCCCGGACGAGATGAACCCTTCAAAGGGCCCGTCATCGCTCTCGTCAATGAAGGTTCGGCCTCGGCCTCGGAGATCGTCGCCGGCGCCATTCAGGACCACGACCGAGGTCTGGTCCTGGGCGAGGTGACATGGGGGAAGGGCCTCGTGCAGACCGTATTTACCGTCCGGGATACCGGACTCGCCCTGACAACAGCGCGTTATTACACGCCGTCGGGCCGCTCCATTCAGAGAGGCTACGAGTCATATATCGACTACATCACCCACAAAAACGGTACCAATGGCGACGAGATCTACGAGACCGATGCCGGCCGAACCGTGCTTGGCGGTGGTGGTATCACGCCGGATGTCAATCTCGAGGCTCGAACGCTTTCGGGAAATCTCGCCCGGCTCTACGGCAACTCCGCCTTTTTCCGCTACGCAGTCGAGCTGCTCAAAGACGTACCCGAGGAGGAACAGGCAGAGATGGCCCGGGACTTCAAGGCCAATGACGAGGTGCTCGACCAATTCTGGGTATGGATCGAGGCAGAGGAGATCTTGCCTGAGGACAAAATCGTCGAGCTCAGAGAGTCGCCGCAGGACGTGTCGGACGTCGCGTTGGGTTTGAAGGTCGAAATCATGAACGCCACCCTCGGATTAGACGATGGCTACCGAGCGGCGCTCGATGCCGATGATCAATTCCTTGCCGCGCTCACCCACCTCGAAGAGGCAACGGACTTCTGGCTCACCTGGCAAGAAACCAATCTGGATTGAGCATCTCCTGATATCGACATCCGATTGCCTTTGATGCTGGATGCTGGATCCTAGATGCTGGATCAGGCCACTCCCCGAGACCTCGGTTCAAGATGCGATCATCCAGCATCCAGTATCTAGCATCCAGGATCTGTTGATTCGAAGCGCGACGCTGACTCCTCAATCGGCGATCGGAGCATCCTCCCAGATCAGCGTGACGGGACCGTCATTGACCAGCTCAACGTCCATCAGGGCGCCGAAAACCCCGGTTTCCACTGCCACTCCCTCTGCGCGCAAAAGCTCAAGAAAAAGATTGAAGAGCGGCTCTGCCGTATCTCCCGGCAATGCGCGATCAAAGCTCGGACGGCGGCCTTCGCGGATCGACCCTGCGAGAGTGAACTGAGAGACCGCGAGGACGGCTCCACCCACTTCGTCGAGACCGCGATTCATGCGCCCTTCGCCATCCGAGAAAATGCGCAGGGTCGCCAACCGCCGCGCCGCCCGCTCGATCTGCTGCTCACCATCGCCGCGCTCCAACCCCACCAGCACCGCGAGACCGACACCGATACGCCCAACGGCCTCTCCCTCGACCCGCACCTCGGCGAACGAAACCCGTTGGATAACCATCTTCATCGCTTCGCTCCGCCTCTGAAACTTGACAACAGCAAGCTCAGCTCGCGTCCTCCAAGCAAGGTCACCAGGCCGATATAAAGGGCGCCAGCCGGCACCAGGACGGAGGCAAGCCGAAGGGCACCGTCCCACGATGTGTGATCGATCGAGGCCAGCCAGGGCTTCGCGAAATAGAGGCCGGCCGCCATGACGGCGCCACCGGCGAGCTGCCGGCCGACAGCAATCAACGCGCCAGCCACCCCGGCATCTCGAAAACCGTAGCGCATCGCATAGAGCACGGTGAGGAAGGTCGCAAAGCAGGCCATGGCGATGGTGTTGGCCCAACCCAGGCCGACGGTGCCCCATGGTCCGACAAGGAACGCACAGGTGGCGGTGAAGATGATCAGGGCGACCAGGCTCCCCCACATCGGTGTGCGGGTATTCTTCTGCGCGAAAAAGGCAGTCGCCATGACCTTGACGTGGCCGGTGCCGACCAGTGAAAAGGCGTACGCGGCCAAGGTCGCCGCAGTGACCGTTACATCGACGGTATCGAAGCGCCCCCCCCCGAAGAGCAGACCGATCACGGGGCGCGAGAGGACCGCCAGGACCACGGCGGCTGGAAGCGTCACGAACGAGACCAGTGTGACGGTTCCGACGAGTGTCCTCGGTGCATGCTCCGGGTCTTCCCGCAGCTCCCGCGACAGCAGCGGTAGGAGCACTGTCGTCAGCTGCACCACCACCGCACCGAAAACGAGCTCGGTCACTCGATAGGCCCCGTAGGTGTAGCTGACGCCGGAGTCGATAAAGGAAGCGAAACGATTGGAGACGAGTTGGTTGATTTGGTTGATACCAAGGACCGGAATTCCGGGCAACATCAACAGAAGGACCGCCTTGACCTGTGGGTCTGAAAAACCGACCCACAGCGGACGAAGGGAAAAGCCGAGGCGCCGCACCGCAGGGGCCTGGACCGCGAACTGCAGAAGGCCCCCGACCAGGACCGCCACCGACAGCACCGGTGCCGGGTTGGCGACGCGCGGCAGCACCCACCACGCAGTGCCAGCAATGGTCAGGTTGTAGAACATGGGCGTTGAGGCGGCAAGAAGGAACTTTTCGTGGCTGTTGAGGACCGCCTGGAGGAGGGCGGCGAGAGAGATCAGGAGCAGGTACGGGAACATGATGCGATTCATCAACACAGTGGTTTCGAGCTTGCCCGGCGTCG
>Ga0209013_10005968_pt1 | contig 10409 bp, 7 predicted proteins | sample Cruoilmetagenom2_FD_187291 | JGI IMG/M metagenome (GOLD analysis project Ga0209013, IMG submission 187291) | Oil polluted marine microbial communities from Coal Oil Point, Santa Barbara, California, USA - Sample 2 (SPAdes) (version 2) | ecosystem: Environmental > Aquatic > Marine > Oil seeps ...
GTGCCTGCACACGCATGGACATATTCTCCAAAAATGTGGTCAATAATGCGAAAATCGCAATCACCAAAAGCACACTCATCAATACCCACATTCGCCTGTCTATCTTCGTCGTGATATTCATTGTTGTATTCTCCTGGCTTATATGCTTTTATCTTTTGATTGGTCTTTGATTTGATTGATTCAGTTTTTGCTGCTTGACCTCCTTGGATTTGGTGCCCAACGGTGACTTCAGTAGCAGGGCGTTATCTTTTCGAAAGCTGCTTTGCTCAGGTTAATTTTGGCAAATCGAGTTGATCTGTTATCAATCTATGTTGAGTCGACCTGCATATTGGTTTATGCGTTCTTACTTTTTGGCACATTTGACCCACTGCAAATGGCTTCCCTTATTGTATCAAGACTGGCCTTACGAAATTGCCTATATTGTCTGTGATATCGCCAACCCGTTGGAAAAGTCAAGAAAATTGGAATGGATCTATCAATGCCCCTAACCTGGCTCTGAATCAGTTCGCCTGCTACAAGACGTTCTACGTAACGTTCGATTCGGTCTTTCGACACGAGATTAAATATGCCTTTATTAAACGTAACCACTGCCTCCACAGATGTATCTTGAATTTTTTCCCTGAATTCATCATTTGATTCAGGTTCAATGAATTTGCTGAAATACTCCCTTCCAAATATTTTTTTGATATTTTCTGGGTAATCAGTTGGACAAGCATAATAACAGCAGAAGATCAGTTCAAAGGGTCCTTGATATTTTACTTTGGCACAAATGTCCGCAAGTTGCTTAGGATTACAATTTTCCTCAGTGCTAGAAAGCCACCCCGCATCTCCCATTACAGGCCAGAAAAGGTTCTCCCGCCCTTTGGTATTTGGTGAAAGGAACATGCCTTGATGAACGGAGTGTGGATGAGGGTTTGAGAACAGAAGCATGCCCCGAGGTCGATTCGTGGATGCAGTAGGAATCAATCTCTCTGTGGAAAAAGTAACACTTCGTTCAAAATCATTGAACGTTATTAGGATTGGATATCCCCAATATTTCTCCAGCACATGAATTGCACGTTCCTTAATGCTTTCATATGCTTCATTCAACAGATAAGTTCTCTGAAAATTAATGCTAGACAATTTCAATCTCTTTGTTTCTTTCACTTGCCGTGTGTTTTAGCTACCAAAGCGAATATCGGCAAATCGCGTCACGTATCCTCTTGTGCGTAGCCCTGCCTCTAATACGATGCCCTCCATGGCTTGAAACCGCTTGCGACCAGAATTCTAAATTTAGTAGTCCAGTAATAATCTGCCCTAATAAGCTTGCCTCCACCGATAAAATTATACCATTCGCCCTCCTCATCCCTACGCCTCACCCCCTGCCGCTCCCGCGAGGCGATAGTATAATGCTCACACACTCTCCTGCGTGGTGACCATTATGAACATCGAGTATAAAGAATACCAACCCCGAAAAATCATCAATGTGCACAAGCATGTGGACGGCCCCTGGTTTTGGGGCAAGTACACCGCTAACCCGTATATCGGCTGCCGCAGCGGCTGCGATTTCTGCTACCTGCGCGGCGGGCGCTATCTGGGCAGGCGCGCCCCGGAGAGTTTTGACACCCTCATCCAGGTGAAAACCAACGCTGTCGAGCTGCTTCGTAAGGAGATAGCCAGCCTGGAACCCGAGATTATCTCCATGGGTGACTGGCAGCAGCCCGCCGAGAGCCGCTATGGCTTATCGCGCGGCATGTTAGAGATCGTACTTGAACGCGGCTTTCCCCTTTTTATCATTGAGCGCTCCCCGCTGCTGACCCGCGACCTGGACCTGCTCACCGAGATCAACCGCAAGAGTTGGGTCGGAGTGTTGTACAGCATCAGCAGCCTGGATCCAGCGCTCAAGCGAGCCTTCGAGCCGCGCAGTCCAGGCGTGCAGCGCAGATTGGATGCCATGCGTGAGTTGGCCAGCGTTGGTATCACGGTTGGGACATCGATGATGCCCATCTTTCCCATGATCGGCGATAATGAAAAACAACTGGATGAATTAATCCGTGCAACGATAGATCACGGCGGCTGTTGCGTGTTGGGTGGGGGTCTGACCATGGACGGCGCTCAAGCCGAGTGGACTTTTCGAGCGGCACGCCGATTAGACACGGCTTTGGAGACTCTCTGGCGGAAATTGTACCGCTGGGATGGCAGCGGAAGACCCAACTACGGTCCGCCTCGCGAATATAATTCCCGTATCGGTCTTTTAGTGCGTGAGTTGTGCGACCGGCATGGGATCCTGGATCGTATGCCGCGCTACATCGCCAAGGGTCCGCTGGCGGTCAATAAGCGTATTGCTGAAAAGTTGTTCCTCAAGACACACGATCTTGAGCTTGAGATGGCTGATAACTACCGCATCTGGGCTTACCGTAAAGCTGCCTGGACGGTGGACGAAAGTGCTCAGAATATCGCCCAGCTGTATGCAGAGAGAGGTGAAGCGGGGCTGCGGGAGCTTCCCAACATTGGGAAAAGCCTGAGCGGTGAGATTGCTGCCTGGCTGCAGCACGACACTGAATTGAGGTGAGTATGGTGATGGCTGAACCGATCCGCATCCTGCTGCTTGCCGACACGCACCTGGGTTTTGACCTGCCCTTCCGGCCGCGCATCAAGCGGCGCCGGCGCGGGCATGACTTCTTCGCCAATTTTGAGCGCGCCCTTGAACCGGCCATCCATGGTGAGGTGGACATGGTCGTGCATGGGGGCGATCTGCTGTACCGCACTAAAGTTCCTCCAGCCCTGGTGGATATGGGCCTTTCACCGCTGGTGCGTGTCGCTGAGCTGGGAGTGCCCGTATACCTGGTGCCGGGCAACCATGAACGATCACGAATTCCTCTCCAATTATGGGGTCATCACCCGAATTTGCACATATTTGATAAACCGCGTACCTATCTGGGGAAAATCAAAGGTGCGAAACTGGCAATTGTCGGATTCCCTTTTATCAGGAAGGTTCGTGACCTGTTCACCAGTCAGCTGGACCAGACGGGCTACCAGGAGCTTGACGCCGATCTGAACCTGCTTTGTATCCACCAGGCAGTTGAGGGAGCCCAGGTGGGTCCGTCCAACTACACTTTTCGGCGTGGAGCGGATGTGATCAGAGGGCGTGACATACCCGGGAATTTCCTGGCTGTGTTGTCGGGTCACATCCACCGCGCCCAGACGCTTACCCACGACCTGTCCGGCAGCCAGCTGGCTGCACCGGTGATATACCCCGGCTCGATAGAACGCACTTCGTTCGCCGAGAGGAACGAGGGCAAGGGGTATCAGCTCATCACGCTGCACACCACATCTTCCCGTGATATTCGCCTGCAGGTCTTTTTCAAGCCTCTTCCTGCAAGACCGATGCTAAACCTGCATCTGGACCTGGAGGCTAAAGATGCGGCTACCGTTGAGGGTGAGATAAAGGAGAAGCTGCTCGCCATGGACCCGAATTCAATCGTACGGGTTCACATTAGGAATTCGCGCAATATAAACACCCCCCAAAGTATTACAACCTCTCGATTACGAGAGCTCGCTCCTGAGAGTATGAACATAACCCTGGCGACTGGCGGAGAGTACAACCGGCGGCGGGAGTAAACTATCCTTTCTACCAAACTCGCTCGTTATTGATCCGGTGGCACATCTCACGGAATGCGGACTCTGAAATCCGCGCAGGACAAACTGAGGGAAGTTGTTAATGACAACCATTCAATGCTTCAGTGAGTCAAAATTTGGGCAATGTAAGCAAATTTACTGTCGGGCTCATAAGCCGCAGGCCCTTGGTTCGAATCCAAGCCTCGCTATATAAAATGAAAAAAGGGAAAAATTAGATGATTTGGGGCTTGAAATTGATCCAAACACTCAAAAATTCAAAGAGTAGCGGTTCGGCGAACTAGAAGTTCGAGTCCGGTTTCTAGGTATCAAGAATTTTTCATTCCGAAGCAATAGTATGTGAACTCGAATCTCCGAAGGGCACAAGTTTTTAGGGACCGTTCTACTGATAATGTGGAACGTTTTATGTTCGTATTACGTTCAGGCGAGTGCCAAACGTTTAATTCGGTTCGAAGATCGGGAAAAAATGGAGGAATTAGGGTTGGGTGGAGTGCGTCAGGCAAGAATTGGACAGCTCACCAACCCCGAAACAGGAGCCGACTCCGTCCCCGACGGGATGGCGATTGCCTTAGCTTGTAGATATGCTGTATAATCCAAAACCATCGCAATTGGAGGTGTATATGCAACCCCGTAAGCATTATCGTTGGCTATTTCTCAGTCTGATTGGACTGCTGATCCTGTTGGCTGCGGCCTGCGGGTTGCCCCAGCTGGCTGATTCCGAAGGAGGCGCTCAAGTCGCGACCGAGGCAGTGGTCCAGGCGTCCCCTACCGACCCCAATCCACCGGAGGAGACCGGCTCTGATCCCCAGGTAGAAACCGGACCCGATTTGCAGTCGATCGCTGTGACAGCAGTCAGCATCGAGGTTGGGCAAGGCGCGCCCATTCCAGTTGAAGCCATTATCAATGGCGAGTGGCCTAATCCCTGTGCCCAACTGGCTGAGGTCCGACAAAGTGTGGATGGAGCCCGGTTCGAAATCAACCTGTTGGCCACCCCGGCTCAGCCGGACTGCCCGCACGACTCAAATGGGCCGCCGTTCCGGTTGGCGCTGCCGCTGAATATGGTCCCCATGCCGGCCGGCGCTTATACCGTGGTGGTCAATGGAGTTCAAGCCGCGTTCGATTGGGATCCGGCTGCTGCAGCCGCCGTCCCGCAGGACTCAATCCCCGCCATGGCCTACCTGGGTCCGGACGGCAATGTGTGGTTGCTAGAAGCGGGCAGCGAGACGCCGCGCCAGGTGACCTTTGACGCCAACCCGATTGGCGGCGACAGTGCGGCCGTCGAATACATATTCCCCCTCCTGTCTTCCGACGGCACCCTGTTGGCCTACCGCCTGGATGTGGGTACGCCCAACGCCAGCGGGTATGATTTCACCTCCGGGACGTGGGTGGTAAATCTGACAACCGGCGAAAAGCGCCAGATAATGGACGGTCATCCGGTTGGCCTGGCCTGGAAACCCGGCACACACCTCCTGGCTTACGGGACTGCGGTGGATATGAACTATTTCATCACCCGCGGCGAGCCTGATTCTGTCCTGGCCACAGGGATCCGCGCCATTGACCTGGATAGCGGTGAAACCCTGGAGCTGGTGGCGCCAGAACGCGGGTATGCTCTCTATGGCCCCAATTGGTCGCCGGACGGACGTTTCCTGGCTTTTGAAGAGGTGGTAAATATGGAAGGCAGCGGCCTGTTCGCGTACTACGACCTCGAAGGCCAGGAATATGTCGCCTGGGATGAACCGGTGGGACGCGTAAGCTGGTCCCCGGATGGGAACCTGCTGACCTACGCTCGCCATACTTACGCCGCCAACGGGGAGGAGCGCCTGTACATGCGCCCGCGCCAGGGCAGCGAGCAGCTGCTGGGGCCAGATTATGACGGGCCGGCTTACGCCACCCACCCGGTATTCTCACCTGCCGGGAATCAAATCGCTTATTTGGCTTATCTAGAGGGGCCGGAGACGCAGATTGCTGCCATAATGGTGCTCGACCTGGCCGGTGGCGAGCCCAAATCACTCGGCCAGTTCGAGGGGGTCTGGGAGCTGGCCTGGGTCCCGGATGGGAGCCACGTTGTATTCAGCTCTGGACCATGGGAATCTCGTCAAATCATCGCTCTCAACCTGGCGGATGGCAGTCAAACTGTGTTAGCCGCCGGCAGCCAGCCGGCTCTGGCAGGTCAGTAAACTCGCCCGCCATTTCTTGCACTGCCTATATCTCCCGCCTGTCTTCGTCATGACGAGCTTCTTGAGTTATTCTTTTTACATATCTGTCAATCGATTCAAGATATTTGTGGCGCAGATATCGGAAAAAAATCATCATTCAATAAATCTGCCAGACCCGGGGGAAGGCGTTTTCGGTTTTAGCACCTGGAAAAGAACCTGCTGGATCAAACAAACGCCAATCGCGCAGGGAGGTGCGGCACACTGGAGTACGCCGCACCTCCCTCAAAGACACTTCTCGATCGATCTGGCGGTCTGGTTCAGCAGCCGCCGCTCGATGTCGTCGGATTGATCAAAATCTTCCCGGTCGACACCGCCCACTGAACTGAGCGCGTTCTGGACATCCGGGAGCCGGTCGAGATGGTGATCACCTCAAGGCCCGTGAGGCCCCTGACCCTTCTCCAGGTACTGCAGGGCGTCGTAAGCCTGCACCAGGCCGTAGCCGTAGGCGATATCGCGCCCGGGCTCGCCCAGGTCCAGGGCGGTCATATCCATGGCCTGGCGAATTTCTACGTTGGTGAGCGAGGGATCGGAACTCCACAACAGCGCCGCCACGCCAGAGACGTGCGGTGTGGCCATCGAAGTGCCGTTCCAGGCTTCATAGCCGCTGCCCACGGTGGGTGGAGCACTCACCACCTCGGCATACTGGCCCAAAAACGCCAGCGCCGCCTGCCCATCTGCCTGACTCATACTGATGGCCAGGATCCAGTCGCCCTCCTCGCCGAGGGTGCCGCTGAAGAGCCCCGACGCACTGTTATAGATGACCGCCGCGACGCCGCCCCCGTCCATGACGGTTGTGACTTTCTCGGCAAAGGTGGCGTCGCCTCGCTCGCAGAGCACCACTTGACCGGTCCAATCACCAGGGGTATCGCCGGGGAGGCAACGACCGCCGTCCGCCAGCAGGCCGGTGGCGGTTCCGTAGGGAGAGAACTCCATCGGATTAGCCTGGTATTCCTCATCGCCCACGTACAACCAGCTGGCCGGTATGAAAGGAACCGTGCTCAGTACGCCCACACCGGGAGCTGCAAGCTCGACCCACTTGTTCTGGTTCGAAAAATCGGCCACGTTGTTGGCGATATCGGTGGCTGCCACCGAGATGACCGAATCGTACGAGGCCGGGAAGACTCTCTGGCGAGTCCCGTCGTTGCTTGCAGCAGCTACGGACAGGATCCCCTGCTCGTACAGGGCAGCGAATGCCTTCTGCTCCGGCTTGGGACCCGCGCTTCCGGAGAGGCTCATGCTGATGATGTTTGCACCATTATCGGCGCAGGTGAAGGCGGCTTCAATGAGGTCCGAGGCGTATGTCCACAGTCCATCCTCACCGAAGACCTTGACCATGTACAGAGATACCTTCCCAGGGCTCACACCGATCACGCCGATCTCGTTGTCCATGGCGGTGATGGTGCCGGCTACGTGCGTGCCGTGTCCGTACCCATCCTGGTACCATTCGCTATCCGGGTCTTGAGAAGTACCACCAAGGACGAAGTTCTCATCAATATCTTCGTGTTCCCAGTACAGCCCGGTGTCGATGACGCAGACAGTGACCCCTTCGCCGGTGTACCCCGCATCCCAGACAAGGGGTGCCTGCACGCGTTCGATGCCATACGGCATCACCTGCTCCTCGGATGGATCTACCACGGGAATTGGGTCCGCCGCCGGAAAGCGCTTCGGGTCTGGCTCGATCGACACCACGTTCGGGTCCGTGGCAAGCTGGTTCGCCTCGTGGCTGGTGACGCTCACTGCCATCGCGTTGACCCGATCGAATTCATAGTGGAGCTGCCCACCCACAGCCTGGACAGCGCTGCGAACCATTGCTCCTTTGCCGGGCGTATATTCGATCAACATGCGCTCCATCGGTCCCGCAGAGGTAACGCGCATTGTGCCCGCAGCCAGGACCACGGCTAGTATTAGTATTACGACTGGTATTCGTATTGCTTTTTTCATTTCTTGTCTCCTTGTTGGTTCTCTATTACGATGTGGTGCTGGGCGGCTGGCCAACAGCGATGGGGAAAGCCGCCTGCAAAGCCCACCAGTGATCCGTTATGGACCGTCAGGTCCTACGCCAGGTGCAGAAATCTTTTTTTTATATTGCTACCTCCTATGCTTAATGATTCTCGGTTGCCAACTGCATTTCCCGTTCGAACACCTGTTATCGATATCCTTTTCACCTCCTCGTGTCATCAAGCGTGCACCATTTCTTCAATCTTCCGAACTGCGAGATATTTGAGCACGTCCACCTGTCATTGCCTGGTGTTAAATGAAGCAAAGCCTGGCGGCGCTGTCCGTCTTCCCTTTCCAGTAATGCCACCAGAGTTGGACTGCCTGCTGGATTTGATGCCAGGTCCGGACCAGGGAACAGCTCTTCTTCCAGATCAACATCCCCTACCAAACGCGTGGCGTAACGATAGAACTCTAAACGACAGCATTCATGGATGGACGCCAATCTCTCTTCGCTTGGTCTGCTTACGCGCCCACACAAACCCCTTACTCATCCCAACACTTATAAGACGTGTTAATCAGGCAAAAGATACGGGGCTCCGGCATATTAATTTTCGAGATTTATTTCATGGGAGAATCCCCCGGAAGTGGGTCCCCAAATCCAGGCGGGGTGCATTATCATGCGCGTATAGAAATCCGGATAAGATTACATCCGGGAAAGGCGGAATTCATGCATCGCGCTTGTGCGTAACACCGGCCTCGGAAAAATCTCCCCCCACCATGAATGGGATCGCGATACAATCCCAAGTTGTGGGAAAAGAATTAAAAGTCCAACAAGTGTGTGACCTGGATATTAACTAGAATAAATATTCAATGCCGAGTTGTAAACATACAGTTCCCGGACTTGATAAAGAATATTGTGATTGATCCCGCCAAAGAGCCCGTTATCCAATAGGTTTGCCAAGTTGAGATCAAAAGAGTCACTCATGATGATCGTGATAAGACCATAGCGAGTTCGAATCTCTGTAGGTAAACGCGGAACATGCTCGACCGCCAAAAGAGGCCGGGCTTTTTCTTTTTGCTTTTCTCTTGTACAATATTGCCATTGATCGAGGAAAAACCTATGCATTATTACGGCAACGTTATCCGCCCCCCCAGTGAAGCGCACAGCTATATTTTGCAAGTAACTTATGGCTGCTCCCACAATCGCTGTACCTTCTGCGGCACCTACCAGGGCAAGCCCTTTCGAGTACGGGAGACAAGCCAGGTGATGGAGGATATCGAGCTGGCTGGCTCATTACGTCCCAACACACAGCGTGTCTTCCTGGCCGATGGGGATGCCTTAGTTCTCAGTGCCAATCGCCTGAACCATATCCTGGATGCGCTGAGCAACGCGTTTTCCCATCTTGAGCGTGTGGGGATTTACGCCAATGCCCAGAACCTCTTGCAGAAGAGTATCGATGAGTTAAAAACCCTACGCGCCAAAGGGCTTGGTATCGTCTACATGGGATTGGAGAGCGGCGACGACGGAGTCTTAACGCGTATCGAGAAGGGCAGCACAGCGGCAGAAATGATTTCAGCAGCGACCAAAGCCAAACAGGCAGGGCTGCTGGTATCTGTCATCGGCATTCTGGGGATCGCCGGCCTGAAGGGCTCCACACAGCACGCCCGGTTAACCGGTCATGTGGTCAGCCAAATGGACCCGGATTATTTCTCCATGTTGACCCTGATGCTGGTCCCGGGCACGCAACTGCACCAGAAGTGGGAAGCGGGAGAATTTCAATTGCTGGAAGCGGAGCAGATGCTTATCGAGCTGCATCAAGTCATCGAAAATCTGGACGGCCTAACCAACTGTATCTTTCGCACCAACCATGCCTCTAATTATCTTGCTTTACGGGGTACGCTTCCAGGGGATAAAACTCGCCTGTTGGCAGCCTTGGATGCTGCCATCGCCCAGGGCCCAGACGTTTTTCGGCACGAAGCCTGGCGCGGGCTGTAGTAAAACGTAAGCGGAGACACAACAAATTGCCATTGCATTGTTTGGGTTGGAAGCGTTTTACTTTGCGAGGGCAGAGTATAAACTTTCGATCAAGTTGGCTGAGCAGCTGCTGGACATTTACGATGCGCCGCCAGCCCACATTGCGGATTGACACGCTTCGTTCACCCTCAGTTGATTGCCTTGTTGTGTAAAAAATAAAAATGCTCTATACTTGAATACACAAATTGGCTCAGGCAATCGACCAAAAGATATCTCCATCGGCACATTGTGTGATGGGCTAGCAAAAATCTAGAGAAACGCTTTCCGTAAATTAGAATAGAGGAGATTCAAATGGAGCACTATGATATAGACGCTTATGTCCCAGCTCAGATGGCTGTACGTGTAGAGAAGTCCGGTATCGTGAAGAGCAATAGAGATTTCTTCTCTACATTTACACTTGCCATGATGGCCGGGGTTTTCATTGGTTTAGGGGCCGCTTTTTTTACTTATGTAATCCATGACTCTACGTTGAGTGTTGGGCTGACAAAACTCATTGGGGGTTTTGTCTTCAGCTTAGGTTTGATTCTGGTAATTATCACTGGTGCTGAGTTATTCACCGGGAATAACCTGATTGTGATGGCTTTCGTCAGTCGGAAGATAACTTT
>Ga0209013_10005969_pt1 | contig 10407 bp, 10 predicted proteins | sample Cruoilmetagenom2_FD_187291 | JGI IMG/M metagenome (GOLD analysis project Ga0209013, IMG submission 187291) | Oil polluted marine microbial communities from Coal Oil Point, Santa Barbara, California, USA - Sample 2 (SPAdes) (version 2) | ecosystem: Environmental > Aquatic > Marine > Oil seeps ...
CCACTATAGATAAGATTGTTTTGAGTCACGGCCACTGCGACCATACCGGAGGCCTGCGTCAAATATTGGTGAGTAGAATAGGAAAAGGGGTAGAAGTGATTGCCCACCCGGACATATGGGCTCCTAAGTTTTTTGTTTCTCCATATTATGCTCGCCGTTTTGAGGAAGGAAGCTATAACTATGTAGGAATGCTCTACCAGCGGGGAGAACTAGAGGATCTAGGAGCCTCATTCAACTTAACTAAAGACCCGGTGTGGATCACTGAGAACATGGTAACCACTGGTGAGATTCCAATGGTCACAGAGCATGAAAAAATTGATCCTGGCCTCTATGTTAGAGAAGAGGGAGGATTTCGCCCCGATCCACTTTGGGATGATCGAGCACTTGTTATTAAAACTAAATTGGGTCTGGTAATTGTCTTTGGTTGTGGCCATCGGGGCTTAATTAACACCATATACTATGCTCAAGAACTTACAGGAGTGGAAGCTATCCATACTGTGATTGGTGGTCTTCACCTTTGTACAGCCTCAAAGGAACAATTAGAGTTTGATATCTCCAAGCTTAAGGAATTTGGCACCAAAAAGATTAGAGCCTCTCACTGCACAGGAATGCCAGCAGCCATGAGGTTAGCTCAGGAGTTTGGTGATGCGTTTTTCTTTAATAATGCCGGAACTCGTGTTACTATACCCTGATCAAGGAAAAAACATTGATGTATGTAATGTTATTTCATATCCATGGCGACCATGTGGGTGGGTTGCCAGGCTTTCTAAGGCAGAATAGCGATGTGACAGTCTACTTGCCGAAATCCTTTCCTCAAAGGTTAAGGGCGGTACAAAATCTTGTAAACCTTGTTGAATAAAGGTGGAAGAGATGCATGCTACTGAAAGCTCAGCGGGGAAATACTGGAGATAAGGCACGCAGGCTATTTCAGGAGCATTATGGGAAAGATTATATCTAATGTGGGGTGAGCAAAAGGATAGTATTATAAGGAGGAAATACGGTGAAAGAGGAAATTAAAACCATGTGTGTTAAGTGCCCCCAAAATCCGTGCTACTTGGAGCCTGAGGTGAAGAGGCCAAAATTCTGCCCTTCTCAAACGAAGCCGAAAATCATCGAGGAAGCAATAAAGGAATACGATAACCCAGAAATATTGAAATTCGCTCAAGCGGCCTCAAGGCAGGAAAGAGATGGCTATTTAAGACCATCTGCGGTAGTTCACCCCATCAAGTGCAGGGTTGAGGAGATCATGGAGTTTGCGGAGAGGATGGGCTATAAAAAGTTGGGAATTGCCTTCTGCGTTGGATTAAAACATGAGGCCTCAACCCTCACCCACGTCCTGGAAGCAAGAGGATTTGATGTGGTGTCGGTATGCTGCAAGTGTGGTGGTGTTGATAAAGGAAACATAGGCCTAAAAGATGAGGAGAAGATAGTGCCGGGAAGACACGAGTCTATGTGCAATCCCATAGGCCAGGCAAACATACTAAACGATGAGAAAACCGAATTCAACATCGTTTTGGGGCTTTGTGTGGGGCACGATAGCCTCTTCTTCAAGTACAGTAAGGCATGGACAACCGTTCTGGCAGCAAAAGATAGACTGCTGGGCCATAATCCCCTGGCTGCCCTGTATACTTCAGGAAGCTACTACGCCAGATTGGTAGGCGAGCCACGCGAGCTTTAAGCTTGAGATTGATTCTGGAAAAGGAATATACTTTTTTCCTTCAGTAATGAATAAGACTGCACCTTTCCCATTGACACTCCGCATCTCCAGATTTATCCTCATAACAAGAGAAAGGGGCGAAGGTAATTTTTCCCCCCCAACGATGAGAAGGAGAGTCTTTCTTTTACTACTGTGCGTAGCTTGTCTAACTATCGCCTTGATTTCGCCTGAGTCTGAGGCCAAGCCAAAATCGGATGATGGTCCCAGTCCGACCAAATGGGAGCTGTGCGGGTGCGTAGCTTCGCATCCCCCCGGTGTGCTTAAGGAATTTTTCCCTGATCTCAATTTTGAAAGGGTCTGGATCTTCACCTCCGGGCTTCTAACTCCCCTCATGCACTGCTTTTGCATTGAAGGGATGGCTATAGACCATTGCATCCTCATTCGGCCTGAACACAGCCTGGGGACACCCTATGGTTTGGGGATCATCGCTCATGAGCTAAAGCATGTGGAGCAGTGGGAAGAGATAGGCGCAATTAGGTTCATCATCAGGTATTCTGTGGAGTTTATACGGGGCTGCTACATAAACAGTAAGTATGAGAAGGAGGCCCGTGAGATTCAGGGGCTTGTCGAAGAAGAGATGATGCCCTAGAGAGTAGACTGGTTAACATGTCTACGCTGAGGCTTTTACATGAATGCAGAGGCTTTGCGGTCAGAACGCAATAGGAGAGCTTTAGCCGCTCTAGAGATAGAGTAAGGGGGAGAACAATTATGAACAGAGGATGGAAAATAATCGTTTTAGCTATAAGCTTTCTCTTAGTGGCTTCGATTTTGCCGAACGCTGTGACTGCTGGGGTAGCAGAGATAAAACCCAGCATCAATGTGGAGGAGATGCAAGAATGGGGTCGTCAATTGTCTGATCCTTCGATGTGCCCAAGAACGGCAGGCACGATAAAAGGTGAGAACGCAGCCCGGTGGATGGCTGATAAGTTTGAAAGCTTCGGTCTTGAAACGTGGATAGAGCGCGCTTATTTCAATGGATTCTTTTACCATGGATGGGAATTGGAAATTCTTTCGCCAGTTCAGGAAGAAATTACCTGCTACCCCTGGAAGAACACTCTTTTTGGGGATTTTGATGATGTTGAACTGGTAGATGTAGGATTCGGCTACCCCCAGGATTATATGGGGAAGGATGTTGAAGGGAAAATCGTCCTGGTAGATATGCAAACTCTTTTCCTCAATTTGATTAGAGCCCAACTGGGGAGGCCGGTCAATAAGATTACGGGAATGGAAATCTTACATGGATGTAAAGCGGCCATAATGAATGCGCAAAAGCACGGAGCCGCCGGGCTCATCGAATATTACAGTGCCTGGCCAGGAAATACCCTCTTCTCTTCTTTCTGTGCTGAGCTCTCCGATTTTAAGGGGCATCCACTACCTGTTTTGCTGGTTGGGGCTGACGATGGTCTTTACCTGAAGAAGCTCTGTAGCCAGGGTCCAGTCAAGATAAAATACCTTCTGGAAGGGGTCAGCCACCCATCCTCCGCTCCTATAATTTGTGCAAAGTTGCCAGGTAAAACAGACGATGTAATCCTCATCTCAAACCATCCTGCAATACCGCTTGCCGGAGGAATGGGTACTATGTGTGCGACAGTCGAATTGGAATTAGCCCGCTACTTCTCACAACTGCCGCTGGAGGAAAGGGATAAAACCATGATATTCGTGCTCGAAGAGACATTCTGGGATGTTGGCTGCAATCATTCGATGTTAACCTTCGCCCAGAACCATCCCGAGATAATGGAAAGGGTGGCTTACCATCTCCACTGGAGTGCTTGTCCAGATTTCCTTACCCCCACCTTATGGGCAGGTGTAGGGGCCAGGTTGAGCCATTCATTTCCTCCCTGGCTTCCTCTCCCGGAGAAGCTCTTCTTCTTTGACCATTCACCCCTGCAAATCCCGTTCTGCTCTTTAAACCCATCCCTTGCCGCAGCCTTCAGCAAAAACCGCCTGCAGACCTTCGCCTGGGAAAAGTCACTCGGACCCAATATACTCTTCATACCTGCCCCTTTCATGGGAATGTGCCATATGTGCTTGTACAATAAGTATGGCGTGCCTACCATAACCATCTGCACCCAGCTATCCTGGCGTGCGTGCTCAACTGAGGATACTGGGGGTCGTTATCCCCAAAGCTTCCTGTACGGGTTTGTGAAGATGTGGGCAGGAATCGTTGAAGACCTGAATTCAATATCTGGTGATACCATTAGAAAAGCCGAGATAGCATCACCGATTAAACCCATTACTGGCCACAATACCTTATTCGGCTGCGCGACATACTTCCCCGAAGAGCCGGTGTATGAGCCACCGGATGATTGGACGTATAAGCCAGAGCCTGGCAGACCATTGCTGGTGGGTGGTTACTACACACCGCTGACCTGGAAGCCTTCCCCATACGATTCATTCGCTCCGACATCGGGAAGAGTAGCTCCGGAGCATGAATTTGAAAGTAAGTGAGATCTTTGACGGGATCGGTGGGGAGGGAGAAAACATAGGTATCCCGGCCACATTCATTCGTCTTCAGGGGTGTAGTGTTGGCTGTAAGTTTTGTGATACTTCTTATGCCCGAGATCCTTCCTTAGGTTACGAGATGGATGAAGCTGATATAATGGCCAAAATCTTCCAGCCCTATGTGGTCTTAACTGGTGGTGAACCCCTGGAGCAGGATATAGGCTCTTTAGTAGAGGAACTTTCCTCCCGGGGACTATTTATCCTGCTGGAAACCAGCGGTCAATTCTGGAGCACTGATATGTTCAGTAAGTGCAACCTGCTGAGTGTGGATATAAAGCCCCCTTCAAGTGGGGTGGAAGCAAGGATGGATATTATCCAAAGCCTGGTCCGTAGTTTTGTAGATAAATCTCAGTTTAAGGTAGTGATCTCTGATCTTGATGACTACGAGTTCGCAAGTAAAGTCTATCAGAGACTGGGTTTTGATGATCTTCCCCACAAGCTCATCCTGACCCCCTGTTGGAAGGAGAGCCTGGATGTTGAACTTGTTCAAGGTTTGGAGGAGAGGATCCTCAGGGATAGACTAAAGGTAAGACTGATCCTCCAGCAACACAAACTTATCTGGGGAGAAAGAAGGGGAAAATGAGAGCAGTCTGTCTACTGTCCGGGGGGATGGACTCGGCGGTTGTGTTGAGCATTGCTCAAGATAGAGGCTATGACCTATTCCCCTTAACCCTGGATTACGGCCAAAAGACAAAAGGCAAGGAAATATCCTGCGCCGAAAAGATATGCCAAAGGCTAGGGGCAAGGGAGCTTCGACTAATATCCCTTCCTTTTCTGGGTGATTTAGGCAAGAGCCTTCTTACTTCTGATGGAGAAGATACTTATGTTCCATTCAGAAATTCCATCCTTATAAGTCTTGCCACTGCCTACGCTGAGGTGATCTCAGCTTCGGCCATCTTCATCGGTGCAAGCTCGGTGGATACTGATTACCCTGACACCACCCCAGATTATATCCAGGCCATGCAGAAGGTGATCAGAATAGGTTCCAAGAAGAAGAACATTGATCTTAAGGCCCCTCTCCTTTACTTGAGTAAAGCTGATATTGTCCTTCTGGGCTTAAAACTCGGCACACCTTTTGAGCTCACCTGGTCTTGCTACTTCGATAATGAAAAACCCTGTGGAAATTGTGATAGTTGCCAGAAGAGGAGGGAAGGATTTAGGAGAGCTGGACTGAATGATCCCATAGAAAGTTATACTGAAGCGTATTCCAATTTTGTGAGTTCAAAGAAATTCTAAATCCTAATTTCTAATCCCTAAACAATTTCAAATGACCGAAATCAAAAACCCAAAACAAGGAGAGGAAAGAAGGGGAGTTATAAAAAAACTCAGCGGCTATAAGGTCCTGGTCATTTGGATTTAGATATTGTTTAGGATTTATAGTATCTTGTGGAAATTCCCATAATCATCATGGGTAGAAAAAACCCTTACGAGAGTGATTCCTTATTATGCGAAATTACGTGCTCGACTATAGTGCTTTGAACTTAGGGTTTGTACACCTCACATCGAAGATCGTAAAATTCACGATTCTCGAGTGCGTCTAGTATAAATAAAGCCCTCAAGTGAAGCTTACGGGATCAACATCTATCATCCATCCTCGAGGAAGGGAAGTGTCCGTGAGTAAAGAAGAAGGATGTTTGCCCCGAAGGATGATCTGCCAATGGAATCTCTCCTTCCATCTTTCCCTGAATGCGGGGGAAGGGGGAAAGATGGATATACCTGGCCCTGCTCTGGATTTCAAATCAGAGTACAACTTCTGGGCCTGGTTTTGACACTCATCGCACGAGCGGTGGGTGTAAACCAGGCGTACCATCTGGCTGAAGGGGGGAGCATGGAGACGGCGGCGCGACTCTATCTCCTGGGCATAAAATGAGGGATAGGAGAATACCTTGAAGGCGGAATTTTGGGGAACATAGGTCTGGATTATGACCTTTTCCCTGGCCAGGAGAGCTATCTGGGTCAGTAACTGAAGGGTATGCTCTTGAGCGCGAAAATCGGGCAGATTGAGGGCGGTATCCGCCAATACCACTCCCACCACGGACACCGGGGAGGGACAGGCCTCAGGGGATATTATAAGCTGCGTCCCTACCAGGATGTCTGCTCGATGTGAATAAAAGGAGCATAACACATCTTTTGGGGGCAGGGTGTCCGTATCGAAGCGCACCACTTTAGCCTGGGGAAAGATCTTTTGTGCCTCCTTCTGTATCCTTTGGGTTCCCATACCAAAGAACTTGATGGTTCCCCCGCACTGAGGGCAATGAGAGGGGGGTGAAGTCTCGTAGTGGCAGGAGTGGCACAGAAGCTTTCCCTCCTGGTGATAGACCAGGGGGAGGTCACAGTAAGGACAGCTCATCGTCCAACCGCAATCCCAGCATTGAGCTAAGGTAAACATCCCCCGGCGATTCAGAAAAAGGATCGCCTGCTCCCCCTGGCCGAGTGCCCTCCGTATCTCACTCTGAAGAAGGCGACTCAGGATACTTCTATTGCCCGACCTGAGCTCACGGCGCACATTTACGATCCTGACCTCAGGAAGGTGGGATGAGGGGAGTTCAAGAGGAGTAAATTCACCTGTCTGGGTATGGTAAAAGGTTTCTACATCGGGGGCAGCGCTTCCCAGGATCAACGAGGCTCCGCAGATCTTCGCCCGCTTCAGGGCCACCTTCCGGGCATGATAGCGGGGGAATTGGGCCTGCTTGTAGCTTCTGTCCTGTTCCTCATCTACGACAATGAGCCCCACATTCGGTTGGGGAGTGAAAAGAGCATTATGGGTTCCCACTACCACCCCTACCTCCCCTTTCTGTATCCTCCACCATCTCCAAGGCCTCTCCTTCAACGGAAGATGACTGTGGAAGGGAACCCAGGGAATGGAAAGCTCAGGGTATGAGGCGCGCCAGACCTGGGGCACAAGGTAAATTCCCCTTTTCCCCTGATTGAAGGTTTCATGGAATGCCCGGGCATAGATCTTCTTTTTATCCCCTTCCCCGTAGAGCAAAAACATTTCTCCCCTGGGGAGGCCTTCCCTGATCCGGTTCCATACCTTTTCCTCGTCAGGATTGAGGGGGGAGAGAGGAGAAAGGGGGGAGAGATCTTTATCCTCCACCAATTCCTCCTCTATAAGCCCTTTATGTTCGAGGGTCTGGATTATCTTGGCTGAGCAGCGGGTGTGCCTTCTTACCAGGGGGAGAGGAGCAGGGCCTTTCTGGGATAGAAACTGGAGTACGATGTTCTGACGAGGAGCTTTCCTTCCTAAATCCAGATTGGAGACATCAGGATTAAGCTTTAAATAGGGAATAAGCTCAGGCTCAGGCTCCAGGGCATCCTTTCCTTTCCACCCCGGCGGCAACATCAGGCTCAGGATCTTAAACAGAGGGGAAAGGTAATAAGTGCTCATCCACCTGGCCAGTTCCAGTTGTGAGGATGTCAGCACAGGGTGAGAAGAGATGATATAAGCAATATCCCTGGTTTGCTCTACGGGAGAAGAGCTGGTTATGCGAAGGACAACCGAAGATAAGATCTTTTTCCCCCAGGGAACAACCACCACCTGTCCGGGAAGGATATCGGGGGGAGAGGAGAAGGAGTAGTAAAAGGTCTGCCGGAGAGGGAGGTCGACCGCAACCTCGGCATAGTGCATCTATTTCAGGTGTTTTTTAATCTTCTTCTCGGAGAGGCCACGGAGGTAATACAGCTTTGCCCGGCGAACTTTAGCTCTCTTCAATACCTCCACTCCTTGAATGAGGGGTGAATGAAAAGGGAAAGTTCTTTCCACACCTACCCCGTAAGCTACCCTCCTCACCGTAAAGCTCTTGCCCTTTCGGAGCTTGATTACCAGTCCTTGAAATAACTGCGTGTACTCCCTGTTCCCCTCCTTAACCTTCAGGTTTACCTTTACGGTATCTCCGGGGTGAACATCAGGGATATCGGTTTTACCGCCTAATATCTGCTCCATGCTCTTCCACCTTCTTGATCCGAATGTCTGGGCGCCGCTCGTAGGTACGCCTCATGGCCTGCCCCGAGCGCCATCTTACTATCTCTGAGTGGTCCCCCGAAAGAAGTACAGGGGGAACCTCCCAGCCGTGATAGGTTGAGGGGCGAGTATACTGAGGATACTCCAGAATCCCTGAGGCGTAGGAATCTTTCTCCACTACCTCCTTATCTAACATCAGAAACCTCACCATGACATCTATCACTACCATAGCCGGTAGCTCTCCGCCGCTTAGAATATAGTCGCCGATGGATATTTCATCATGAACGAGGTTTTCTCTCACCCTTTCATCCACCCCCTCATAGTGCCCGCAGATGAAGATGAGGTTTTGTTTCTTGGATAGCTCCAGGGCAAGGTCCATGGATAGAGGACGACCCTGAGGGGAGAGAAGAACCACGAAGCTATCCTGTTTCACCTTAGATTTCACATCTTCTATTGCCCGGCACAACGGCTCCACCTTGAGTATCATTCCTCTCCCCCCTCCGTAGGAACGATCATCCACGGTGAAGTGTTTATCATGAGCATAGTCCCTGATGTTATGGACGGTAATGCTCACTACCCCTCTATCACGAGCTCTTTTGACCATGCCCTCATCCAGGGGGCCCTCAAACATCCTGGGAAAGAGGGTCAAGATATCGATATGCACTTTTACTATTGTATCGCTCATCCCCCAAACTGCCAAATTTGACCTACGGTCTTCGAGGATAGGAAAATAAGGGAGGATGATAATAAAAAGGCTAGAGGTGGGAATTTTTGCCGCCAATTGCTACATTGTGGGTTTACAAGGTCGGGGGATGATCATTGACCCTGGATCTGATGCCAGGGCCATTCTTAAGGAAGCGGATGACGCAGGGCTTAACATAGAATTGATCGTGGCCACTCACTCCCATATAGACCATATTCGGGCATTGAGTAGAGTAAAGGCAGAAACTCGTGCCCCCTTTGCCATGTATTCTCTGGGAAAGGGTACCGGCATCCTGGGTAAATTGATGTCTACCTTTGTTCGCCTTCCTCCTCCAGATATACCCTTATCTGAGGGCCAGGAGGTCAAGGTAGGAAATCTCCGTTTTAAGATCCTCCATACTCCAGGACACAGCCCTGATAGTATTTGTCTGGTAGGTGAGGGAGTGGTGTTCTCCGGTGATACCCTCTTCCAGTTGGGGATAGGTAGAACAGACCTTCCTGGAGGAAGCTATAAAGAGTTAATGGATAGCCTAACCCATAAGCTTATGACCTTATCTGATGATACCAAAGTCTATCCTGGACATGGTCCCCCCACCACCATAGAAAATGAACGGGATTATAACCCTTTTCTTAAAAAGGAATGGAGGGAGGACGATTATGAAGCTTGACGTGAAGCCTGAAGAATGGCGAGGCAAACATCATCCTTTCATGAGGAATGATGAGTTTGCCAGCATCTTCGGTCCAGAGGTGGCGCGAGATGTGAACCTTTTGGAGCAGCGTGCCTCAAGCGTATGCCCATCGTGCAGAGGGAAATGTTGCCAGATGATTGGCTGCGAGCTCTACTCTCCCCACCTTGATTTCTGTCCCATATATGAATATCGACCCCTTAAGTGTCGTTTGTTCTTCTGTCCGAAGGTTACCGCTGATGAAGAGAGTTTGAGGATAGCCGAGCACATGTCAAATATTATACTGAATCGGTTTGGCCCGGGAATTATCTTTGACAGTCCACCTGCAGTATTAGGCGAACAACAATTACAGCAGAGTATGGGAGAGAAGGCAAAGAGCATAATCCAAAAGCTGGAAAGGGAGGAGATAGCACCCGATAGAGCCAGAGGGCTGCTGTTAAACCTTATCCGGGCAGATATGACTTAGGTCTTCTAGAGATTGTTTCCAAATTTTAAACTCCAGAGGGTATTACAAACTGCCACTTGAAAGCTGGGCAATATAAAGAGCTTACCTGCTATTGGTGCAAGGTAACCTCAAAACATTTCGCTTCAGCCCTGGATGTGATGTTAGACATCGTTGGAGATCCCTTGTTTAGTCCTTCTTCTCCCGCCATTATCTCCAAAGCAACATTGTTGTAGGTATAGCCGGAAATATGCCAGAAGGGACTCTGGGTGAAGTAGAGGAAGCATGTTTGGGAAAGTGGGGGAGATACAATCAAAAAGTGTGGAAATAATTGGCAGCGGTGAGTACCATTTCAAATTAGTGAAATAAATAAAGAAAGGAGGAGGTACTCACTGCC
>Ga0209013_10005970_pt1 | contig 10407 bp, 5 predicted proteins | sample Cruoilmetagenom2_FD_187291 | JGI IMG/M metagenome (GOLD analysis project Ga0209013, IMG submission 187291) | Oil polluted marine microbial communities from Coal Oil Point, Santa Barbara, California, USA - Sample 2 (SPAdes) (version 2) | ecosystem: Environmental > Aquatic > Marine > Oil seeps ...
GTCGCGCGACAAACATTTTGTTTTACTTACCAACAACATAAGCCCGGTTCAGCGACGTGTGTTGTCAAAAGAAGCCATGCTGAATGAGATCGAACAATTGAATATATCGCCGGTAAGCAGGAAAATAAATACTGTAGCAAATACGGCATCTTCTATTGCCGCTGAAAAGGAGTATAAGAACTACGAAATGTATATGTTTTCCGACTTCCAGAAGAACAGCATTGAGCTACAAAGCTTTGGAAAGGATACTGCTGCTTTCATCTACCTGTTGCCTTTCAAACATCTGCAAAAAAGAAACATCTATATTGATAGTTGTTGGTTGTCTGATCCTGTGCTGATCACCAACAGGAAGATCACCATAAATGTCCGCATCAGAAACAGCTCAGATGTTGATTATGAAAAAATTCCTTTGAAACTATGGATTAACGGCCAGCAAAAAGCGGTTGCCGGTATCGACATCAGATCCGGTGGTTATGAGGTGGTTACTATGAATTATTCTGCTAGGCAGACAGGATGGCATTACGGTTTGCTTGAAATAGAAGATTATCCCATCACCTTCGATGATAAATTCTACTTCTCCTTCAATGTCAAGCAACAGGTGAATGTGATGGAAATAGGAACAGAAGGGCAGGATAATGACCTGGAATTGTTCTATGCTTCAGACAGTTTATTTTATTTCGAAAAAATGGATTACCAACGAGTAAATTATAATGAGTTATATGATTTTAACCTGATCATCTTAAATAGTTTACCTTCTATCTCCAATGGCCTGATGGAGCAAATGAAAGAATATGTTGAAGCAGGAGGGAACCTAATGTTCATTCCAAATACAAACGAGGACAAAGAAGAAGAAAATCAATTGTTGCGTTTATTAGGGTCGGGAACTATTGAAAAGCTGGATAGCAATGAAAACAGGGTGGTGCGTATCAAGAATGATCATAGCCTGTTCAGAGATGCGGTTACTGATGTTCCGGAAAATGCGGATCTGCCGGTTGTTTTCAAACACTATCGTTTTCGCTACAGTGTTAGTTCGGGAGTGGAAAGCTTGGTAAGCCTTTTGAATGGAGATGATTTCCTTTTAGCCACGAAAATAGGGAATGGACGGTTTTATATGCTGTCAGTTCCGCTTGATAAAGAATTCAGCAATTTCACCTCACATCCGCTTTTTGTTCCAATTATGTACGGTATTGCTATTGAGGGAGATGCTTATACGGAGCTGTTTAATATCATCGGTAAAAATGAAGAAATAGTGTTGAACAGCATTAGCAGCCTGCCTTCAAATGATCAGGCGTTCCTGGTAAAAAAATACGGAGAAGATTATACTTTTATACCTGAGCAACAAATTATTAATGGTGGATTAATAGTAGATATGCATGACGGTATTGAAAGCGATGGATTTTATGAATTGAGCCTGGATAATGACCCGGAACATGTTTTTGCATTTAACTTTAACCGCAACGAATCACGCCTCGATTTTTATACAGCTGATGAACTAATTGAACAAATTGAATCAGAAGCATTAACGCATGTTAAAGTGCTGTCAACAGCTAATCCAAATTATTTAGAACTTCTAAATACTGTTCATAAGGAAAGCCGGTTATGGAAGCTATTTATTATCTTCGCACTTTTAATGTTATTATCAGAAATATTGGTTCTGCGGTTTTGGAAATAAGCCGTTTCAAATAGTTTTTATTGATGAGTGATCAGGAGGAATTGCAAGATCAACATAGTGAGCAGGAAAATGCCGAGGAAGGAAATTATCAAACCTTACCCTTAAGGGGGATGTATGAAAACTGGTTCCTGGATTATGCTTCTTATGTGATTTTGGAACGTGCCGTTCCTGAACTGTATGATGGCTTAAAACCGGTGCATAGAAGGATATTGCATGCCATGAACCGGCTGGATGACGGGAGGTTTAACAAGGTGGCTAATATCATTGGCCATACCATGCAGTTCCACCCACATGGCGATGCTTCCATAGGGGATGCACTTGTGCAGTTAGGGCAAAAAGATATACTCATTGAAACCCAGGGAAACTGGGGCAATACTTTAACTGGTGACCGGGCCGCAGCCGCCAGGTATATTGAGGCTCGGCTTTCTAAATTCGCCAAAGAGGTCGTTTTCAACCCAAAAACAACCGAATGGAAATCTTCGTATGACGGCAGGAACAAAGAACCTGTTACCTTACCGGTGAAATTCCCATTGCTGTTGGCACAGGGAGTGGAAGGTATTGCAGTTGGACTGGCTTCGAAGTTACTCCCACATAATTTCAATGAACTGATAGACGCATCCATTAAGTTCCTGCGAGGCAAAGAATTTCAGCTATTGCCGGATTTTAACACAGGCGGAATGGCCGACTTTACGAGATACAATGAAGGCATAAGAGGAGGAAAAGTAAGGGTGCGGGCAAAGATCAGGCAGGAAGATAAAAGAACACTGATTATTTCAGAAATACCCTATAGTACGACAACAACTTCTTTGATCGATTCAATTGTTTCTGCTAATGATAAAGGGAAGATAAAGATCAGGAAGATCGATGACAATACCGCGGAAAACGTGGAGATCGTAATTCATCTGGCTTCAAATGTATCACCCGATCAAACCATTGACGCCTTATATGCTTTTACCAATTGTGAGGTGTCAATATCTCCTAATTCATGTGTGATACATGAAGGAAGACCGCAATTTCTGCCTGTGACCGAAATTCTTAAACTCAATACCGATCATACGGTTAAGTTATTAAAGGCGGAACTGGACATCAGGTTGAGTGAGTTGGAACAGCAATGGCACAATTTCTCGCTCGAGAAAATCTTCATCGAAAAACGTATTTACCTGAAAATAGAAGATTGCGAAACGTGGGAGAGTGTACTTGATACTATTGATAAAGGCATAAAACCATATAAGAAATTATTAAAGAGGAAAGTAACCGAAGAAGATTTGGTCAGGCTGACTGAGATAAAGATCAAACGTATTTCAAAATACAATGCTTTTAAAGCAGATGAGCAAATAAATACTATTGAAGATGAGATGGAAGAGGTGAAAAATCACCTGGAGCACCTGATTGATTATTCAATAAATTATTTCAAACAGATAAAAAAGAAATACGGCAAAGGCCGTGAAAGAAAGACGGAGATCAGGAATTTTGATACCATTCAGGCTGCTACTGTTGCTGTTGCAAATCAAAAGCTCTTTGTAAACAGGAAGGAAGGATTTGTCGGAACTTCCCTTAAAAAGGATGAATATGTGACTGACTGTTCTGATATTGATGACATCATTGTTTTTATGGTAGATGGCATCTACATGGTTACCAAGGTCAGCCCTAAAACATTCGTAGGCAAGAATATAATTCATATTGACGTCTTTAAGAAAAATGATGACCGGACTATTTACAATGTGATATACCGCGATGGACGTAAAGGCAATTGTTATGTGAAACGCTGTGCTGTTAAAGGTGTTACGCGCGACAGAGAGTATTACCTGACGCGAGGTAAAGATGGTTCAAAGGTGCTGTATTTTACTGCCAACCCCAATGGTGAAGCTGAAATAGTTAAGGTGAATCTAAGGCTGAAACCCAAAATGAAAAGAACCGGTTTTGATTTCAATTTTAGTTCACTTGCTATAAAAGGTAGGGGGTCCAGGGGTAATATCATCTCAAAAACACCAATTAAAAATATTTTACAACGCGAAGAAGGTGTATCAACACTTGGTGCCATTGATATATGGTACGATGACACGGTAAAACGCCTTAATACTGAAGAGAGAGGCAAATACATTGGCGCCTTCATGGCCGATGATAAGATACTCACTATACTTTCTACGGGAAAATTCAAAATAATCGGATACGAGCTTTCAACACATTTCGATAGTGAATTGCTTGATATCCGAAAATTAAATAATGATGAAATTATTACTGCAATATATTTTGACGGTGTATTGGCGAAATATTATGTAAAGCGTTTTCAGTTGAATGGCGATCCTGTAGTTAACAGGAAGTATAGTTTTATCAGTGAAAGTAAGGGCTCTAAATTAATTGGTTATTCATTTGATTACCTACCCAGGGTAGAGTTTGAGATTAAGCCAAAAGCAGGGAATGAAGTAGAATTTGAAGTTGTTCCCCTGGCTGATTTTATAGCAGTTAAGGGCTTTAAGGCCAAAGGAAAGCGTTTGTCCAACAAGGATGTCAGGAAGATAAAGATGATAGATCCCCTTCCTTATACACCGCCCAAGGATGAACAATTAGAGGAGGAAGATCCTATTGAAGAACAACCTAAGAAAGAAAAGGACATAACGGAGTCTTCTGAACCGGAATCATCCAAAGAGGATCCTCCAGATTCTGACGAATCAGCTCCGCAAATGGAGTTGGATTTTTAAGCTCTAAAGGCCTCCGCAATAAATAATTATTTTCCATAATACTCAGGTATTGAAATAATTTATCCAAATACTAGTGATTGTCGTTTCTTAATGGATTCTTATTGAAAAGAATTTGATAATATCATTATATTTGATCAAGTTTTAACCTATTTCTTTTAACATTTAAAATCAAGCAGTTCAATGATATTCAACAAAGGTAAAGGAAAGAAACCTTACAAGTTTAAAAGTCTGAATTCCTACGTTTGGGACAAGACTATGGGCAAAAGGAAGTTCAGAAAAGTATTTGATAAAAACGAAATTGCTTATCTAGGTGTTACTTTGGAATTTTACAATAAACTTTTTGATGAAAAGGATTGGGAAATAAAAGTTACGTTTAAAGCTTTCAGCCTCGATGGGGACAAAAAAACTACTGAACATTGTTCTGAGGTAGAAGATCATACGGTAACGAAAGACAAAAACACTGTAGTGTACAACTTCGGATGGGGAAATAAGAATTACGGACAGTCATGGGAAAAAGGAGATTATTTATGGGAAGTGTATATTGATGATGATCTTGCAGGCACTACAAAATTCCATATGGAAGATGCAGGTAAAGTTACATCAGGCAATAACCCGTATTTTGAAGTGGTTTCTTTAAAAACTTATGAAGCTCCCCAAGGTGATATTGACGAAGATCAAAGGGTTTATCTAAAGCAGTTCAGTGCGAAAGACACCCGCTATATTATGACCGAATTTAAGTTCACCAACAAATTATCATATGATTGGCTGTGCGAGCTTTTCTTTAATTATTATGATGATACGGGACTCCTTGTAGGAGTTGCAGATAGCTTTGGTTATGTCGAACCTAATTTAGGCCCGGGCGAGCGATATACATTTACTGAAGGATGGGGAACTGTTGACGGTGATTCGTGGATCAATGATAAATATCGTTTAGAAGTTGTTTTTATGGATACTGTTGTTGCCATGATTCCTTTTAGTGTTGGAGATAAATCGACTGAAAGGCTCAGCGATTACGAAGCATTGATCAATGAAGATGTGGCAGAATTTTATGGCAAACACACTATTTCGGATAATGATGTAGATGGAACTACCGATAGTTCATCATCAGATGGAGAGAAAGAGACAGAAAAAAGTACAGAGAAAGAAACAGAAACGGATGATATTAATATTGTAATTGATAACAGGCCGCTGGAAGAAATACTGGCCGATCTGGATAAACTGGTTGGTTTAAATGAAATTAAAAAGAAAGTCAGGGAATATGTTGATTATGTGAGTTACCTGCAATACAGGCTGGAAAAAGGAATTGATGAGGATGAAGTGATCAATCTGCACAGTGTTTTTACGGGTAATCCCGGTACCGGTAAAACAACGGTTGTAAAATTGCTCGGAAAGATATATTATGCCATGGGACTGCTCTCCAAAGGGCACGTGCATGCTGTCGAAAGCAATGACCTAATCTCAGGTTTTGTCAGGCAAACGGGAAAGGACACCAAAAAAGTGATTGAAAAAGCGAGGGGAGGTATCCTTTTCATTGATGAAGCCTATATGCTATACAGGGATGGAGCATCGAACGATTTCGGACCTGAAGCCATCGCTGCACTGATTACAGAGATGAGTGACGGTCCTGGAGATATTGCCATTATGGTGGCAGGATATCCAAAGGAGATGGATAGCTTTATCAACTCGAATCCCGGATTGAAATCACGATTCCGTAATTACTATCATTTTGATGATTATACGCCTGATGAACTGATTGGCATCGCAAAATATGCTGCCGATGAAAAAGATGTTGCGCTGTCGGATGCAGCGTTAAAAAAGATGAAAAAGATTGTTACTGATGCTTTTCGTAAACGTGACCGTACTTTTGGAAATGCCCGCTTGGTACACTCTATGGTGGATGAAGCCAAAATGAATTTGGGGATACGATTGGTGAGGCAATATGAACCCGAATTATTAACCAAGGAAATGCTTTCTGTTATCGGTGCCCAGGATATTGAGGATCTATCTTCGGGCAAGATTAAGGAAAGGCTGAAGCTGGATGTTGACACACCTTTACTTGAAGAGGCTCTGGCTGAGTTGAATACATTAACAGGACTTACGCAGATTAAGCAGGAGGTACAAGAGTTAATACGCCTGACGAAATATTACAGGGAGATGGATCGTGATGTGCTGAAAGCATTTTCCATGCATACAGTGTTTCTGGGTAATCCGGGAACGGGTAAAACTACGGTAGCCAGGATTATTGGTAAAGTTTACAAAGCCCTGGGGCTGCTTGAAAGAGGCCACCTGATTGATGCTGATGGCAGTGACCTCATTGCCGGTTGGGTTGGCAAAACAGCCTTAAAAACAAAAGACCTTGTTAAAAGAGCTATGGGTGGTATATTGTTTATTGATGAAGCATATGCCATAACTGAAGGTGGATCAAGTACAGGAGGTAGCGATTTTGGTAAGAAAGCCATTGCAGCTCTAATAAAAGAAATGGAAGATCATCGGGGTGAGTTTAGTGTAATCGTAGCCGGATATACAGATAATATGAAGCGGTTTATGGAGTCGAACCCCGGAATGAAATCCCGTTTTGATAAAACCTTCCATTTTGAAGATTTTACAGAAGATGAGCTATGGGAGATCGCTGTGAGCATGCTTGATCAAAAGGGCTTAAAGGCGGATGTCAAGGCTGAAGAGCATATTAAAAAGTATATTGCTCATTTGTATATGAATCGCAATAAATTCTTCGGAAATGCACGTTCAATAAGAAAGCTGGTTGAAAAAGCATTCAGGAACCAGGAGCTGCGAATGGCCGACCTGAAGAAAAGCGAACGGACAAAAAAAGTTTTATCAACTTTGAAATTAGAAGACGTGTTGGAATTTGATGCTGCAGACTTAAAAACCGTGAGGACCGGTATTGGTTATAAATTTAGCAAATAACAGATTATTCTTCTTTTAGCTCTTCGATCCTTTGTGCATCTTTATCTGCTTTTTCGATCTCACCTAGGGTTCTGTATATGCTTTCTCGTAAGTAATAGGCAAGCAGATTACGGTCATTAATCCTTAATACTTTGTTCAGGTCTTTTATTGCTTCATCATATTTCTGCATTAATCGAAACATCGTAGCCCGGCAATTAAGATAAAGACAGTCATTAGGTTCTAATTTAACGGCAATATCGAAATCGATTAACGCTGCCCTGTTCTTGCCTGCTCTCATTAACAGATCACCCCGGTTAAAATAGTAATAGGCATTATCATCAACCAGGGCAATACTTTTATTGAAATCCTTGAGCGCAGATTTCAAATTACCTAAAGCACTATAGGCTATGCCCCGTTCCAATAAAGCATAGTCATCATCAGGATTGTGTTTTAGGTATTTTGTTGTCCGATCAATGATTTGCTGATTGGTTTCTTCTTTTGTTGGAGTGCTATAAACAGGACCTATAAAATCAGTTGCAACACCCAGAGTTTCGTCACCCATCACGTCCGGGTCACCATTGCTTTTAAGGTAGTTGTATAGAAATTCATTAAAATCATGGGCTACCAATCCCCATGTCCCTAATGGTTCCTCATGAAATGCATCGAATACAGGTGATTCTATTTCTTTATCAAATACACTGATAAACACTAGGTACTCATTGGTTTTCGTTTTACAAAACGGTATAATCGGATATATTGACCTATCCTTTTGTGAGATGCCGAAATTCCGGTTCTTCATTGAGTTCCACTCGGTTTCCATTTCCCCGAGGCTTAGCAGGTAGTTAGCATTCCATTTAGCGGTTTCCAGATCATTGTCTCTTTTAATGATCTCTTCCAGCTTATCGCTGACGATCATGCCTCCGTTGGTGTACTCCAGGAACAATTTATACGATGGGGGCAAATTTATGCCGTTCCTTTTTTCAAAGGCTTCTATTTTTCCGGGTGCTACAGGATTGTTGAAGTGGCAATTAGCCTCACGCCCGATGATCAGATCAAGCCTGGCTAAGGTTTTATGGATATCGGCTTTCATAGAAAGTTATTCGGGATGAAACCTCGGAATATTGTCGTTTTTTGGCTTCGGTTTTGTCTTTCTTCTGATCTTAGGCCTTTTCCTTTTGACTTCTGTTTTTCTTTTATGACGAAGTGAAGTGCGCACCGTTCTTTGCTCTGCTTCCCACGCATATAATTCGGCTCTGAAGATCCTGAACCGGTTGTTCAACCGATCCGAAACATCATGATCATTGTCATCCTTCTGCCTTCTTCTCCTGCTGGAAGTCATGAAGAATTTGATGATTTTATAGGCAATGTAAAGGAAGGTCACCATGATGATCATCGATATTACGACCATTGTCAGGACAAACATCAGCATACTGAGCAGCGTATAGATGAAGATACGCGCTGGCGCATACCACCCGTGCATCCGGATGCTTTCCACCACGATAAGGGTGAAAACGGCTACCAACAGCAGGTTGATGAGGTTCAGGTACCAGAAAGTGACGCCTGAGGTGACATATGCTGAAAAGCCGCTGTCATGGATTGTCTGAAGGGAAAAATAGAGCCCGGCTTCAGTTTTATTAGTCAAAAAAGCAAGGAACATCAGAAAACTCAGGAAACCGCTTGTCTTCAACGCCCACCAGTTGGGCTTGAAATAGTTGTCATTTCCAAGAACCATGTAAAAATAATATTCCGGAACTACGCCAATGGCAAAAGGGATCCGGTAAAACCAGTTGAAACCGGCGAATGCTTTCCCAAGTTTGCTCGATATCTTATCGTCCCACCGGGCTGCCCATCTTAATCCATAACGGATAGCTGCCGAAATTAAAAATACGCCGGCAGTAAACGCAATCAGGTACAAAATGAATCTCAGCATATGTTCAGTGTCGGTTTTTTCAGGTTAATAATGCAATCAAATTTAACAAAAAATTGCTTCACCTCTTATATATATCACCATATAAACTAATTTTATCCAAAATCATCCGGCCCATGACCACTTTTCATTCTGTTGTCTTAAAATGTCCGCAATGTGGCACTTTAATGAGTGATTTTCAGCTGATGTCGTACACGGTGCATCATGCGACTTCGTGGTCGGACGGAAAAAGCGACACGGGTATGCCCGACAACAGTGAAATAAAGATTTGTGCTGTCTGTCATTTGCCTTTCTGGAAAGCCGATGCAACTTTGCCGTATGATCCTGACTGGGATGTGGCAGATGAATTGGGAGGCGCGCTGGATATCCGTGATCAGCTGGAGCCTTTTGATGACGGCTGGAAGGAATTCAAAATACAGTTCTTTGCCGGGCTGATCGATGAATGTTTTGCGGATGATGATGATAAAGAGATGTATCTCCGAACGCAGTTATGGTGGGCTATAAACGACCTTATCCGTTACTATATCGGCTTCCGGAAACCAAAAAGTTTTCAACAGCTAATCTACCTGTTTAAGCAGTACAAAAAGCGCAGGCAGGAGCTAAAAGATCGTCTTCAGCTATACAACAGCCACCAGGCACTATTCAAAGAAAACCTCGATCGCCTGATCTTTTTATTCATTAAAAAGGGGGATGTTGACCTACTGTACCTGGCCTCTATGTACAGAGAAAAAGGAAATTTTAGTAAAGCAAAAGAAATATTGCAGCAATATGAAGGGAATAAAAATGAAGTATATAGGAAGTTAAGACTTAAACTCTGGATGAAGAGAAGGAAAGTGTTTCGGTTTAGTTAACATAGATATTCTTCTTCATTGAAGCAGACAGTGATGAGTCAACCTTTATCAGCTTAAATTTGTTGTTTTTGAACCTTATAGCACATCGAAAGCTATCTCCAATTACAGCTATTTCAAGCTGATTTTGAATACGTATGCAACAGAACTGTCAAGGAAGGTAAACAAGGAGAAAGTGGAGTTAGGTATCAATGTGATATGTCCCGGTCCGGTGCATTCAAATATTATTAAAGAAGCACCCTGAGCATTGCGTATGATATTAGGAAGTATTTTTAAGGTGATCTTTCGCTCTCCGGCGAAAGCAGCACTCCCTGTGGTTTACATGGCTATTTCTGAGGATTTTAACGAGAAGACCAA
>Ga0209013_10005971_pt1 | contig 10406 bp, 6 predicted proteins | sample Cruoilmetagenom2_FD_187291 | JGI IMG/M metagenome (GOLD analysis project Ga0209013, IMG submission 187291) | Oil polluted marine microbial communities from Coal Oil Point, Santa Barbara, California, USA - Sample 2 (SPAdes) (version 2) | ecosystem: Environmental > Aquatic > Marine > Oil seeps ...
CGCGTGAGGGAGAGGCTGGCAGAGCAACTCCCCGAAACCTCGGTTCCCTCGCGAATTTTTCTCGTCGGCAAATTCGAGATGAAGCCGGTTTCTGGAAAGATCGACCGCAAACGCCTGCCTAAAGTTACCGTTGTGCCAGCGTCGGTAGGGATGGAATCCAAAGCGTCCGTGCACAAAGAAGCGCATAGCGCTGATTTGGGGACCATAAAAAATGGTGACGTCAACAACTCGGTTCAGGCACGACCGGAGATGGTGCCAAAGGCTGAAGACGTTCTGGAAATCTGTCGTTCGGTCTTCGAGGCGCCAATTGGATGGGACGATGCGTTTGCTGATGTAGGTGGCCACTCGATTGTAATCGCGCGCTTAGCCCAGCGGCTGCATTCCTCAGGGCGGCCTGTAACGGTTAGAGCGCTGCTCAGCGAGTGCAATACAGCCCGCAAGATTGCAGAGCGTACGCCTGTCGCCATGCCGGAACTGGAGATCAATTCAGAACCAGCCCGCTCCGAAACTCCAATCGGCATGCCCGACGCTAAGGCTGCACAGGTCCTGCCCGTTGGATGGTTCACCCTGCTGCAAATGGTCTTTGTCGTGATTGTCTATGCGCCGGGCCTCATTGCGTTTCTCATATTAATCGGATTTGCGGACATTGGGCATTTTTTTACAACGGCCAGTATCTGGAGTTTCATCATTGTAGGAACGGCTCTCTATTTATTGGTGCTTGTGGTTCCCTTTGCTGAGCTTGTTTGGGCAATGTTCGTGAAGCTCCTACTTGGCGGGCACATCTACAAGAACAACGTGCAGCCAGGAGTTTATCCAAAATGGAGCCGGATGCACTTGCGGATCTGGTGTATTGATCGGCTTCAGAGAATTGTACTCACTCACTTAGCGACCATGTACCGTAGTGCGCCGCTCACGGCGTTCGCCTTACGACAGTTGGGTGCGAAGGTGGGTCGCAATCTTCAATGCGCCAAAGACGTTAATTTTTTTGGTCCTCTCGATCTGATCTCCATTGACGATGACGTTGCCATTCAGACCGGGGCTTACATCTGTACCGCGCGCTGGGAATCCCAAGAGCTCCACATTGGCCCTCTACATCTCGAGAGCGGTTGCAAAATTGGGATCCGTGCCGGCGTATCCGGTCACGTTACTGTAGGGCGCGATGCGTGGATTGCGCCTCTAACTCCTATCCTGAGTGATGTTGGTCCCGGTGAATTGTGGGAGGGAGCCCCAGCTTGCGCTACGGGTCGACATGTCAGATTGAAGCGCGCTGCGAGCCTATGCCAGCCCATCTTGCCGATCTGGCTTCTGGAAGTCCTTAACATCTTGATGCAAGTTGTTACGCTTTTCATCATCATCGTTCTGCCGGCCGAGCTTATCTTGTGGGTTGCGCGCGAGTTCAGTCCGTTTGCACAGGCTGACCTTGGCTCCTTCGTGGCCACATCTCAGAACCAAGTGGCTGACGTACCGGCCGCAAATGCAGGCGATGATACTGTTCCGGCCAACTATTTCGCCGTTGCCCCGCTCTATGAGATTGCTGGGAATTTGGCGCTCTATGCCTTCACCACAATGTGGCTGACACTTGTCGTAACCTCAGTACTGGCATGCCTGTTCATTCGCTTTACAGCGGCATCCCCTGGCATCTACGCCACCCACGGCTTGAAAAGCGCGCTCCTTCTGTACAGGACGAGCATCCTCAATGCGATCCAGAGAATTTGGACGTGGACGATTACGGGCCAATATCTGAGGGCGCTATCGGGCCTTAAGTTTAATCGGATTGGCGCGTCGGAATGCGACGTGATGTTCGGCCTAGTGCCTGAGGTGACCTCAGTCGACTCTAAGGTATTCTGGTCGAATGGTAGCTTCACCAATGTGCTCGACTACGATGCCAAGCACATTGCATTGCGTCAGATCGATATGCCCCCGAACTTCTTCACCGGCAACTACAGCATCGCAGAGTACGGTGCTTTGCCTGACAACTTCATGCTCGGGGTATCAACCCCATGCAATGACATCCTGTATCGCCGTCAAATGCGATCTCGTAGCGGTGCGCCCATCACGGTGGCAGGCAATCCACCCCTTGCATTCGCCAGTGCAGCGTTCCAAGAGGAGAACCAAGTGCATCGTCCGCCTGGTTTGCGTCTTTTCTTCGAACGTATCTTGCTCAACGATATTTTCAGCATCGGCTTCCTAAGGGCTACAGAAGTCATCATTTTTGCGTTGGTCTACATCACCCTATATCGCTTGGGTCTCGACGCTATTCTCGGTGCCGTTATGGCTTTGATTTTGACCGCGGCGGGGCTTGTTGGCCTAACCGTTCTTCTTAAGCATAGCCTTGTTGGCAAAGAATGGGGGAGCAATCACGCGACAGAATTTTGGTCAACTCGTCATTTTACGTATTTCTTTGTCCAAGACTGTTTCTTTATCTGGTGCCGAAGAAGTTTGGGCGTTCTGAGGGGAACCATTCTTGCAAACGGGATTCTACGGGGACTAGGGTGTGAAATTGGCCCCCGCACTATCGTGATGGACCCGATGCAATGCTCAGATTGGAACGCAGTGCGCGTCGGCGGCGACTGCATTGTAGACGGCATTCTTCAGCTACACACCTTTGAAAATATGTTGCTGCAAGTGAAGGAAACTCGAATTGGCAATGGCACAACAATCGGCTTTGGCGCCACAGTTATGAAAGGCGCGATTTTGGATCGCGATGTCACGCTGAGGCCTTTGTCAATGGTGCTGAAGGAAATGCATATTTCCACGGCAATTCATGAAGGCAGTCCGGCCGAGGAGCTCCGGTCATGAGATGACCGACAAAGTGCTAACAGAAATGAATGCTCTGGAAAACGAGGGCATCAACAAATTTTTCAAAGCCTCAGTCGAGGATCTTACGCCGACTGGCTTGCATCGCGAGACTTCGATTCTCTTCATGCCCACCCAGCATGGGGGTCCCGCAGCAGAGTCTTTTGGCTCGGTACTTTCCGTTGCCGAGTTGTCGAGGGCAAAACGCTTCAAGGTGATCGGACACAAAATGCGCTTCCTGCAGCGGCGCGCTTTTCGCCGATTCTGCGGCGCAATTGCACTAGGCGTCGCCCGCCCGCTTTCTCAAGTCGATTTCGCAGAAACGAAAAAAGGACGGCCATACCTGTTGGAGATGCCCCGCACCTGGTTCAGTTTTTCCTCGTGTCGTCACGGATATCTTGCGGCTTGGTCATCAAGCAGCGCAATCGGCGTCGACATCGAAGATCCTGAGCAGTCTGTCTCAGCGGTCGAGATGGCAAGGTACCATTTCGCGGGGAACGAGTTGGATACGATACGTACGGCAGCAGTCCACGAACGCAGAAAACTCTTTCTGCGACTATGGTCACTTAAAGAGGCAGGCTTGAAATCTATTGGAGAAGGGGTGCCTTATGGTCTAAATGCATTCCAGTTCGAAACGACGCCTAGTATACGGGTCTCCTTTGCCCCCGCACGGTACGGCGGCCCGGAAAGCTTCAATGCGAAATTGATCGAGATAACCGGTTGCTGTGCAGCGTTGGTGTTCCGCGCAATCAGTGGTCAAGTCGACGAAAATAATTAACACCTAATGCCCGCGGCATTTGCGGCTGAGCGATATGAGCCGATTTTTTGGTTCAGATTGGCCGTATGGTCTGGGGGCGGCGCATGTATTGCCATACGTTCTCCATCTTGCGTGGGCTCAGCTTGATAAGCTGGCATTTTTTTGAGAGAGAATTTCGAGCGCACGAGTGATCAGCGGGTCGACGCCAGCGTCAAGATCGGCTCTCGTGTTGAGCAGTTCTATGTCCGCAGGTACTCCCTTGCCTTCATAGCAAACCATATCGGCTGACAAATATTCCTGATACGAAAGGCAGTAATCCCATCCGTTGGGTAACGTCTTTTCCAATTGGTACGAGAAGATGCCGTTCGTATGTTCGCCGAGAATTGTGACATGCGGCAGTTCTCTAAGGGCCAGGGCGAAACACTCGGCGCCGCTGAAGACGGCATCGCATGTCAGAAGAACAATAGGACGGGTGAACTGCACATTGCCTTGCGGTGTGAGGTGCCAGGTCTTCAGTGGCGTGAACTCGTCCGCTCCCGGTCCAATTTTTGATCTTCTGTGAAATGCAACGCGCCTGCGATCGGTGAACCGATTGCTGATCATGAGTGCGGTACTGTCTTCACCACCCGGATTGTCGCGGATATCAATTATGAATCCCTTCAGGTCAGGCATATCACGAGAGAGTGTATCGAGCGCCTTTGACACTTTTCGATTACTGACACCCTCCAACTCGAAGATGCGCATATAGCCATAGTTGCGTGACCGGCAGTAACGGATAGTCCATGCCTTCGTTTTCGTGAGGGGCCCAAATCCATTGGCCGTAAGCGTACGCCGCGCAACTTTGAAAAGCCGCTTGATCTGTTTTTTTGTGAACTCGCGATAGAACCGCGGTGCTTTCTCGGCCGTAAAGCGCGTCTTCACCTCAGATTGACCCAATCTCGCCGTGATCTCGACATGACCATCGTCGAGGGGATCGAGCATTTCGCAGAATATCTCGAATAGCTCTTCATCGCTCGTGGCCGAGAAGATTTTAGGTCTGTATATTTCGTATTGTTTGCGCCAGTCGACCTTCCGCAACTCAAAGAATGGGTACCTTCTATGGAACGTTTTCCACAGCACCTCAAAGTTCTTCTTTGGATTCCGATTGGTCAAGTTGCGGCCCATATTCAACCAGTAGATTTGGCCAGACTGTCACCACTTGCCAGCCCCTCAGTTTATGGATGAAGCCGATTGGCAGTGCATTGGCGGCTATTAGTATAGCAATGAGGGCTGGTTCCCTTCTCCGCAATGTTGCGGATTACTTCAGCTACGGGAGGCTACCCATTTTACAGAGCCAACAGGTTCCAAGCTAAGGAAGAATGGCGACCATGCCGCCCTCCGATCCCCTTCACCCCGTCAAACCTGATGACCGACTGCAATCGGCCGATGCGGTACGCGGGTTCGCTCTTTTCGGTGTGCTGCTCGTTAACATGTTCAACTTCGGAGCATATTCGCCGGAATGGACGGATACCTTGGATCAGGCTTTCAATGCGGCGATGCACGCCGTATTCGAGACGAAATCCTGGCGCCTGTTTGCCATGTTATTTGGATTCGGATTCGCGCTGCAGTTGGCCAAATTGCACAGCGTAGGTGACGGAAATCTGTGGTTCTATTTCAGGCGCGTAACGATCCTTTTCGGTATCGGGATGGGACACGCTCTGTTTTTTGACGGCGACATTCTAATGGAATATGCCCTGTTAGGGTTCATTCTGCCTGCATTTCGCCGACTGCGAGCGGGTACTCTACTCGCACTGACCTTGTTGCTTATGTTCGCGTTTCCGGTTGGCAATGTTATTGATTCTCTCCGCGGAGCCAGTGCACCTATAGATGCGGACGCCTCGCTGTCTCTCGCAGAACTAAGAGACGATCACCCTTACCTGGGTACGGTCGGAGACGTCTTCAAGACGAATGCAGAAGTCATACCCCCCCGATTGTGGAAAGGTCTAAATGAGCCGGAATCAAGTCTCGCGATCTTCGCGATGATTTTGCTGGGCTTCCAAATTGGCCGAAGCCGTCTTGTTCATGATGCAGCAAAGCATACCAAGCAATGGTGCCGCATGTTGCGATGGGGCATGACAACCGGCCTCGTTTTTGCAGCGTTAGAATGGTATTTGAGTCGTTACCACGGCTACGCTGCATTCGAAGGTAACACGGCCTCGATAGAGATCCGATTTCTTGGCGATGTACTATTTTTATTCGGGTCGACCGCCCTGGCGTTGGCGTTCGCCGCCGGCATTGTGCTCTTGGCGCAGCACAGCGAGTGGAGTGCTATACTCTCCCCACTGCAATCTTTAGGAAGGATGGCGCTGACGGTTTACCTCTCCGGTACTCTTATGTTCACCCTGCTCTTTTACGGATACGGATTTGGCCAGCTGTACTTGCTTGGTCCGGTAGCAACGACCGCTTGCGCAGCTCTGTTTTTTGCGGTTCAGATAATTTTCTGTAGCTGGTGGCTTCGGTTTTTTCGATTTGGGCCGGTGGAGTGGATATGGCGATGTCTGACTTATCTTCAGACGCAACCGCTTCGGATCCCGGCATAAAGCCGATTGCCAGCAAGCGCTGATGTGTCCTTTCCGAAAATTCCATCAGGGCTAGCCGCTTTTGACCCAAAGCGGACATACGCTCTTCGTCTGACTTCAAGAAAAGCTAGCGTTTCTTGAAGGTTCCGGCCCTAGTTCAGCTTCAACACACCAAAAAGCCGGACGCTGGCTCCCGGCTGGAGCACTTCGTCCTTCTTGAACGAAGTCGAGAATCGTACATCGTCGTCGAGCAGGTTGGAGCCCCGAACACCGAGTGTCATTTCACTGAAGAAGCGGTTTGTGTCGCGCTGCCGTGTGTAGCTGAGTTCTGCATTCAGCAGTGTGTATCCTGACGTCCCGCAGGATACGGCCATCTATTTCCAAGCGACGACAACGGGAGGTAATTGGAATCGGCCGAAAGGGCATTGCTGCAATGACTGAAGGCAATCAAAAGCCAAAATCCGCGCCGAGGATGTCCGCTTATGGGTGTAAAGCGGTCGTCCCTCCGTCGCGTTCTGATTTCCGCTAATGACCCAAAGCGGACATTCAGTAACGTTCACCAGATGTGACGCGGATGCCGTCCTTGCCACCGGCACCTTGGTCTCGCCTTCCTTGTTTAGGTTCAGGGCCCTACTTGGGTGACAAGTCCTTCGAGGCGATCCGCTTGGCGACAGTATCGTGCCAGGCACCGGGCTTCACGAGCTGTTGAGGCTGCGGTTCGATACCCGTGTCCCAGACGCTGATGTAAACGGTGTTTGGCCTAGCCTCGAGAAATACTGATCGGCGCGTTCGACGATTCACCGGTGACACGCCGTCAAAAGCTTATTTTCCCAAATATGCGAACATTTGCGCCCGGCTCCAGCACGCCCTCCCGGCGCTTGAACGAGGCCGAATTCAGCACCTTGTCGTCCAGCAAGTTCTCGCCTTTCAAGCCGATGTTCATGGCGGGCGTCAGGCCGGCCGGGCCCGCCGTCTTTACCGCGTAGCTCAGCTCCGCGTTGAGCAGCGTGTAGCTCGGCGTAGTCAGCTCGCCCGGCGCCACCCGATCCTGATCGAAGGCATGCAGCACGGCGGTGCGCGCGAACCACTTGCCGTCCCGGTAGTAGATGCCACCGCCGAGGCGGTGGGGCGGAATGCGCGGCACGTTTTCGCCGTTGTCGAAGCGCGCGCGGACGAAATCGTACTGGCCGTCTATGCCCCAGATGCCGTTCCAGACCCGCCCGACGTCGTACTCGCCGAGTAGCTCGACGCCGTAGAATGTGGCGTTTCGCTGCTGGAACAGCACTTGGTCGAACGTCTCCTCTTCGTCGAGAGCCGCCGCACAGGAGTCCAAGGTGCCACCGCAAACGAGCCCGGTGAGCTCGCGAAAGATGAAGCCGTCATAGTTCGTATAGTAGCCGTTCGCGTCGTAGCGGAACCTTCCTGTCGCGCGCTTCACCGCCAATTCCAGCGTCTGGGCCTTTTCTTCGTCGAGAAAGGGATTGCCGATCTCGAACGTGCCGGTCGCTTCGTGAATCCCCTTCGAGAAGAGCTCAGGACCTGCTGGCGCTCGCTCGACGGCCTGACCATTGAGGCGCAGCACCGTGTTGTTGCCAAGATCGTAGAGTGCGCCGAGGCCGCCGCTCACGGGCACGAAGGACCGCGTGCCGCTGAACACGACGGGCGCTTCCGGATCGGCGATGCTGGAGAAGCCGGTTCCGTCCACCGACGCTTCCTCGACCCGCAAGGCAAGCTGAAGCCGGAGCCGCGCATTGGCCTCAAGCTCTTCGAACCAAAAACCGGCAATGCTCTCCGTATTGTAAGGCTCCAGAAGCGAGTCAGCTTCAAAGGCGATGCCTTTCGTGTTGGCGTGATCCCATTGGACGCCGATGGCGCCACTCAAGGGGCCGAAGCGGCTGGCGACGGGGCGGTGCTGGATCTCCAGCCGCGCTTCCTGCTCCCTGTTGGTGAAGGTTTGGCCGACGGAGAAGCCGGCGACCTCCTCTTCCTCATGCTCTTCCTCTTCGTGCCCCTCACCCTCTTCCTCATGTTCTTCCTCGCCATGTCCGTGTTCGCCGTGCCTGGCGAGCTCGTTATGCGCATAGTCGGAGGCACCAAACCAGACGCGCACCGCTTCAATGCCAGAGGAATCTGGACGCCACTCGCCCTTGACGAGAACCTTGTCCTGCTCGAGGTCGATGCGCGGCAGCACGCCCTCCTCGGCCTCTTCGCCGGGAATGCCGTAAATGCTCTCGAACCGCGAATAGGACACGCCGAGGAAGCCGTTGCGCCAGACATGGGAGATGCCGGCCGACCCGCCGCGGCTCTTCACGAAGGTGTTGAGCTCCGACCCGAGCGGGGTGTCGTAGTCGTTGACGTCGCGGATGAACCCGTCGGCATGCAGCACGATCCCGTGCGCGCCGCCCGTGACGCTGAAAGCACCGTCGCCGCCGTCATCGACCGTGCTGCCGCCGCCCTTGACGACGCTGCGAAAGCCGCGATCCGGTATGTAAGTGGGAACGCGCTGGTTCTCGACCGAGACCACCCCACCGATCGCTTGAGAGCCGTAACGCAGCGTTGAGGGACCGCGAACGACTTCGATGCGGTCCGCGTCGGACGGATCGATCGGAATAGCGTGATCCTCCGAGATGGCCGAGACGTCGTGGGTCCCGATGCCGTTCTCCTGAATGCGGATCCGGTAGCTGTCGAGGCCGCGAATGATGGGCCGGTTGGCGCCAGGCGCAAACGTTGATCCCGCGATGCCGGGCTTGTTCTGCAGGCTGTCGGTGATGGTCGCGCCGCCATTGGCCAAGATCTCGCGTTCCGTCGCCACGGTGACGGGCACGAAACTATCGCCAGTGACCACGGCGACACCGGCCGGAATGTCGAGGTCGAGCACTCTGTCGGGTGCGTCTCCGACCGCTGCCGCGCTTCGCGTGCTGGTCGTGCGTGAAGGCGCGGGGCTCGGCCGGGACGCCGCCCCGCTTGGCCTCTTGGGCGCCGAGGTCTTCTTGACCGGACTATCGACGGTCACTTCGATCGGCGGAAGTTCGTAAACTTCCACGAACTCCTGCGCTTCCTGCGTGCCCGTCTCGCTCGGTGCATCTTGCGCGGCGGTTTCAGCCGCACTGGAGATCAAGAGAACGAAAATCGAGCAGAGACCAGCTGCGCCCCTGCCAAACCAAACTGTTATATTATTGCACAACTTGTCTGTTACAATGTAACATTCAAATGTCACTAAAAGACAAATACGCCTTCTGAAATCCGTCCACATACCCACCTCGATCACAAACTTATGCCGACTAACTCCGGCCCACGCTCGTTTCCGCACAGCGCACTTACCTGGTGCGCAGGAGTGACGATGCAAATGGGCCGTCAGGCCATCTAAGTTGATGTTAGTGGGGGTGCGCGCGACGCGAATGGGGAGGCGTTCTCTGCTGTTGAGAACGCGCCTGCTGAAAAGATGGGAAGAAAGCTTGTTTGAGTGCGCTTGATCCGGATCGGTAGTGGGCTAGGGATAATTGAGGACTCCGCCTGCGCCATCATCCGACAAACAGCGCACGAGAGGTCTAAATCATCCGAATCCTCCGGTGTTTCACGGTGTTCGGCATCGGCCGGAGCCTCGCGATAATGCGAGGGCAGTTCATCCATCTCCTCGATTTGCGCTCTTGCGATCTCGTGATCGAGGCCATGAACATGACCCAAGGTCAGGATGATCTGTCCCGCAAATGCGATCAGTGCGAGCCACGACAGTCCATGACGGGAAAACCGAAAGTAACGCATTGTTACAACATAACAGGCAAATCAAGATCCATGGTTGCTATAATGCAACACTAGGCCGTGTACTTATAAAAGGGCATCGGTTGAACCGTTGGGGATGTCTGCTTTACCTCCCGATAGCGGACGTGAGGCGAGCCCCCTCAAAGAGGTCCGTTAAGTGCCAGGAGCCGACACTCCACCGCCGCAGCAAGTAATACACCGAATTATTGCATGTCCGGGCCAACCTCCCAGCCGCTCGTAGCGCGCTTTTCGGATTTAACCTCCTTGCCGGTCTTCGGATCTAGCTTACGGTCGGGGAAATCCTGCATCTGATCGAGATGCGACTGGACAAATTGTCCGAAGGGAACGGAGGTATGAAGGTAGGGATAGATCCCGATCTTGCTACCGACTTCTTCGCGGGGATCACGCTTCACGTTGTACATCTCGAACTTCGGCAAGCCACCCGCAAAACCCTGGAAGTGCATTTTCAGATCGCCGAACCGAACGGCACCGATCTCGGTTCCGCTGTAATGGAATATGTAGTCGCGCCGGGAATG
>Ga0209013_10005972_pt1 | contig 10405 bp, 4 predicted proteins | sample Cruoilmetagenom2_FD_187291 | JGI IMG/M metagenome (GOLD analysis project Ga0209013, IMG submission 187291) | Oil polluted marine microbial communities from Coal Oil Point, Santa Barbara, California, USA - Sample 2 (SPAdes) (version 2) | ecosystem: Environmental > Aquatic > Marine > Oil seeps ...
GCGATACGTGCCCATTTACTGGCAAGACGGGCGCTCATTATTGCTGGTGCGAATGTTGCAGAGGGCAGCCTGGCTCTTGATATTTTGCCATCAGAATTGAGCAAAGTGTACGGCTCTAAACCCACACAGGATTTCACACCAGTAGAATTAGATTATTCACTATTCCAATCCCTTTTTGAAGCTGAACAAAACAACCTGTCGCCGGCGATAAAAGACTGGTCACTTTTGGGAATGACGAAATGGGACCTGTATTCGTTGGCTCGCCAGATTTCGCTCTATGGTCCAATGAAAGCCTTGCAAAGCTGGAATATCCCCATCGCGAAATATAACTTTTTGCTCACAGTAGATCGCAAAGAGATCGAGTTTCTGCAAAACTTAAAATCATTGATTTCCGAATACCTGCAGAATAAATCCAGTCAGCCGCTTTCCATTGCGGTTTTCGGTTCACCCGGCTCCGGAAAATCTTTCAGTATAAAGCAGCTGGCCAAGGCATTGGATTTACCAGATCAAGAGATCAAAGATATAACGTTTAATTTATCACAATTTAATGAAGATAATCCAACCGATTTGCATCAGGCTTTTCATGTAGTACGTGATATTTCACTTTCAGGAAAAACGCCATTGGTGTTCTGGGATGAATTCGACAGTAAGGACCTGGCATGGCTGCGGTATTTCCTGGCTCCCATGCAGGATGGAGAATTTCAGGAAGGCCAATTAACCCATAACATTGGAAAATCGATTTTTGTGTTCGCTGGTGGGACATGCTCCTGCATGGAAGAATTTGAAGAAAAGGCACATACAGCAGTATCCGAGAAAGGACCAGATTTCTTAAGCCGCATAAAAGGCTTTATCAATGTCATGGGACCCAATCCAGTACTGTCTTATGCCAACAAAAAAGCCAGCAAGTTAAATATAGATGATGAAATTTCGCAATTGAATTTAGCCGAAATGGCTGATCCCGAATATATCATCCGCAGGGCAATTTTGATTAATAGTTTACTTCGTATTGGTTATAAGCAGCTCTTCAAAAATGATGTGCTCCAGATCGATGATGGCGTGTTACATGCTTTTCTTCTGGTGCCAAAGTTCAAACATGGCACCCGTTCGATGGAAACCATTTTCAAAACAAGCCAGTTGTTTGGTAAAGATAAATACCACCGCTCTGACCTGCCGCCAGAATCACAAATAAATTTGCATGTGGATAAACACCAATTTTATGAATTATTGTCACAGCAGCTTAAATATTATGAGGGCGGCGAAGCATTCTATCATCTGGTCAATGAAATTACCTTTGACGAAGCGGTCGTTGAGAAAATGGCTGTTGGAATTCATGCTGTCTATTCCCTGGTGTTTTCATCAGGAAAAGAACAGGATCCACTATCAATAACCAAAGGTGAATTCCTGGCTTTCAATGAAAAGATGAAAAAGCTGCCGGAAGAGATGCCGCCTGATGAAGTATCACAAAATTATCATAACGCCCGCAAGATTCCCGAAAAACTCTCTGCAGTCGGATTCATGATTGTACCTCTTGATGCAAAACTACCCGCAGAATCATTCAGCGACCTGGATTTTGAAAGGGTCAGCCGCCTGGAACATATCCGCTGGGTGCAGCATTATATTGATTCAGGCTGGTCCTATTCCTCCATTAAACGTAAAACCAATAAGCGGCATGACGCCCTGGTTGCATGGGACGAAAATGAACGCCAGGATGCTGAAGTGGTGTATGGAAAAAGCTATATTAAGAAAATGGGGGTCGCAAATGGTGAGATGCTCAGCGAACATTACCGCAATTTGGATCGTGTCATTACACTTGCTATCCCCTGGATATTAGAAAATGAGGGATATAAAATGGTGAAGTTGAAGAAAAACTAAACAGGTTACGGTCATGTTGGCGTTCATCTTGCCAATTGGAATGATGCTTATCCTGGGGGAAGGTGTTTTCCATATTTTTTCCATTTTCATGCATCGCCGTGTAAATTGAAAGGAATGGGAATTAATAGAGCAGCGCTGCGGACGAATCCGTTTGTGGTTGAACAAAACCAAAAAAAATTGGCTCTCAAGGTTGTGGAAGTGGTGACGATTCTTAACTAGATTCTGCATCTACCATGTTCAATTCCAGGAGAGGGACTCTGGCTGTACTGTCGTACAGGTCCTGGTTTCAAGGGATGTGGACCAGTCCTGGAAATCCAGGCTGCCGCGGTACGCCGTACGAAGAATAATGGGAAGCGGTAAAAATTGGGAAAATAAGAATACACCGAAAGCAGCGCGGAGAAAGATTGTGTTTCTGGAAAAATTGCACACAGGAGACACTCAATGACCCTTCAATGGGAAAAAATACACGTCTTCATCAGCAGCACCTTCAACGACATGCACGCCGAAAGGGATTACCTGGTCAAGTCCGTGTTCCCGGAACTGGCCGAGTGGTGTGAACAGCGCAAGCTGCGTTTGGTGGACATCGACCTGCGTTGGGGGGTGACCGAGCAGGATGCCACACAGAACAAGAACGTGGTCAAGGTCTGCCTGGACCGCATCGATGACTGCCGTCCTTTCTTCCTGTGTTTTCTGGGTCAGCGGCGCGGTTGGGTGCCGAAAATTTCCGATATCTCTGAAGAAACGTTCAACGAATTTCCGGGTCTGCAAGAGTATGCTGGGGTGGATTCGGTGACCGAGATGGAGATCCGGCACGCGTTAATTGAGCCGCTCCACAAGGGCATTCGCGTTGAAAAGAAACCAGACGATCGCTACTATAAGAAAGCCGATCATGCTTTCTTTTACCTGCGGGAGAAATCCTATCTTGCGCAGCTGCCCGGTGACCCCCCACAACTGCGAGAAATTTATACGAACGAAAGTATTGAGAATGAGGCTGAACGCTCCCTGGCTGACCGGCAATTAAAGCACTGGCGTGAGGTCGAGATCCGGAAGAAATCTGGGCGACCGGTGCGCGATTATCAGGCATCCTGGGATCCAAAAGCGAATAGTCCTGAGCTGCTGATACCCCTCCAGTGTCCATCCGAGGATGTAGAAAACATCACACGCTGGCAAGAGCAGTGGGATCGCGTTGGGGTAAAGGTGACTGGCACAGATGTTGAAGAAGATGACGTTCAAGCGGGGAAAGCCCACCACTACAACCAGCGTCTAACTGAGGGTCGGTTAGGCGATTTCATCTCCAAAGGTGAGCCGTTATCCCAGACCATCATCCAGGATTTGAAGGAAGCCATCGCGGCGCGTTTCCCGGATCACGTTGAGATCTCAGAAGAGACTGACCTGCAGAAGGAGATCGACCAGCAGGAGCAGTTCCTGTTCGTCGGCAGCGAGGGTTTCATCCAGCGTGGGGATGATTTTGCAGCGTTGGATGATTACGTGCAAGGTGAGTCCGATCAACTGTTCGTGCTTACTGCTCCTGTTGGTCTGGGAAAGTCAACGCTGCTGGCTAATTGGGTCGATCATTACCGGGGAGAGATTGCTGATGATCCAGACCAAACGGTTCATTTCCGCTTCATCGGGCAGAGCGACCGCTCCACAAATGTTTATTCCCTACTGCAGTTCCTGCTGCGCGAGTTGAAGGAAGTGCATGGTAAGTTCGAGGCTGAGATCCCGGACGATCCGCAGGAGCTGCGCAAAGCTTTACCAGAGCTCCTGAAAGAGGCGGGATCGACGGGTAAGACGGTGATAGTGATCGACGCACTCAACCAGCTAGAGTCCGGAGTAAAAGACCTGAGATGGCTGCCCTATCAACTGCCCAAGAATGTCAAATTGATCGTCAGCTTCAAGGTTGGTGAACCACCTGCAGATGATTTACTTGAGAGGATGAAAGGGAGAGTGATCCACTCAAAAGTTGTGCCATTTGAGAGCCTGGACCATCGAAAACAATTGGTCGAAACTTATCTGGAGCAGTACCTGAAGCAGTTGGACGAGCGGCATCTGCAAACGCTGATCAACCTGCCAGCCGCTGCGAACCCCCTATACCTCAAGGTGGTGCTTTCGGAGCTGCGCGTATTTGGCGCTTTTGCCAACCTGGGGGAAAAGATTCGAGCGGATTTTGGATCTACTCCCGTCTCAGCATTTGAAGGTGTGTTGAATCGCCTGGAGACGGACCCGGCTTATACCAGCCTCAATCCTGAGGAAGTAGTGCCATTACTCTTTGGTCTGCTGGCACATGCCCGACAGGGTTTATCGGTGGAGGAGCTGACCACAATCTTTCTTAATGAACTTGATACGGAAAAAACTGAACAAAATCGAAAGGAAGCGGCTGATACTGTATATCACTTCTTGCGCCAGGTGCGTCCTTTTCTGGCACAGCGCGCTGGTCGTCACGACTTCTTCTTCGAAAGTTTCAGGATCGCCGCGCTGGAGCGGTATGCTGCAGAAAAGGGAGATGAACCATCACCAAAACGGGTCAGCCGGGAATGGCATAGACCCCTCGCAGCTTATTTCGATGGGCTTCCAACCTGGTTTGAGGTAGAAGATGCAGAAAATCCTGTACCCAACACCCGTAAGGTGGCTGAACTGCCTTACCATCAGGCGTGGGGGGAATTGGGGGAGGAATTGGTTTCAACGCTGACCAATTTTCAATTCTTGGCCGCAAAGGTATTAGGCTTGGGTCCTCAACTTTTGATCGATGACTACGATCTTGTAAAAAAACCTAGCGGTGAAGAATATAGCGTGCAGGTAAATCAATATAAGGCTGAGCTCGATCTAATCCAAGGTGCCTTGAAGCTCTCAGCACACATCTTAGCCCAGGAACCAGAGCAGATACCATCCCAGCTCACTGGACGGTTGTTATCGAGTGAAAAACTTCTCATTCAGCAACTCATCAGGGGAATACAGAGCTGGGATCGTCCCTGGCTGCGACCGCTCAAGCCTACGCTCACTACCCCAGGCGGGATACTCCTGCGCACTATCAGCGGTCACACAGATGAAATCATGGTGGTTGCCGTAACCACAGATGGGAGGTTTGCGATCTCTGCCTCCCGCGACGAGACAATAAAAATCTGGGAATTGGAATCTGGTATCGAACTGACATCCCTGCCTTTTAACTCAGGTCAGGTTGAAACTTGGGCAGCAATTGAGGCAATGGCTGTGACGAATGATAAACGATACCTGGTGTATATATCCTCCTGGGGTCGTTTCCCTGAAGTGATCGATCTAGAAACAGGGAAGAAAAAAGCCTCCTTAAAAGACTACCGCCCTAGTGGGGGAAGAGAAATCCTGGCAATATTACCTAAAGGCCAAATCCTTTCTAGCTTCGCAGAAGGCACACTCGCATTATGGGATCCAGTAAGTGGAACAATGGTGGATAGATTGATACCACAAGACCATAAATACCCTCCACAAATGTGGAGTATTTATCCAGATATTTTCTCAATGGCTATCTCACCTGATGGTAGTCGCGCAGTCTCATCAACCCTTGAAGGCAATCTAACCGTGTGGGATATCAATCAGTGCCGAGAATTATTCACCGTTGAATCGAATCACACCCCTCATTTTTTAACGTTCACCGCCGATGGTAACCAGGTACTTGCAGGATCAGAAAATGGAACTATCAATGTCTGGGACATCAATCTCAGAACCTTACAGCAAACTGTACACGTCGGACACGTTAAAGCAGAGTTAACAAGTGTTGCACCCTCATTTAATGGAATGTGGATGCTATGTGGTTTCGATAATGGGGTTATACTAAATCTTGGTCTTGCACAGGCAAGAGAATCAACATTGCATGCTCATCATTCTGGTAACGTTCAATTCATCATTTGTGCAGGCGGTCGTCTTGCCGTTTCATTTGGAGAAGACACACTTATGCATGTATGGGATCTCGAGCGTGACCCCAAAGGTGTTCCAGATGGTCATACTGATAAAGTATGGGATTTGAAATTATCTGGAGAAGGGAAGCTCGTTGTTTCCATTTCCGCTGATAATACAGTGGGTGTGTGGGACCTAGAGGGAAATCTACTCCGCACGATGAAAGGACACCAAGGAAAGCGCAAATTCTATAGAGAACCTAATGAGGGAATTACCGCTCTCGCCACTACCTACGGTGATCGATATGCCTTAACCGGTGATACAAACGGAAACCTGCGGATGTGGGACATAGAAAGTGGTGATTGTCTGTGGTCCAATTCTGATCACAGACGTATGGTGACATCTATCGCTATATCAGATGATGGCCGACGTGCAATCTCTTCATGCAGGGGAAGAACATTATTGGTCTGGAACAGCGAGAATGGGGATAAATTGACCTCGATGGATGACCACGAAGGTTATGTGCATTCAGTCGCTATCACACCCGATGGAAATCGTGCAGTTTCCGCTTCCCGAGATGGGACATTAAAAATCTGGGATCTGGGGAATGGCAGTCTAATCCATACTTTAACTGGTCATAGCGGAAAAGTCCGTATAACAGATCATAGGGTCATTATCACACCCAATGGAAAATATGCTATCTCTGCTGCTGATGGTAAGTCGATGGGTATCGCAATGTGGGACATTGACCAGGGCAATGAGGTGGGTGATCTCGAAGAATCAGAGCGCGGTGCCTTGGCATTAGCCGTCACGCCTGACGGGCGAAATATAGTTTCGGGTGATATAGATAGTGTGCTCAATGTCTGGGACCTGGAAAACCATCGTCTTGTTCATACGATCCAGGCTCATTCAGACCAATTACTCATCCCTGGAGGGAACCCGCTCTATGGAATAGCAATTGCTATCACACCTGATGGGCAGCAAGTAGTGTCTGTATCGGTCGATAAAAAGCTTAAGGTTTGGGATATCTTCTCCGGGGAGCAGATCTCTTCATTCACCGTTGAGTCTCACCTATGGGCATGTGCAGTTACCATGGATGGCGAAACTATTATTGCTGGGGACTTTGCAGGACAGGTACATTTCTTGCGTCTCGAGAACTTCACTTCCGGCACTCCCGTGGTCACAGCTCGGCGACACCGGGCTCAAAGGCTGATGGTTCGATGCCTGCTCTGCGGGGGTTCTTTCGAGATCGAGCAATCCGTCCTGGGAAGTGCTATCCCTTGCCCAGATTGTGGTGCGGCGTTGCGGGTGAATACATTCACCTTGGATGTGTCGGAATTACGTCTGGCCAGCAGAGTGTCAATCAGCGAAAAGATAGATGGTCGGCCGGAGAAAGAGACAGAGCCGAGGCGGCTAATTGGACATCAAGACAGTGTGGGGGCGATTGCTCTAACCTCCGACGGGCATTGCCTCGTCACCGGCTCGGATGACAACACCCTCAAGTTGTGGAACCTTCAGAGCGGGGAGATTCTGTGCACCCTGGAGGGCCACACCAATGTGGTCAACGCGGTGGCATTGACCCCCGACGGGACCCGCGCAGTCTCAGGCTCGGATGACGACACCCTCAAGTTGTGGGACCTGCAAAGCGGGGAAGTGCTGCGCACCCTGGAGGGCCACACGTTCTCGGTCAACGCGGTGGCGGTGACCCCCGACGGGCGCTGCGTAATCTCCGGCTCAGGAGATGAGACCCTCAAGGTGTGGGACTTGCAAAACGGGGAGTTACTGCAAACTCTAAGGGGGCACAAGGACTCGGTCTGCGCGGTGGCGGTGACCCCCGACGGGTGCCGCGCCATCTCCGGCTCGGTCGGCAAGACCCTCATGGTATGGGAACTGGAGAGCGGGGAGCTTCTTCGCTCCCTTGAGGGCCACACCAATGTAGTCAACGCGGTGGCGGTGACCCTCGATGGGACCCGCGCAGTCTCCGCTTCACACGACAAGACCCTCAAGGTGTGGGATCTGGAGAGCGGGGAGCTTCTTCGCACCTTGGAGGGGCATACGGGGAAGGTCTGGGCGGTGGCGGTGACCCCTGATGGGACCCGCGCAGTCTCCGGCTCAGGAGATGAGACCCTCAAGGTGTGGGACCTACAAAAAGGGGAGTTACTGCACACTCTAAGGGGGCACACGGGCGGAGTCTTAACAGTGGCGGTGACCCCCGATGGGACTCGCGCCGTATCTGGTTCGATCGATAAGACCCTTATGGTGTGGGACCTGAAGAGTGGGGAGAAATGACACGGCTGAGATTGTTGAGCACTTTCAGGACCTATACAGTTGCGAACAATAGATCATGTTTGAGATATGTTTACCACTATGGTGTTCAAATCACGGTCATAAATGAAAATTTGGAGGACAGCTGATGAACGGAGAACTCAAAAACACAAACCGAACGGACCATCATTCATATCTCGGGAATGTTGCAATAAGGGAGGTCTTTTTTTACGACCCTGAGTCATTCACGGTGATCATGACATCTGAGGGAAAAAATTATAGATTGCTGAATTCAATTTCGGAAAAAGTTAAAGAGGAGTTTGATTCTCAAGGTGAACCTGATTTCTCAATTAGAGATTTTCTAATCGTACCAGTACGCATCGTAGATTATGGTTGTATTGTGATAAAAATGCCTCCAGTTCAAAAGAAAGGTGAGGTTTACTTAATTGGAGCACTTATGGAAGTTCCATTGGGTAAAGGTTCTGTTCCGAAAAATCCATCTTTACGCTATTTTACATTAGAAAAAACTGTTAGCATATTTGGGAAGGATTCCACATTGCTTTCCTCAATTGACAATAATCATCAGTATAAGGAATATGATGAAGGACTTCCCGTTGACGAGATGACCTTTATTCAAAAGATTGAAAAAATCGTGTCTGAAGGATTGTAAGGAATTAATTCAGGATATAACCAGTGTCCGTCTTTATTAAGATAGGATCTCCCCGGAGACTTTGCGAGATATGTTCATTGTCCTTGCGGATTACGATCCCTAAGTGGTGATCAATGAGTCTGTTACCAGGAACAGAATAGCAACTGAAACCCTAGAGTTGGGTAAAATCTTCAAGGACTTTTCGAGTTGGAAACTTGTGATGGTAGATTAGCGATAAAAAAGGAAGAGATAGCACTCACTCCAAGAAGAATTATTCAGTCCCATCAAGAAATCGCCACCCATGCTTGCAGTAGCTATCACCCCAGATGGTGATTACGCCCTGAGCTCCGGGCTCGATTTTGTTCTTCGCAAATGGGATCTACGCTCCGGAGGATACACCCACTCCTGTGAAGCTGGGGGGCCGCTCAACGCGATCACTGTCTCCCCAGATGGCGAATGGGCATTACTCAGCACTGTCATGGGAGCTGTACAGTGGGATTTGCATCGCTGGCAGTTCATCAGATCATTCTTGACTTACAAAGGCAGGACTGACGATCTGGCCTATTCAGATGAGTTGGGTATGGTGATAGGTGTCGGGGAGGACACTCTGATCTATCGCTGGGACTTGGAGACAGGCGAGAAACATGAACCGCTAGTAGATCATCAGTATCCTGTATCAGCATTGTCTCTCGGGAAAAATAACGATACCCTTCTTTCAGGAGACAGCAGCGGGAACCTCCGTTTTTTGGATCTTTCAACAGGTGAATGCTTACTGACCTGGCAGGGGCACGAAGGGAAGATCACAGATCATGCATTGCTTTCCCACTCTCGACAGGTTATTACAGCCTCACAGGATGCACTGATCAAAATTTGGGATCTCGATACGGGGGACCAGTTGCAGGAACTATCAAGTCATACCGGCTGGGTCGAGGCGCTGGCAGTTAGTGAACAAGAGAAATGGATGGTGTCGGCTGGCGAAGATGGTATTCGGATTTGGGATCTCGTGAATCACCAAAACATCTACGCTGATAATTCAGTGGATATCTCGTGTCTGGCACTCAGTCCGGATGAGCAGTATGCAATCAATGGTAGCAGGGACGGCAGCCTCTCGATTTGGTCTAACCTTCCATCTGATGAAAATATCCATATCTAGTTGCTCCTCCAAATCAATATTTATGGATAAGAGTGCTGAATGATTCTAAAGTGGCGCGTTGATTCTAGGACCATGCGAATGAGATAGACGATAGCATTCTGGATACGCTGAGATTGACCCTGGTAGACTAATTGATGCCATAGGATCGACAGGTCAATTTCTCACGATCCAGCAAATTGAACGGAGTCTGTATATGGAGTATGCAATCCAGGTAATCATAGAACAAGCAGCACGGTTTCGCAAACAGCTCGCCGAGCTAGAGGAAAAAAGGGCTCAATTCGGGTCAGATGTACCGAATGAACTCTGGAAGGAATTGGTAGTGTTATCCCGATGGCTCGACCGGGAGGAGCGGAAGGCGGAGGCAGCCGGCAGAATTAAATCCAAACAGGTCAACGACACCCGGGCAGACATCATCGAGACGCTGGAGCAGTACAATCACTGGCGAGAGCAGATGCGGGAAGTGGAGCAGCTATTCCTGGCCAATATCGTGCGCCCGGGTTTGCGGCTGAAGCAGGCCGTCCGCCAGCGAGTATATTTAGCGGGGGAATACGATCGTATTCGCAGAGGAATTGAAAGGGGGAAGTATTCCAGCATTGAAG
>Ga0209013_10005974_pt1 | contig 10403 bp, 11 predicted proteins | sample Cruoilmetagenom2_FD_187291 | JGI IMG/M metagenome (GOLD analysis project Ga0209013, IMG submission 187291) | Oil polluted marine microbial communities from Coal Oil Point, Santa Barbara, California, USA - Sample 2 (SPAdes) (version 2) | ecosystem: Environmental > Aquatic > Marine > Oil seeps ...
GAATATCATGAAAATGGTAATTTGGATAACAAGGTGAAATTTACTGTAGGAAAAAAAGTTGGCCTTTTGGAAAGTTATCATTTTGATGGTCAAGTGTTCGGTAGAATTAATTATAAAGATGGTATAGAGAATGGAATAATAGAAGTTTACTATAAAAACGGTCAACTAATGATGAAAGGTCTTTATAAGGATGCAATACAAATAGGCGAATGGAAATATTATGAAGAAAATGGAGAATTAATTAAAACAGAAAACTTTAAAAACTAATATTAATTAAATTATAACAAATTCTAAAACTTTTAAAAAAGATACTCATAAATTCTTTTAGGCTCGATAACTCTATTATCAATTGTACAAAAAGATGTTTATCTTTCTTTGATATTTATGTTTAATCTAAAGATAAAACCACTTAAATTCTAATTTTTATGAAAGTTTATTTATTAATGTTTTCATTGTTTTTTGTAAGCTTTCATTCTTTCGCTCAAGAAACTGAGGCTCAAAAAAATAGAAATAATTCAATAGTTACTGGTAAAATAATTGACATAAATGGTTTGCCCTTGATTGGAGCTAAGATTAGTGCAAAGGGGATTACCAAAGAAACTAAAACAAATTTTGACGGAAAGTTTACTTTAGGAGTCGAAGATGAAACAATTATTTATATAAGTTTCGTCGGATTCGAAACCATTGAGGCACTTGTAAAACCTCAAGCTAATATTACTTTTCTTCTCAAAGAAAAGGGTTCTACGGATGTAGCAACACGAGTGACACGTAAGGAAATGAGAAAGTTACGTCGAGATAACAAAAAAGTCACAAATGACGGTTCTGCTTTAGTAGAACAAGTTTTTTATATCCTTGAGGCAATAGCTAAAAATAATTAACAGTAGTAACATATTTATTCACTTCATAATGGTTGACAATAGTTCTAAAACCTCTCAAAAACACCTAAACCAAATAAGGCAAAGTCATATTTTACAGGATCATTAGCATCTAGTAGTCTCAGTGAGCTATCTAATTCGTTCAAAGCTTTGGCATCATTTTGCTTACGTTTTAGTAAGCTTAATTTCCTTGCTACATTCCCTGAATGAACATCTAAAGGACAAGATAGTTGAGAAGATGATAGGCTCTGCCAAATTCCAAAATCTACACCTGCATTATCACATCTTACCATCCAACGTAAAAACATGTTAATGCGTTTTGCTGCAGAATTTTTTAAAGGGTCACTTATATGCTTTTGTGTTCTTGATAGATGTTTAATTTCAAAAAAAACTTTTTTAAAAGCTGAAATTGAATTTTGTAACGAATTTGTTTCAGCATGCTTTGCGAAAATAGCTTCTAAACCATTATGTGTTTTATAAATATATTTAAGAGACCTAATAAATTGAATGAAATCATAACCATTAAATGTTCGGTGTATAAATGGAAGTAATTGCTCTAAATCTTTATCTTGATAATTTATTACAAAATCGTATGGAGAATTATCAAGTAGTTGCATCATTCGTTTAGCATTTTTAATAATACTTTTTCTGTTTCCCCAAGCAATAGTTGCTGTTAAGAATGCTGCTATCTCGATATCTTCCTTCTTTATAAATTGGTGAGGTACTTGTATAGGATCACTTTCAATAAATTTTGGATTGTTATATTGTACAACTTTAGAATCTAAAAAGTCTTTGAGTTCTATTCTACTTAGTTTGGTTTTTGTAATATTTTTCAATTTAAACTATTTTCCCGTCAACCATTGTTAACTTTCTGTCGGCCATATTTGCTAGCTCTTCATTATGGGTTACTATAACAAAAGTTTGTCCAAATTCGTCACGAAGCTTAAAAAAGAGATTGTGTAGATTCTCTGCCGATTCGCTGTCTAGATTCCCTGAAGGTTCATCGGCTAAAATAAGTTTTGGATTATTTATTAAGGCACGAGCTACTGCAACACGCTGTTGTTCACCACCTGAAAGCTCGTTGGGTTTATGATTAAATCTATGAGAAAGCCCTAAAAATTCTAATAGTTGTTTTGCTTTGTTTTCAGCCTCAACTTTATTAACACCTTTAATAAAAGCTGGTATGCAAACATTTTCTAAAGCAGTGAATTCTGGCAATAATTGGTGGAATTGAAAAATAAAACCAATATGTTCGTTTCTAAATTTGGCTAAGGCTTTATCATTTAAATCAATTATAGAAATTTTATTAATTTGTAGTTCTGGTTTTTCATTTGCTGAAGCTTTATCAAGAGTGCCTAAAATTTGTAAAAGCGTAGTTTTTCCAGCTCCTGATGCTCCTACAATAGAAACAATCTCCCCTTTTTTTATATGAAGATTTACGCCTTTAAGAACCTGCAAATCCCCAAAATATTTATGAATGTTTTTTGCCTGAATCATTTAATGAAAATAAACGAAGGTAAATTACTACTTTATGATTTTATGGGCAATGTTTAGCTGGATTTCTTCTGAAAAATATTTTTCACATTATTATAATCTATATAATACACAAAACGAAGTGAAAAAACATGCTCAATTGGTTGATCAAACAAGTTGTTTATGCTTTCAGAAAATGAATTGGTTGAAGCATTGTTTTGGTTAAATAAAGAATTTCTATATAATACTGTTAGTAAACTTCCTGGAGCAAACTCCCAAGAATATTTTAAATCAAGATTCCAAGTATTAAAATTAATATTTGGGTCAAAGTCTAAGTCATCTAAATTATAACCTGCTTGAGAATTGTATTTACCATTTTCTTGTGCCAAAAACAAAACATGGTCGTATGTAACAGTTGTCCAAAAGTTTCTAAATGTAAGTGTTATACCATGAAAAGAATTAAAATTATAACTTCCAGAAATACTATTTTCTAGCGTTTTTTGCTTTCTTTCTCCAAAAATGATATCGTCATCTATATTTGTAATATAACCTCTACCACCATCATTATTTGAGTATCTTGTTGACAAATTAAAGTTAAAGTTTTCGTTAATTTTAAAGCGAGGCCCAACTCTTATATTATAATTAAACAAGTCACGTTCTTTATCAAATAAAGTACCCATACCAACATTTAGACTTAGTGCAAAGGGTTTACTAAAATCAGAAGAAATAAAAGAACTTGCACTAAACCAATTTTTAAAAGTCACAAATCGTCCTTCGGTTCTTGTTTCAAAATAATCTTTTTGTTTTCCTATTAGTGAGAATATATTACCACCAAAAAAAAGTTGTTTTTTTGTTTGAGCAAAAACATTAATACTAATATCACTTCCAGTATATACACTAGGTTTGTAGAGTCTATTAACACTAGCATTAAGATTAATATTTAAACTATTTAATTTTTTGGTAGGCTCAAAAATTCTATATGATACATTTGCAAAAATATTGTTGAAATTGTTTCTAAACTGAAGGCCTAAATCGTTGATGTCATATTTGGTATCAGCTAATCGATGTCCTATACTATATTGGTATTTACCACTTACTTTTCCGACTGAAAACCTAGAGCTAAATCCACTTATATTTTTATTTTCTAAATTAACATTACTCATCTTAGCTTGCCCATTAATATTATATTTATTTGCTTTATTGGTAATATTAAACAATGCTCCAGTAACGTTTGCATCTCTAAAGTGACCATTTCTAGTTACATTAGTGTTAATTAAACTTACCGATGAGTTTTTGTTGAATTGTTTGTCAATAACAAAAATATTATAGTTAGCAATTGGCTCTATGACTTCTTTGCGTATTTCTTGTGTTATGCTGTTTTCAATAGTAGCTTCAGTTTTCTCTGTAATAGCATTAAAAAACCCTATTCCAAGACCATTTTTTGTTCTACCCGAAATTTTAACTGCATTTAGTAATTTTACTCTATTTGGATAATCAGTTATTTCTTCATCGATTTCTAAATCTACTGATGTAGATGGTGCATTACCAATACGCCTTGAAAAAAACAAATTTCCTTTATTAAATAAATCAATACCTTCTTTAAAAAATTGTCGTTGTTCCGAAAATGTTTGTTCAAAGGGTCCTAAATTTAATGTAAGATTGTCGAAACCAGCCTGGCTAAAATCAGGAATTAAAGTGGCATCTAATGTAAAGTTTTCGGTAATTCCGTATTTAACATCTAAACCAATTCTGTATTCGTCATTTGTTTTACCATCGAAAGACGATACTACAGTTGATGCAAAAGGGTAAAAGCTCAATCTTGTAGGCGGTTTAATATTTTTTAATCCCTTTAATTCACCATTATAAATACCTATATTACCTTTTGTTCTGTCAATAGGACTCCATGAATATTGTGATCTATCTGTCCTAAAATGTCTATGCATCTGTAATCCCCAAGTTGGATCCTCTTGATTTGAAAAGCGCAATGCAGAATAAGGTATTTTCATTTCAATAATCCAGCCATCATCTACTACTTGTGTAGCACTGTCCCAAACGGCATTCCAGCCAAAATCTTCTCCATTTTCTGGCGATGACACAGCATCAGCACGTGTGCCAGAACTAAAGACAAAAAATTCGATATCATTTTGAGCATCATTATTTGGATTAAAAACAACCCCAAAAAAATCTGATTGACCAAAATTATCTCTACTTGTAAACTGCCTCATTATATCCTCAGGCTTATCATACAAATACGCACCTATATATATAGCATTATCAGTATAAGCCATTTTCACAATGGTTTTTTGATGCTCTTTTTCGGTTGTTCCCATTGTTGGCCTAAACTGAGTAAAATCTTTTGCTTCCTCAGCATTTGTCCAAGCTTCATCATCTAAAACCCCATCAATTTTAGGAGCTATAGTAGCTTTAGTTATATTTAAAGTTTTCTTTTCTTGAGAAAATAGAGATAATGAGCAAAATAATGTAAAGAAAATTATGGTTAAGCGAATTCTCATATTAGGTTGATAGATGGTTTGTAGTTGGTTCTTTACAAAACTACAGTTACTAACTGCTCAATTTTCACAACTAAACGTTAAAAATATTCAGATAATTGTTAATAATTTGGTAAGGATTTTTGTTTATTTAGGACAAATATTTTTTTACTAACTTTATAATATAATGACTCAAATTTTAAAGACAGCAATTTTTGCAGGTGGCTGCTTTTGGTGTACTGAAGCAGTATTTAAGAGAATAGAAGGTGTTAAGGATGTGACTTCAGGATATACAGGAGGTTTTATTAAAAATCCAGCTTATCGCGAAGTATGTGAAGGTAGAACTGGACATGCCGAAGGGATTAAAATTATTTTTGATGAAAGCAAAGTATCTTATATAACTTTATTAGAAATTTTCTTTGCTACTCATGATCCAACAACAATAAATCGACAAGGCAATGATGTTGGAACACAATATCGTTCGGCTATATTTTATTTAGATAATGAGCAAAGGAATGAAGCTGAAGAATTTATTGCTTTAATGGAAAATAAAAAGGTTTTCGAAAGTCCCATTGTTACTGAGATAAAAGAATTTGAGGTGTTTTATGAAGCCTCTAACGAACATCAAGATTATTACGACAATAATAAACAGCAAGGTTACTGTCAAATAATAATAAGCCCTAAGATAAAAAAGTTAGAAAAGCATTACAATAACAGATTAAAATAATTTAAGCTATGCCATATAAAAATTTTGAAGAATATTGCATGAATGTTACTGACGAGGTTAAAGAACAGTACAAAAAAATAATAGATGATTTAGGTGAGGATACTTCACGTGAAGGTCTTACAAAAACACCAGAACGAGCAGCAAAAGCAATGCAATTTTTAACGCAAGGCTATCATCAAAATGCTACCAAGATTCTAAAAAGTGCTATGTTTAAAGAATCGTATAATGAAATGGTAATTGTAAAAGATATAGAATTATATTCACTTTGCGAACATCATATACTTCCTTTTTTTGGTAAAGCTCATATTGCATATATTCCAAATGGTCATATAGTTGGTTTAAGTAAAATACCCAGGATTGTAGATATATTTGCAAGACGATTACAAGTTCAAGAGCGTTTAACCGAACAAATTTTAGATTGTATTAACGATACATTAAAGCCACAAGGTGTTGCAGTTGTTATTGAAGCATCTCATATGTGTATGATGATGCGTGGTGTACAAAAGCAAAATTCTGTAACAACAACCTCAGGATTTAGGGGCACTTTTAAAAACATGGAAACACGTACAGAGTTTTTAAATTTAATCAGTCAAAAACTATCATAATTTGTGGTATGTTTCTTGTATTTGAAATTAAAAAAATAACATAATGACATTTAGCACTCTAAGTAAATACAAGAAATTAATATTATGTATATTATTTGACGCTATAGGATATGTATCGTATGTTATTCCTGGCTTTGGAGAGTTTACTGATGTTATTTGGGCTCCAGTTTCAGCTTGGTTACTTATAAATATGTATAAGGGTTACACTGGTAAAACTGCTGGTGCTATTTCTTTTATTGAAGAAATAGCACCAGGTTTTGATGTAATTCCAACATTTACACTAACTTGGATATACGTATACATTTTTAAATCAAATTCAAAATAGTATTATTTTACTAGTTTTTAAAGTGTATAATTTATTCCAAAATTAAAGTTCCGTCCCATATTCGAAATACCATCTATTTTTAATCTAGAAAGATGATTAACATAAACTTTGTTAGTTAGATTAGTGCCAGAAATATTAATAGTTAATGTATGCTTCGCAATTTTAATTTCTCCACCAAAACCAATACTAAGTAAATTATAACTAGAAGTTTCAGTTTCAAAATCACTAATATTTTTTTGTGTAAAAGTTGAATTTAATTTAATAAAAGCGTAACTATTTTTTAATTGAAAACTTGAAAAGTTCTTTTTAGCTATATCATAATCAAATTCAACCCTTAGAGTGTTTTTTATTTTATTAGCCGGAATTAATGGCAGGTAATTTCCATTATCTTGTTCTCCAGTAACGGTTTCAAAACTAGATTCAAAATGTAGCCAATCTAATGGATGTGGATGTATATGTAAACCAAATTCTCCTCCATAAAGTTTTGCATCATTCTGTAAATAATCAAAAACAGGATTATCATCAATTATATCACCATTTGGAGATAAAAATATATAATCATTTACTTTGTTATAAAAGGCATTAAAAAAAACTTCTAAATGCTCATTCTTATATTCTACTGCTAAATCTGTTTGAAAATTTTGCTCGTTGTTAAGATTTGGATTTCCAACTTCAAAACGATTTGTGCCTTCATGAACACCATTAGACGTTAATTCTGCCAAATTTGGTGCTCTAAATCCAGTAGCTAAATTCAATCTTGTTAAGATATTATCAAAGAGGTTAAACTTAATTCCAAAAGCACCATTAAAACTGTTAAACGATTTAGTTATACTATTTTTTACGTTAATAGTTCTATTATCATATCGTGCTCCAAGCTGAAATCCATAATCGCCTAAATGAATATGAGTTGTTGCTAAAAAACCAAAATCATTAGTCACAGCGTCAGGAATTAGTTGTTCTTCCCCCGAATTTGTATTAGTTTGATTTAAGCCTTGAATACCAACTATAGTTTCAAATTTTCCAATATCTGGCAAATTATATTTCACATCATAGCTAAACGTTTTAAGTTTCATGTGCAATGCTGGGTTTATATCATTGTCTTCAAATTCTTTTCGATCATTATATGTAAATCCTAAATTAAAGTTCAAGCTTGAAGTTTCAAAAAACGCAGTAGATTTCGTGCTAAACACGTGATTGTTTATGTTTTGAAAAGGCAATAAAGGATTTTTATTTGTGTTTTGAATACCTATTTCTTCAGGAATACCGAGTTGTGAAGCATTTAAGTTATATCTAAATTCAGTCTTAAATTTAGTTTTTTGATAACCAATAGCAGCCTTGAAATCTTGTTCTCTAAATCTTGTATTTGTGACTCTAAAATCTTTAGTTTTATAGTCGGAGTGTTCTGTTAGGCTTCCTCTAAAAATAAATTTATATGCCTCGTTCGAAGATTTAAAACCAGCATTTGTACTAAAACCATTTGTATTTGTATAATAATCTCCACTTACATCACCTGATGATGTATTTTGCAAGGCGAATTTCTCAGGGTTTATATAAAGCACACCACCTAGTGCGTCACTACCATAGAGTAGGGAAGCAGGTCCTTTTATAACTTCTACACTTTCTATTCCAGCAGCGTTAATTCCTAATCCATGTTCGTCTCCAAACTGCTGATTTTCCAACCTAATACCTTGCGTGTAAACAAGTACTCTATTACTACTTAATCCTCTAATTACAGGCTTGCCAATACTTAAACCAGTAGTCACACTTTCTACACCAGCAATATCAGTAATGCCTTCGGCAAGTGTTGTTGCACCATCAGCATTTAAATCTTTTATTTTCTTTTTTTCTACTTTCATTACATTTTCACCTTGAAGTTTATGAAAAGGTGTAGAAATAATAATCTCTTCCATTTCTATTGCTGAAGGATTGAGATTTATGCTCAATTCTTGAACGTGAGGAATATTAATTGAGGTTGAAAACGATTCGTAACCTATCATAGAAATTACGATTTTATAATTTCCTGTTGGTAAATTGTGAATTATAAATCTACCATCTTCATCGGTTATTGCTCCTTTTTCTAATTGAGGAAGATAAATATTTGCAAAAATTATGGGTTCGTTAGAATCCTTATCCTTTATAGCGCCTTGAATATTATTTTGAGAAAATGTTACTGTAATTGATAATAGCAGTAAACAGTTTATTATGATTTTCATTTTTTTAATAATTAATTTAACAATGATTATTTCGAAAAAATTAAATTTCTTCTAGATGTTAAACTAATTGTGGTGGTCCACGACGCGAAAAATGTAAGAGTTGATTACTATTAAAAAAGTGATATTTTAAAAAAACTGGCTCATGGTTATCTACTATATCTAGTAACTGATAATCAATTGAAGCTAAGCTGAATTGAGTATTTAATTTAAAATCATAAAAATCACAATCTACATTATATTCATGAAAATGTAATTTTTGAGGATTTTTACAAACTTGATGAATATGGTTTTCAAAAATATGAGAAAACTTAACTAGAGAAGGTGTAAGCAAAGCAATAACCAAAATAATTACGCTAATCTTAAAAATATTATGTTTTCTAGATAAATTCATTATTCGTTAAGAAATCGTTTTAAACCAAATCTACGAAGCATTTTTTTTTCAAAATTCCAAAAAAATTGAAATTGCCCAAAAATCCAACCAAAGCATACTAATAGAATTTGATAAAATACCATTGCAATAAAAATAAATAAAACCCAATATAGAAAAGGATTCAAATTATCCTTTGTTATACCAAGGAGTTTAATAAAAGGTCTGCCAACTATTACACTGGAACTTCCTGTAATAGCAAACACAATAAAAACTCTAATCATTTCCCATTTATAATCTAAAATCCATTTTTTTTCTAATTTTTTAAAAAGAAATAATGTGAGCTTTAATAATAAAAAAGAAATAATAATTGTGATTAAAATATTGATGTAAAAGCTGGAGTCTTTATAAAATACAAACGATAATTTGTATGAAGAATAAATTAATCCTATAAGACCTAAAACAGGAAAAAGAAGCTGCCAGTTTTGTTGAATTTCCCAGCGCTGTTTAAATTTTTGCATATTTCTAATTAATCTAATACAAAAGTATAAAACCTAGGCTATATTCTTGGCACAAATCCTGTTAATTGTTGTTTGTAGTGTATTTGAAAATAGATAAAGTAATAATATAATTTGTAATTTACTTCGTAGCCATAATCAATTGAAGTGTCGTAATTTATTTGCATTTCGTATAAATTAGGATTATAACGTTGTGGTTGAAGAACTCTATTATTCCATTCTGTAACAAATAATCTGTTTCTGTTTTCTAAAAATTCTTGCGAATAGTAACCTTCAGGTTTTGCTCTACTTTTTAACCAGAAATTAAATCCAGGTTCTATAATAAGTATTTCATATTCAAGCTTATCATTTGCAATGCGAACAGTATCTTGCTCAATTTTAGTATTTTCGGAAGAAGAAAGTATAGCTTTATTAGATGTTTTGCATGAAAAAAACCCAAAACAAGCTAAAAGTATTAGAATTATATTTTTCATCTTTTTCTTTTAACTAAAAGTACAAAATATGTTTTATAAACGTTTTAAAAGAGTAGCTTTTAACACAAAAAAAGTCGAACATTAATGCCCGACTTAAGCTTGTTTGTAAAGAATTTTGAAGTTTATTTCTTTCCAAATAAACCTCCAAGTAATCCACCTAACCCGCTTTTCTTTTTGCTACCTCCTAAAACCATTCCTGCAACATCATCTATAACGCTTCCGTCTCCATCTGCATCGAGCATAGATTCTAAAAAGCCTTGCTGAGATTGTTTAGAATCACTTCCTAATAATCCACCAAGTAAACTTGCAACTCCAGAAGAATTACTAACATTTTGTTG
>Ga0209013_10005975_pt1 | contig 10400 bp, 10 predicted proteins | sample Cruoilmetagenom2_FD_187291 | JGI IMG/M metagenome (GOLD analysis project Ga0209013, IMG submission 187291) | Oil polluted marine microbial communities from Coal Oil Point, Santa Barbara, California, USA - Sample 2 (SPAdes) (version 2) | ecosystem: Environmental > Aquatic > Marine > Oil seeps ...
TTGGCGAAGCTGCACGGCTTTATTTGATCGCTAGGCCAATGAAAATTGCTACTCCGATGAAGCGGGTGGGTTGTAGGGCCGACTTTGCAGCAGCTTCTCGCTTCACATCACCAAAGGCGGCGATGGCTACCACCTCGGCATCAACGGCCCGAGCAGACTTCTCCCCTTGCGTCGCTCGCCGCTAGGGCCATTGCTGGGACCAGCCAATAGTCGGCCATAGAAAATCTATAAAATTCAATATCTTGGTGGGCTTTCATGGCGGAGGGAGAGGGATTCGAACCCTCGAGACGGTTACCCGCCTACACGCGTTCCAGGCGTGCGCCTTCGACCACTCGGCCACCCCTCCAAAGTCAGCTCTTTCAAGCGAAGCGCGCAATATACTCAGAAGCCGCCGCGGAGCAAGGGTTCTCAGTGCCGCTGCAGCAGCCGTCCCAGTAAGCACAGCCTCGGAAGTAGCCGTGCCGTCGCGGATCAGCGCTCACGCCTTGAACGGGCCGCGGTTCCGGGGTAGCCAAATGTAACAACAAACGATTCGGTTCGCATGGCGCTCCTACACGATCTTTTCGCACTACTCCTTTGGCCGTTCAAGCTTGCCTATTGGACGGTGACGTGGGCTATCCAGGCCACTGTGTGGTTCGCGAAATGGGTCCTGAACCTGGTTGTCGGCGTGGCGTTGCCGGCGCTACGGTTCTTGGCCTTTGTGTTCCTGTTGATTGGCACCATCGCCTTGGTTTCGGACGCCACACCAGCGCTCGACGGGTTCGGGCCGTTCGCGCCGACACTGTTTGTCGAGCACTGGCGCGGTCTCGCACCAAAGAGTGTCAGCGCCGCGCAGAACGCGTTGTCTGAATCTACGCATCCCCTTGTCTGGGACATCGGCGTTGCCAGCATCATCAATCTGCCGACGTTCTTCATTTTCGGCGTCCTTGGGTTGCTAGCGGCTTTTGCCGGGCAACGCCGCGAAAGGCTCGATGTTTTTGTCAACTAGATGTACGGCCGAGCTGGATGCCAACTCTAGCGCTTGAAAGCGAAGCCCTGGCCGGTTGCCCTATCAACGACCAGCAGTGCCAGATCTGCCTGAGGAAAACAGACTAGCGTGGCCGATATCGCTATTGTGGCTGCTGAAAACTCCGAGACTGACCAGGATGACGAGTACGCCCACCAACAGCATGATCACCTGATTGTGGCGGCGATTGACCGCCGCGACATCCGTTGCCGTCAACACGTCCTGTTCGTCTAGACTGGCGCGAACGCCGAATGTTTTCTTAAAGGCGGAGCGGCGCACGTCACCGACATCGATGATGGGAACGTTGGCACGGGCTGCGATGCGCTCGCCAATCTCGACGAATGGGAAGGCCGGATCGACGTTGCGCTCATTAATGTAACCAAGCTTGATGTGGCTACCGTCCTTCAGACAGACCCGGGCCCCCTTCATGATGACGGGGGCAAGCGAGCCGCCGTATATCTCGCGGCGCACTTCGACGGCTTCGATATCCTCGTAGGGAATGTCCGTGGTCCGGTAGCTGAACAGGCTCAAAACTCCGCGCGATTGCGGCAATCGAATGCGGACCGCCTTTTCGCCAAGCACCACACGGCCCCGGATCGAGGAAACAAGTTCGATCAACAAGAGCGCCATGATGAATAAAAAGCCGGCCGACAGCACAATCAGACCCGTGGTCCCCACCCACTGCCCTTGGGACAGCCGTGCATAAAGCATGGGACCAAGGCTCACGAAAAATGGCATCAGGATCAAAAAAACAAGCGAGAAGACTACCTTACGCAGCGTGCCGGAGGCGTAAACGCGGCGGCCAGTAGCAACCTTGGGACCCGTCGTCTCACCCGGATTGGTTGTTGTCGCGTCGCTCATCTTACTCCCTCATGCGTTTTTTTATTTTCAAGCAACGGCGGACAACCTCGCCAGCTTGTGATCGGTCCGTGCGATACCCGCTCTTAGCGACCTTGCCTAAAAGCACTATATCAGAGCGCATTCGGCTCTCGAAGAAGGTTTCAAGCATGTTCTTATTCAAGAAATCCGCTGCAAAGGTTGCGACGACAGATGCCCTGCCTGGCCGGCCTGGAGAATTAGCGACGGCGATGAACCACTATTTGCTCGGCACACCGCTGAAGGGCCCGCACCCGGAGGGGCACCAAAAGGCCATGTTCGGGCTTGGCTGTTTTTGGGGCGCAGAGCGAAAGTTCTGGGGATTGGGAAGAGGCATCATTGCAACGGCAGTCGGCTACTCTGGTGGAGATACGCCAAATCCGACGTATGACGAAGTTTGTACCGGCCTCACTAACCATAACGAAGTCGTGCTGGTCGTGTTCGACCCGACGAAGATATCCTACGAGACCTTGTTGAAGACGTTCTGGGAGAGCCACAATCCAACACAGGGCATGCGGCAGGGCAACGACGTGGGCACCCAGTACCGCTCGGGCATCTACGTGTACAGCGATGCACAAAGGGAAGCTGCGAAAGCGTCTCTTCAGGGCTACCAGGACGCACTGAATGCGCGAGGTCATAGCGCCATTACCACCGAGATCGAGGCAGCAGGACCGTTCTATTTCGCCGAAGATTACCATCAACAGTATCTGGCGAAAGTGCCGAGTGGTTATTGCGGGCTCGGCGGAACCGGCGTCAGCTGCCCGGTTGGGGCCGGCGGTTAGCGTTTCGTAGGCGATCAGCGGCAAGCTGCTCGGTCGGAGCGGGCTACAGCTCAATGCACCGCTGCGCGACCGTTCCAGATCATGCCAAACCATCCCCGCGCCTTGCTGACCTCTTTTTCCGGGGTTGGCTTTGGCACGGCTGCGGCTGTTTCGGCCGCAGCAGTTTCAGACTGTTGATCTTTGTCGGCCGGTTCTCCTGCCGCTGCAACGGCTTCGGACTGCGCTGCAGGTGTTGCCATGGGTTTCGCTTGGCTTGCCGCGACGGGCTTGGGAAGGGTAGCGACGGCCGGCTCAGCCTCGGCCAAACGCCCAGGATTGGCGTCGGGAAGCGCAATGTCGGCGATCGGGCTCGGGCCACCTTTCGGAGCCGCGGCCAGCACCGAACGGCAGGCCCGAGGCAAGTCAGCCAGCGTTACCGGCGGCTTGGGCTTACGCTTCTTCGCCTTCTTTTTCTTGGGTCGCGCTTTCTTGGGTTTTTCCATCCACGCCTTGGTGTTAGCGTACCATTTCTCGGCAACCGCGCAGCTCGTCCCGCGCGGTTTGCCTTGACTACGGCACCCCGTACTGCCCGGCGGGCACTTTATGCGGATATGCATGTGATAGTGGTGGCCGCGCCAGCCCTGGATCTTTGCAAGCCACGGCTTGTCACCGCCAGCAGCGCGGCACAAGGCGAGCTTGATGGCTGGATTAACACCGATGCGTTCGACCTCTTTGTAGGAAGCGGCTCGCTTGATGAGGGCAACGACCTTCGGTGTAAAGACCGCTTTATTGACGGAAAGCGTATTCTTCAGCATCGACACCGCAGAAATGCTCTCGCGCTCTGACCAGGTGAAACGACGGTCAGGCATGGGTGTCAACCAGATGTCTGCATCCAAACCGACTTGATGACTGGCATGGCCGGAGGTCATCGGCCCACCGCGCGGTTGCGTCAGATCTCCAACCAGGAGGCCCGGCCACTCGCCTGCCTTTTTCGATTCCGTCGCGAGCTTCTTGACCAGGTCAACGAGAACCGGATGCCCCCAGTTACGGTTGCGAGACAGGCGCATGGCTTGCCAGGCCGGTCCATCGACAGGAAGCCACTGGCCACCCGAGAGACATCCGCGGGAATAAAAGCCAATGGCGCGGGGCGCCAGCGCAGCGGCGCGGCTCTTGGCACCGAATAATTTTTTCGCTGGGACGGCAGTTTTTTTCTCGACCTTGCTCTTGGCTGCGGGCGCTTCCTGCTTGGAAGCGGGTGGGGCCGCAGCAACTGGCGCCGTTGCCGCAAGCGCGCCGAGCAGCGTTACGCAGAATAAGGAAAAAAACCTACCTAAATGAACAGTCCACCGCATATCGGTCCCTCCGCCGTCGCCGACGTAATTTAAAATGGCTGGATTCGTTGTGGGGCCAAAATATGACGACGGGCTTGTTAGTTGCGTCTCAACTTGGAGCTGAATGGTAGTGCAAGAGACCAGAAAAGCCTTGTCGGACCAGAGGCTTGGTAGTCGCCCAGACCAATCGTCATGCCCTTGTGACCTTTTTTTGGTTGGGCGGTGTAGGTGGCGAAAAGTCGGTCCCAAACTGATAAATTGAAACCGTAGTTCGAATCATGCTCGCACCTGATGACCGAATGATGCACCCGGTGCATGTCCGGGGTCACGATCACCAGTCGTAACAGCCGGTCCAACCACGACGGCAGAGCGATATTGGCGTGGTTGAAGAGGGCGCAGCCGTTGAGGATTACTTCGAAGACGACAACGGCGATGGCTGCTGGACCGAACACAAAAACCAATGCGATTTTCCACAGCATCGATAGAGCGATCTCAATAGGATGGAAGCGGATCGCGGTCGACACATCGATATCGACATCGGCGTGATGGACCTGATGCAGCTGCCAGAACAGCGGCACTTTGTGGGACACGTAGTGCTGAAACCAGATCGCCAGGTCGAGGATCAGCAATGCAAGGATGAATTCCAGCCAAGCGGGCCAACCGAGGGCGTTGAACAATCCCCACCCCTGCTGTCTGGCGTACAAAGCGGCGGCGACGGCGACCAGCGGCACTGCCAGCATGCCCATCAGTCTGACGATCAGCGTATCAATGGCAACGATGGAGAAGTTGGTGAGCCAGCGCCGGGCCTTGGGAGCCCCCAGTTTGCGTCGGGGCATGGCAAGCTCGATCAGCGCCATCGCCAGCAGAATTCCCGCAAAAACGGAAAAACGCAGTACGGGCTCGCTTAGTCCAGGTAGAACTTCCATCTGTGATCCCAGCTGGTGATTGAAGTTGCCTGGACTATACGCACGCGGGGCAATCAAGCGTTCACAACAAAGCGAGATCGTGTGCGGCATTGCGTGGCGGACTGGTGGAGGCGGATGATGGCGATGATCGCGTTGCCGACGGAAATGCCGGAGAACGCAGCGCCGCGCGCGCACGTTTTGCTGACGCACGGCGCCAGCCAGCCAATGAACAGCCGGTTTTTCGAAACCTTGGTGCCTGCTTTGTTGCGGTGCGGAGTAGCGGTATCGCGTTTCGAACTCGCCTACATGGTCGACAACCGGGAGAACGGAAAACGACGTCCGCCGCCAAGGATCGAGAAGCTATTGCCGGAATTCCTCGCCGCGGTTAATCAACTGCGCGAACAAATCAATCCGCGGCAGAAACTGCTGATTGCGGGTAAATCGATGGGTGGACGTATCGCCAGTATGCTCGCCGACGAGCTGTTCGACGCTGGAAAGATCAACGGGCTCGTCTGCCTCGGTTACCCGTTCCATCCACCCAAAAAACCCGAAAACCTGAGGACCGCCCACCTTGCCGAACTGAAGACGCCGGCGCTGTTTGCGCAAGGCGTGCGGGACCCCTTCGGTACACAGGATGAGGTTGCGGGCTATGAGCTGTCGCCGGCGATCAGTTTTTACTGGGTTGACGACGGCGATCACGATTTCGGTCCGCGCGGCAAAAGCGGATTCACACGCAAGGGCAATATCGAAGGCGCGGCCGCTGCGCTGGCTGACTTCGCCGCGGCTCTATGAGAAAAACTGAAGCAGCAAGCACAGACTGGTTGCCTGTCTATTCGGCGGGTGCAGCAGCGGGCTCTGGAACGCGTTTTGGCAATAGGCTGGCAGCGATGAAGACGCTGGCGGAAATGAGCGCCAGAATCCGGAAAAGCGTATCAAATCCCCAGTTGGCGTGGACCCATCCTATAAACGGCAGCGAAATCGCCAACACCGTGAAGGTGAGAACGAACCGGGCACCGTAGATCGACGCACGCAGTTCCGGCGTCGCGGTCTTGCCGATGATGTAATCGTTGATCGGCAACTGGCCGAATGAGCCCGTAACGAAGAACAACGCCACGATCAGAGCCCACCAACCCGTCAATCCCGGCATCAGGATAAAACAGACGCACTGTAAGGCGGACACGAAGAGAAACATCGTGCGGGGACCGGCGGTGTCGAGCAAATGACCAACCGCCAGCTGCGCCAACGAAGCAACTCCAGCGACGATAAACGTCGCCCAGCCAATCATGGTCGCGGTCTCGGCAATGCCCGTCAGGCGCTCTTCGAAGATCTTCGGCAGTGCGAATGTCACCGACTGGAATACGAAAGCCGATATGCCGGCGGTGAATAGGATGATTAATGTGATGCGCAGATAGATCTCCCGGTCGGTCTGCGGCAGGTAGGTCTTCCATTTTTGCGTGGTTGGAGCCGCGCGCGCCGCGGCGCGTTTCTGCTTTGGAAGATGAACGATCTCGGGCCACATCAGCATGATGTAGGCAGCGCCCAGTACGAGCGAGATTATGCCCGGCCAGAAAAACGCCGAACGCCAGCCGGCTGAGTCGATCATCAGGCCGGTCAGTAGCGCTGCACCGCCGACGCCAAGATTGCCCCAAATGCCATTTAGCGCCAGCGCCATGCCGGTTCGCTTGGCGCCCTCGACGACCAAGGTCAGACCGACGGGGTGATAGATCGCGGCGAACATGCCAACAAAGAACAAACCAATGGCCATCTCGATGGGCGTTCTGGCGAACGCGCATGCGATGGAAAAGACGCCGATGCCGAGGAAGAAGATCGCCATCATGCCCTCCCGGCTCCAGCGGTCGGCAAGCCAACCGGCGGGTAACGAGAAGATTCCGAATGCAATGAAACCCGGCGTCGCGTAGGCGATCAGCTCGCTATAGGGTATTCCCCAATCGAAACGCAACACGAGGGCGGCCACGGTGGCGTAGACCAGCATCACTAGGTGGTCGAGAAAGTGCCCCAAGTTGAGTAGCAGAAAATGCAGCTTGGCTTTCGTCACGCAAAGCCTTCCATCTGATGTTGCCTGGCGCGAACAAATACAGTCGCAATCCGGCTTAAAGGAGGAGCGTCTTTTTATACCCCAGGCAGCTCCCGAGGAGCCAGCATCATATCGGGCTTACGCTACCGCGATGCCGTCGCGGCAATCGATTGGCTTGTGCGAGGCGCTGGGCTTCGAGCAGCATGCGGACGCCCCAGCGAAAACGGGAAAATCGAGTATGCTCAGCTCATTTTCGGCGACGCACTGATCTTACTGGAGGCCGATAGCAACGACCCCACGGCACCAGACCCACGCTGCTGGTGCCGAGATTGTGATGGAACCGGCAGGCAACGATTGCGGTGGCCGGCTCCACTACTGCCGTGCCCCACAAGGGCATGTCTGGAGCTTCGGCAGTTATAATCTCTAGACGGCCGAGCACGCTTTAAGCGCCGCCTTTTACATCACGGACGCTGGTGGCGGGCGACAGCAGCTCGCTCAAGGGCGGATGTGGTGAGCCGGTCGAGTTTGAGGTGCTGCGCGAGGAGTTGCAGGAACCGAGCCTCCTCGGCACGAACCGTTTCGTCGGAGGCGGCGACCTCACAGGCCAGGACATAGGCCGTTTCGCGCATATGGTCGGGCAACGAGGCCGCAATCGACTCTAGGACGTTATCGAGACCGTTGGTGCCCGACATCAGCAGACCACAGGCCTGAGCATGCTCGACCAGCGTGGTTTCATCAAAGTCGGCAAACGCCGGTAACTCCTTGACGATCGTCCCGATGCGTCGGAGTTCGCGGTCTGACATCTGGTTGTCGGCAGCCGACGTTGTGATCATGGCGTAGATCAGCGCTTCCTGCGGCGTAAGCGTGCGCGTCATTAAAAGCTCCAATGTTGAAACATGCTTGTTATCTAACGAGCACAGAGCGGCGATCAAGGCCCGACTCTGGTTGTATCGCCACAAATCAAGGGCATGCCTCAACGCTTGCGTTGACGCGCATGCGGCGTGACCACTAGGTTCGCCGCGACAGGCTCGCGCTTCGATCGTGCGGTACACGCAACCGAATAATCATTTCCAAACAGGCCGTCATGCCCCTCGAACTCGATTCAGAACTCCTCGCAGCCACCGGCAACTCCAGAGCTTGGCCTTTTGACGAGGCTCGGCGGCTGATCAAGCGCCTGGGCAGGCTCAAGGATGGCGCCGATAAGACTGTTATCTTCGAGACGGGCTATGGACCGTCGGGGCTGCCGCATATCGGCACCTTCGGCGAGGTGGCGCGTACGTCGATGGTCCGGCACGCTTTTGAAATCCTCACTGAAGGCAAGCGCAAAACACGGCTGATCTGCTTCTCCGATGACATGGACGGACTACGCAAGGTCCCAACCAACGTCCCCAACCAGGAGATGCTGGCCGCGTACCTCGATCAACCCTTGTCGCGTGTTCCAGACCCCTTCGGCGATGAGCATCCAAGCTTTGCCGCGCATAACAACGCACGGCTTCGGGCGTTCCTCGACCGGTTTGGCTTCGAGTATGAGTTTTTCTCGGCGACTGAGTGCTATGCCTCGGGGATGATGGACGAGACCCTGCTCAAGATGCTCGCCGTCTACGATCAGGTGATGGACATCATCCTGCCGACGCTGGGGCCGGAGCGGCGGGCGACCTATTCTCCCTTCCTTCCCGTTTGCAAGCGCACTGGCAAAGTCCTACAAGTGCCAATGATCGAGCGTCACCCGGACAAGGGCACCATCGTTTTTGAAGACCCCGAGACCGGCGAGCGCATTGAGACCAAGGTGACGGGCGGCGCGGTCAAGTGTCAGTGGAAAGCCGACTGGGCGATGCGCTGGGCGGCGCTGGGTGTCGACTACGAAATGGCCGGCAAGGACTTGATAGAGTCGGTCAATCTATCCTCGAAAATCTGCCGGGCGCTCGGCGGCACTCCGCCGGAGGGGTTTAACTACGAGCTGTTCCTGGACGAAAACGGGGAGAAGATTTCGAAATCCAAGGGCAACGGGCTGACCATCGAGGAGTGGCTAAATTATGCCAGCCCAGAGAGCCTGGGGCTCTACATGTTCCAAAAGCCGAAGACGGCAAAGCGGCTCTACTTCGATGTGATTCCGCGGACGGTCGATGAGTATTTTCAGCATCTTGGCGCGTATCCGCGCAATGAGCCGAAACAGAAGCTCGACAACCCGGTCTGGCATGTTCATGGCGGCGCGCCACCGCAAGCCGATCTACCCATCACATTCGCATTGCTGCTCAATCTCGTCTCGGCATCGAATGCCCATGAGCGCACAATCCTGTGGGGTTTCATCAAGCGTCTGGCACCCGATGCAACGCCTGAAACACATCCCAAGCTTGATGAACACGTTGGCTACGCGATCCGCTATTACGAGGATTTCGTTGCGCCCGAGAAGCGCTTCCGGCTGCCGGTCGATCAGGAGCGGCAGGCGTTGGAGGCGCTCGACCAGGCACTCGGCACCGTGCATGATGGCGTGGGCGCAGCCGAATTGCAGAACATTGTTTTCGAAGCCGGCAAGTCCAACGGCTACACGAAGGAAAACCTGCGGGAATGGTTCAAGGCGATCTACGAAGTGCTCTTAGGCTCCAGCCAAGGCCCGCGGTTCGGTTCGTTCATCGAGCTGTACGGTATTGAAAACACCCGGGCACTGATTGCAAAAGGGCTCGCGGGCGAGCTCATCGCAGGGGCGGAGGATACTCTTGCGGAACGGTAAGCGGATCGGAGTGATTATCCCGGCGCTTAATGAGGAAGGTGCGATCGGTAAGGTGATCGCCGCGGTGCCGGATTGGGTCGACTGCGTTGTCGTTACCGACAATGGCTCCAGGGACCGCACCAGCGAGGTCGCCCGTCAAGCCGGCGCGCAGGTGGTGAGCGAAAATGAAAGGGGTTACGGCGCCGCTTGCCTTGCTGGACTGCTGGCGCTGCCGCCGAGCGACATCATCGTTTTTCTGGATGGCGACTATTCCGACTACCCAGAGGAGATGGAGTACCTTGTCGATCCGATCCTTCGCGAGGGCGCCGACATGGTCATTGGTTCGCGCATTCTCGGCGGCGCGGAACGTGGCTCACTGACACCACAGCAAGTGTTCGGCAATTGGCTGGCGACGCGTCTTATCGGCTTCATCTGGGGGACGCACTTTACGGACCTGGGGCCCTTTCGCGCGATCCGCGAGGACAAGCTTGCGGCCTTGGAAATGGAGGACCGCAACTTCGGCTGGACGGTTGAAATGCAGGTCAAGGCAGCTAAGGCTGGATTCAAGTGTGTTGAAGTGCCGGTGCGGTACCGGCAACGGATCGGCGTGTCGAAGGTATCCGGAACAATCTCGGGCACGCTGAAGGCGAGCACAAAGATCCTCTCCGTGATCGGTTGGCACGCGCAGTCAGGGAGCACTGCCCGTTCTGCCCGCGCCGATTGACCGGTCACGCTCGAACGCTTATTTCAATCGCATGAGCAAGCTCGAAATCATTAAA
>Ga0209013_10005976_pt1 | contig 10400 bp, 10 predicted proteins | sample Cruoilmetagenom2_FD_187291 | JGI IMG/M metagenome (GOLD analysis project Ga0209013, IMG submission 187291) | Oil polluted marine microbial communities from Coal Oil Point, Santa Barbara, California, USA - Sample 2 (SPAdes) (version 2) | ecosystem: Environmental > Aquatic > Marine > Oil seeps ...
AGTAAATGTATTCTATCTATTTTATGAAAATAGAAACTCACGCTAAGTTGGCATTTCATTGTTCTGATTTCTGGCCTCTAATACTGCCAGCGTCAACGACTTATACAAAAGACGGAGCGAAGCGACGCCATAATTTTAGGCACTTTAGTGCATTTTAGGCATTTTCAAACTTTAGACATTTTTTCGAACAACTATACCGCGCTGGCACCGCCGTCAACCATTAGTGTCTGGCCGGTGATAAAATCGGATGCCTCTGAGCATAGAAATAATACGGTCCAGGCCACATCTGCGGGTTTGGCTATTCTTCCCAACGGAATCGTTTTAATTATTTGCTCATAAATTTCGCTGTTCGACCAGAACGGCTCGCTGAATTTGGTTCTGACCATACCGGGGGCCACCGCATTGACCTGGATGTTAAAGGCCGCCAGTTCCTGGGCCATAACTTTGGTCATCATTTCAACGCCGGCTTTGGCCACCCCGTAAATTCCCATAAAAGGTGCCGATCGTCGGCCGGCAATGGATGAAATACTCACAATTTTTCCCTTTTTCTGTTCCCGCATAATCTGGCCTGCTTTGCGCGAGCACAGAAATGTGCCGTTTAAATTGCTGTCGATGATTTTATTCCACAGCCCGGGATCGGCATCCACCAGGCCCGTAACGATGTTCATGCCGACATTGTTAATCAGCCCGTCAACATTACCGAAAACTTCTAAAGTGCGGTTGAATAATCTTTCGACATCCTCGGTTTGGGCAACATGGGCCTGTACCGCTAACAGGTTGTCGCCGGCATTCAACTCGGCGGCGGCGGTATCCAGACCTTCCTGTTTGCGGCCGCAAATGGCAACCCTGGCCTTTTGATCGAGCAGCCTCCTGGTGATTTCAAACCCGATACCCCGGCTGCCGCCGGTCACCACAAACACCTTATCCTTCAGGTTAAAAGACAAATTCCCCATTGTGTCCTCCTTGTACAAATATAATCGTCATTTTACAATTCAACACAAATATATAGTATTAGCCGGGTTCCGAATTACTACCCCATCCATGGAATGATGGAATATTGGAGTACTGAAATAATGGTCTTTAAAGGATATAATCCATTGCCTATCCGAATGTGATTATTGTCACCAATAAGGAAGCATTTATCCTACTGCGGATATAAATGGGATGCAAGCGGAAACCGAATACAGCCTGTCTGAAACCATGGATCTCCAAGGGCGGCCGAATAAAGAGCAGAAGGAGAGCAGCGGGAGATGTGTGGAAAGGTGATTCAAAGGTCGTTAATGACATTTGTGGGGAGAAATAGAATACACCTTTCGAAGCGGTTTTAGAGCCTCAGACCAGGCGCGTTGGTCCCAGCGAATTGGTGAGATTACAGATTTATATATCAATCGGAATTTTTTATATTGTTGTGTTCAACATACTGGCAAAATTTTAAGATAAGACCATTTCCTTAATAAAATCCCAAATCCGAAATCCCAAATCCGAAATCTCTATAAGCTTATTCGATATAGAGCTTCTGACCCGGGTAAATCTTACTTCCGGGATACAGTTGGTTTAAATAGAGCAGACGATCCAGAGGCATCTGATGGCGCCGGGCGATTAGAAAGGGGCTGTCACCCCGCCGAACTTCGTAGGTAGCCAAGCCGTTTACTACCGGCGGTTCACTTTTACCGGGGGAAATTATCAGGATTTGCCTTATGTGCAAAGTGGTGGTTGTCAGGTTGTTAAGTTCCTGGATTTTTTTGGTCGTGGTTCCGTATCGTTTGGCGATGGTAAAAAGAGAATCACCTTTTCTGACAATATGGTTGACAGCCTGCCCGTTGCGAGGTTTTGGACAGTACGGGGTCTGCTTTGCATGTAACCGCGCTGCGGAATTTTTAAACGCTTGCCGGCCACAATATAATTGGAGCGGCGCAGATTGTTGGCCCGCATGATGCTTCTGACACTGGTACGGTATTTTCGTGCAATGATGGAGAGTGTCTGACCGTTGCGCACCCGGTGGTAGACATAGGCTCTTTGGGGGGGATGGGATACCGGGATCTGGTCAATTTTGGCCAGCAGCAAGTCACTGCTGCCAGGCGGAATCTTGAGGCGATAATTATCACCGGGCAATATTCGATAACGAAGCTCCGGATTGAGGTCCTTTAAAAGCTTTTCGTCGACACCGATTGATTTGGCAACATTTCTTAAGTGGACCTGGTTGTTGACGGTGACGGTTTCGTATTGCATCGGCGGATCGACTGAAACCATATCCAGTCCGTAGCTTTCGGGATTGTTCAGTATGTGAAGGGTTGCCAGGAATCTGGGGACGTAGCGTGCGGTTTCCCGGGGCAGTCGTTCATAGAGATCCCAGAAGTTGTCAAGGTAGTTGACATTCTGACTTCGAATTACCCTCAGTACTCTTCCTTCTCCGCAGTTATAAGCAGCCAGGACCGTTGACCAGTCGCCGAAAATCCGGTGCAGCTCCTTGAGGTATTCGATGGCGGCGTTGGTTGATTTTTCCGGATCCATGCGCTCATCGATGAATTTGTTGCGTTGAAGACCGAATTTGTATCCGGTCGATGGAATGAACTGCCACAACCCAAGGGCCCGTGCGCGCGAAAGCGCATTCACTTTATAGCCGCTTTCGATTAAAGGGATCCAGGACAATTCTTCGGGAAGGCCGGCTGCTTTCAAGGCGCTGACAATTTGATCCCGGTAGCGCCCGGATCGTTGGTAGGATTCGATAAAAAAGCGCCTTTCACGCCCTTTGGTGAAAAGATCGATTTCGGCTTGAACGTGCCGGTTGATAGCGATCGGAATCGCATTGTGATTGCCGTTTATGACAATATTACGCGAAGCATATATCTCCAGAATGCGTTTGGAGATCATAAAACGCAGATCTTCTTTTTGCTGGATGAGTTTGGGACGGTTGGAAGTGTTAACGTTTAAAATCAGGGCATAGGCCCGATCGAGCGCTTCCACTGCGTTTTCCAATTCACCCTTTTGCCAGTAGACCTGAGATACTTCACATAACTCGAGGGCTTCATCAAGATTCGTTTGAATCTTTTGCATCGATACGGGATCCAAACCAAGGTCGCCCGAACCGGTTCCTGGGTTGGAAACCGCTTCTTCGTCACGGTCGACAGCAGAATTCAGCGCTGGTTCTTTGCTCGCGGAAAGGTCGGCTGTATTTAGGTCTGCTCGTTCTATCAGCTGACCATCGTGAAGAATCTTGGTGGAGGAAGCATCGGAGTCGGGAGAAGAATCGGCTTCTTCTTGAAGGTTCAAGTCAGGTGATCCTGAAGGGTCCATGGAGAAATGTGTACAACCACTAATCAAAACAAACAACAACGCCGGTAAAAACAGGTAACGGAGATTCATCAGTTCAGTTCCTTAGGGTTTTTTATCAGTCGTATCAATATCGGAAGCAGGCGGTAACTTTCCATTTAAAAATTTCCTATTTATTGATAAATCAAATATAACTAAAATTGTCAAGGGTTTATATGTCATCTATTTAATGAAAGGCAATAACTGTAAAATTAGGTCTAAATCCTATTGGGTTATGCTAATTTTATGCCAATAGATGGTATTGCCCTTTTCAATTAATAAATAATGCTTATCATGATTCACTGAACAATCGGTTTACCGTATCTATAAAGGTGATATCGTCAATAATTCCTAAAACTTTAGGGCCTAACTATCGACATCCCCGGTTGAAGCGTTGGACATATTTTTGACGGTGCTTCCCCGGTTTGAGATTATAATTCAACTCCGGGACGTGGTTACGTCCGGCATTATTATTGACAAACAGATATTTTTAGTCGAGGATACTTTTCCAATTTTTTTTCTAAAACCTATTGAATTATAAAGAAATTTATCTTAAAGTAAAGACGGTCTGTTATTGGCACTCTTTTCCAAGATATTGAATCGATCAACTCTTCCATTTGAGATATTTAGATTAAATTAAAGAAAAACAGAGAAAATAGATGATATTTAGCGAAATTTTCTATATAGTTCTATATAACAGTTTGTAAATTGTAATAATAATGAATTTCAGAGTTTGATATTTACTTTAGAGATCGTTAAATATATATGTTTTAAGTATGGGGGGTCTGCTTCCTATTACACCAATCCGATTTAAAATAATTTTAAGATGTTATGTTGTGAGGCCAGCGTAGCTCAGCTGGTAGAGCAACTGATTTGTAATCAGTAGGCCGGGGGTTCGAGTCCCTTCGCTGGCTCCATATTTGAATATGGTTTTCGGTTCGTCCGGACGGCAGACTTGCAGAATATATAGCCGAAAAATTAGCCCAAAGCCTCATTTCCAGAGTTTTTCCAGGTTAACACGGAAGGCGCTGAATTATTTGGCCAATCTGCATCGGACCGAATCTGTCTATAACGAGAAGGTGGGGTTCCCGAGCGGCCAAAGGGAACAGACTGTAAATCTGTCGGCGAAGCCTACGGAGGTTCGAATCCTCCCCCCACCACCAGCCTGAAGATAAGGCGTATGTAGGAGATTTCGGCAATAACATCGGGATCGATAATTACTACATGGCTTCCTGCAAAATTCTTTTTAGGTCGGGAATCATGCCAATAGTCGTGTAAGCGGGAGTAGCTCAGTTGGTAGAGCTTCAGCCTTCCAAGCTGGATGTCGCGAGTTCGAATCTCGTCTCCCGCTCCAGCAGAAATAGAACTCAGTTGTCTCCTGAAACGGATAAATATAGTAATCGCTGAACCGTGCGAGCTGGAACAAAAAAAATGAATATTGACGATTTGAGGATGTCGTTCCGCTCCGCTATAAAAAAATTAAGATTGAAAGAATCCCTTAAATAGTCAATCGTCAATATCAAATTGATTAGCCCACGTAGCTCAGTAGGTAGAGCGCTTCCTTGGTAAGGAAGAGGTTCACCGGTTCGATTCCGGTCGTGGGCTCCATCTTTGATTGACGATTTTCGATTGAATATTTAAGGTCTGCCTGCGGTGGATCAATTTTAAGATACCTGCTAAAAACTGACGGAGCGAAGCGACTTCCACAAATATTCAATAGCCAATTTAAAAAGGGAGGACGGGAATATGTCGAAGGCAAAGTTTGAGCGGACCAAGCCGCATGTCAACGTAGGTACGATCGGGCATATAGATCATGGCAAGACGACGTTAACGGCGGCGATCACCAAGCATTTGGGATTAAAGGGCATGGCGGAATTTGTGCCGTTTGATCAGATCGACAAGGCACCTGAGGAGAAGGAGCGCGGGATAACGATTGCCACCGCGCACGTGGAGTATGAGACGAAAAACCGTCACTATGCGCATGTGGACTGTCCGGGACATGCGGACTATATCAAGAACATGATTACGGGAGCCGCGCAGATGGACGGAGCGATTTTGGTAGTGGGCGCCGATGATGGTCCGATGCCCCAGACGCGGGAGCATATATTGCTGGCGCGTCAGGTGGGCGTGCCGGAGATAGTGGTATTTTTAAACAAGTGTGACATGGTAGACGATGAGGAGCTCATTGAGTTGGTGGAGTTGGAGTTGCGCGAGTTGTTGGACAAGTATGAGTTTCCGGGCGATGACACGCCGATTATCCGAGGCAGTGCGTTAAAGGCGTTGGAGAGTGATGATCCGGAGGCAGAGGAGACCAAGTGCATATTTGAGTTAATGGATGCGATCGACTCGTTTATACCGGAGCCGAAGCGAGATGTGGACAAGCCGTTTTTGATGCCGGTTGAGGATGTATTCAGCATATCGGGTCGCGGGACGGTAGTGACGGGTCGAGTTGAGCGGGGCATAATTCACGTGGGCGACGATGTGGAGATAGTTGGGATTCGGCCGACGTTAAAGACGGTGTGCACGGGAGTTGAGATGTTTCGCAAGCTGTTGGATGAAGGCCAGGCGGGCGATAATATTGGGGTTTTGTTGCGCGGCACCAAGCGCGAAGAGGTAGAGCGCGGCCAGGTGGTGGCGATACCGGGCACGATCACGCCGCACACGAAGTTTAAGGCGGAAGTATACATATTGAGCAAAGAGGAAGGCGGTCGTCACACGCCGTTTTTCAGTGGCTATCGGCCGCAGTTTTATTTTCGCACCACGGATGTGACGGGGATATTAACGTTACCGGAAGGCGTAGAGATGGTGATGCCCGGAGACAATGTAACGATAGAAGCGCAGCTGATAACGCCGATCGCCATGGAGAAGGAAGTCCGTTTTGCGGTACGCGAAGGTGGTCGTACGGTGGGCGCCGGTGTCGTCAGTGAGATTATTGAATAACAAGAAAGACGGAAATAAATGATAACCAATACTAAGATCAGGATCCGGCTCAAGGCTTACGATCACAAGCTACTGGATCAATCAGCGTCAGACATTGTTGATACGGCGTCGAAAACCGGTGCCAAAGTAGTAGGGCCGATACCGTTGCCGACCCGCATCAATAAATATTGTGTTTTGCGTTCTCCTCACATTGATAAAAAATCTCGTGAACAGTTCGAAATGCGGACGCACAAACGGCTGCTCGACATTCTTGAGCCCACTCAGCAAACCGTAGATGCACTGATGAAACTGGATCTATCACCGGGTGTCGATGTTGAAATAAAGCTATAGCTTGCCATCCTCATTTAAGGATACGGGAAATGGCGGCCCGAGCTAAAAATCGATTCCGAATCCTTAAATTCTTGGTTCCCGTCACCATTGAGAAATAAAGCCCTGCCTTCGGCAGAGGCACTGATATGATAACTGCTGTGTAAAAGGGATACGTTGGGTTATGAGTAGAGGACTACTAGGAAAAAAATTGGGAATGACCGGATTTTTCACTTCCGAAGGACGCCATGTTCCGGTTACCGTGATCGAGGCCGGTCCCTGCGTGGTGACTCAAATAAAGACCAGGGCTACGGACGGATACAATGCTTTACAGCTGGGGTTCGGCCAAAAGAAAAAATCCCGGGTAAGCAAACCGCTGCAGGGTCATTTTAAAAAGAGTGGTGATCAAAGCTTTCAGTATGTGAAAGAATTTTTTGTAGAAAATCCGGAGGAATACAACCTCGGTCAGGAAATTACGGTTGAAATGTTCAATGTGGGCGATTGCGTCGATGTCGTCGGTACCACCAAGGGCCGCGGTTTTGCGGGCGTGATCAAACGTTACGGATTTCACCGGGGACCCGTGACGCATGGCAGTAGAAATGTCCGACGACCGGGCTCCATCGGCTGCAGTGCCTGGCCGGCCAAAGTTATCAAAGGTAAAAAAATGCCGGGTCATTACGGTAATGATCGTAAAACGATTCGCAATCTGGAGATCGTTGATATCCGTCCGGAAGACAATGTGATTCTGGTAAAGGGTGCAGTACCGGGGGCTGAGTCCGGTCTGATGGCCGTCAATAAGCCAAAATTTAAACAAGATTAGAGGATCCTGAAAAAGAGGGTTCCAGCTAATGGATGAGGAAGAGTATGCCGGTCCTAGATGTCCAAAATGTAAATGGCAAGAAAATCTCGCAGATCGAACTTGCCGGTGACGTATTCAGTGTGCCGGGAAAGTCCAGTATTTTGCATGAAGTTGTGACCATGCAGTTGTCCAACCGACGATCGGGTACTGCCGCCGTCAAACATCGCAGCGATGTAAGAGGCAGTGGCAGAAAACTTTTTCGTCAGAAAGGCACCGGCCGGGCACGTCGTGGTGATATCAAATCTCCTTTGCTACGAGGCGGAGGCGTTGTTTTCGGACCTGACGGGAGAAATTATAAATATCAAGTTCCCAAAAAAGTGAAAAAACTGGCGTTAAAGATGGCGCTGAGCAGCAAATTCAATGCAAATGAGCTGATGGTTTTGGACCAGTTTAAGCTCGAAGAGATTAAAACCAAAGAGTTTGTCAACGTGTTGGATGCACTTAATCTCAACAGTGCCTTGATCGTCACCGATGAAAAGAATGAAAATTTGGAACTGTCATCCAGAAACGTCCAGGATATTAAAGTGCTTAGATGTGAAGGGCTGAACGTATACGATATTCTAAAATACCGGACGTTGGTATTGCTGGAGCCTGCGGTAAAGAACATCGAGGGGAGGCTGCAAGCATGATTTCGCATGAGACTGTCATTAGACCCTTAATCACCGAAAAAACGGGTATTCAGAAAGAACTGAACAATCAGTTGACTTTCGAAGTGGACCGGCGGGCGAACCGGATTGAAATCAAACAGGCGATAGAATCTATTTTCAACGTCAGGGTCGCCGCCGTCAAAACTATGCAGGTGAAGGGTAAAACGAAGCAAAGAGGGCGGATCACCGGTAAACGTCGCGATTGGAAAAAGGCGATTGTCAAGCTGATGCCCGGTGAGCGGATAGATTTTTTTGAAGGTGTATAGGAGTAAATAAATGGCGATTAGAAAAGTAAAACCGACATCTCCGGGACGTCGCTTTCAAGCTTACTCCTCTTTTGAGGAGATAACGACAACCCAACCGGAAAAAAGGCTGCTGAAAGTCATTAAAAAAACAGGCGGTCGTAACGCCAGAGGCCGTATAACCTGCAGGCACCGCGGTGGGGGTCATAAACGACATTACAGGGTCATTGATTTTAAGCGCGATAAAATCGCTATTCCGGCCAAAGTGGCTTCAATTGAGTATGATCCGAACCGTTCGACCCGGATCGCGTTGCTGCACTATGTTGACGGCGAAAAGCGGTATATCCTGGCGCCGCTTAACCTTAAGGTAAATGATATCGTAGAATCGGGTCCCGATGCCGACATTAAGCCCGGCAATGCCTTGCCGCTGAGCAATATTCCCCTGGGCACCCAGATTCATAATATTGAACTGCGTGCGGGAAAGGGCGGACAAATTGTAAGAAGCGCAGGGACCTATGCCCAGCTGATGGCGAAGGAAGATCGATATGCTTTGATCAGACTGCCGTCGGGCGAAGTCCGGATGGTCCTGCTGAATTGTAGAGCCACCGTCGGTCAGCTCGGTATTGTGGCCCATGAGAAAATTGAGTTAGGTAAAGCCGGGCGCAAAAGATGGTTGGGAAGACGACCCAAGGTCAGAGGTGTAGCCATGAACCCGGTTGATCATCCCATGGGGGGCGGTGAAGGCCGTTCTTCCGGCGGGCGTCATCCCTGCAGTCCGTGGGGGGTGCCCACCAAAGGATATAAGACGCGCAAAAATAAAAGCAGCGATCGACTGATCGTTAAAAGGCGGACGAAAAAATAGCGATTAATTCATTATTCTGTCTTTTTTAAAGAAGGATTCGGCCTAGGGCCTTCCACTAATTTATAACAAAAAACTAATAACTGCTTTAAGCTGGAGTATTTATGCCAAGATCGCTAAAAAAAGGTCCATATATTGAACTGAAGCTAATGAACAAGGTGCTGGTGGCCCAACAAACCCGTAGCGGTAGAGTCATCAAAACATGGTCAAGACGTTCGACTGTTGTGCCGGAAATGGTTGGCATTACATTGGCCGTTCATAACGGTCGCAAATTTATCCCGGTATTTGTTTCTGAAAATATGGTAGGCCATAAATTGGGTGAATTTTCACCGACCCGAACGTTTTACGGGCACTCCGGGGATAAGAGGTCTAGGTTAAAGAGGTAAACCAGTAGATTAGCTTTCAGATATCAGCAGTTTAGAAAAAAGGGATAACGACAATGGAGGTTAGAGCCGTATCAAAATATGTTCGCATTTCGCCGAGCAAAGTGCGCAAAGTGGTTGGCGGTATCAAGGGCCAGCCTGTTGAAAGCGGGCTGCAAAAACTTAAGTTTATGCCCCAGAAATCGGCGAACATTCTGGAAAAGATTATCCGGTCAGCTGTTGCCAATGCGGATCAAAATGCGGATATTGATATCGATTTGCTTGTTATTCGCAACATCATCGCCGACCAGGGACCTACTCAGAAGCGCTGGAAAGCACGAGCGCGGGGCAGAGGGACGCGTATTTTAAAGAGAACCAGCCACATAACAGTCATCTTAGCTGAAGAGAATTCGGATTAGCAAAGGAGGTAAAGCTTGGGCCAGAAAGTAAATCCAATAGGAATCAGATTGGGAATTGTAAAAACCTGGGAATCACGATGGTTCGGTGAAAAGAACTATGCCCAATATATCCTGGAAGACCATAAACTGCGCACATTCATTAAAAAGAAGCTTTACCACGCTGGCATTTCCCGGATTGAAATCGAACGATCATCCCGACGAGTCCGGTTGCGCATTTACACCTCAAGGCCCGGCATTGTGATCGGCAAAAAGGGTGCCGAAATATCACAACTCAAAAAAGAACTCGAAAAAATGACCGCCCACGAAATTTCCATCGATATTCAGGAGATCAGAAAACCGGAAATAGAGGCCCAACTGGTGGCGGAAAATGTGGCCTTGCAGATAGTCAGAAGGGTCGCCTTTCGGCGCGCGATGAAGCGGGGGGTCACATCTGCCATGCGTTTTGGCGCGCTTGGGG
>Ga0209013_10005978_pt1 | contig 10400 bp, 11 predicted proteins | sample Cruoilmetagenom2_FD_187291 | JGI IMG/M metagenome (GOLD analysis project Ga0209013, IMG submission 187291) | Oil polluted marine microbial communities from Coal Oil Point, Santa Barbara, California, USA - Sample 2 (SPAdes) (version 2) | ecosystem: Environmental > Aquatic > Marine > Oil seeps ...
GGCTGGATATGGCCGCTTTCCGGGAGCTGGCCGCCTTTGCCCAGTTTGGCTCCGACTTGGACGAGGCGACGCGCCGCCAGTTGGACCAGGGCCTGCGCGTCCAGGAGGCGCTCAAACAGAGACAGTACGCGCCCGTGCCCCTGGCCGACCAGATCATGGTCTTTTTCGCCGTGACCAACGGCTACCTGGACGACGTGGAGCTGCGAAAGGTCGAGGATTTTGACGAAGGGCTGGTGCGCTACCTGAGGGACAGCCACCCCGACCTGGTACAAACCATCGCCGCTGGCTCCAAGATGGACGACGATACCCAGGTGGCGCTGGGCCAGGCCATCCGGGATTTCAAAACTACGGTTGCGTTCTAGGTCGAGGCACACAGTGCTCAGTCATCCAGCAGCAGCCCAGGTTCGTAGTAGGCGCTTTAGCACCAAAGGTGTCGAGCGCGCGCTGGCTCGCCGCCCCATCGCTCACCACGGGTCCGTGACCCGTGGCTCACGCCATCCAGGATCTCAAAGCTACGGTCGTTTCCTAGGTCGAGGCAGATAGTGCTCAATCATCCAGCACCAGCCCAGGTTCGTAGTAGGCGCTTCAGCGCCAAAAGTGTCGAGCGCGCACCGGCTCGCCGCCCCACCGCTCGCCACGGGTCCGTGACCCGTGGCTCACGCGCTGACCGGAGCAGCAGCCCCGAGGGGAAGGGTCGCGGGTTATGAGCGAGACTCATAGCCTTCCAGTCAGGGCACGGGGGCGCATCGCCATTGCCCTGGCCTTGACGGGGTTGTTAGTTGGGGTCTTGACCGCCTGCGGCAGCACCCCAACCCCAACCGAGGCGCCTCCGACCCAGACGCCGTGGATCGTCGTGGTCACCGCTACGTCGGGGACAGAGCGTGTGGCGGAGGCACAGCCGAGCCAAACGCCCTGGATCATTGTCGCGACCCCGACGCAAGCCAAGCGCGCAACCGCCAAACCGGCGGCTAGCGCCACGGCGGCTAGCGGAGGCACGACTGCCGAGCCGTCGCCAACGACGGTGCCGCCTACACCTGTTGCGCCGCCAACCGCTACGAATACGCCTGCACCGGAGGAGATCAAGTATTCAGCACCGGTGCCCCTGGATCCTCCTCCAGAGGGACGCGTCTCATGGAGGAGCCGGGTCCTGCTCAACTGGACGCCGGTTGGCGAGCTGGCCGAGGACGAATACTACCGTCTGGAGTTTGACCGGCCGCCCACGACAGAGGGGATGGAGCCCTACGGGGATTATGTCTTTGTAAAGGACAACCAATACCTGTGGGAGAAGGCAGCCCTGGCTCCTTTCCACCCGCCCGAGGTACAGGGTGATGCAATGGTCTATTGGTGGGTCCGGGCCGTGCGCAAGACTGGCGAAGACGAGAATGGCAAGCCTTTGGGCATCGATATCAGCCCACCCAGCGACAAGTGGGCGCTGATCCTTGAGCCCAAGCCTGAAGGTGAGTAGGGGAGCCCACGCTGCGAGGAGCGAGTTTCCCCAGATGCGAGCAGACCGCCCCCGAGACGGGGGCTTGAGCACTAAGTGGTACAGGAGCTTGGGGAGCCCACGCTGCGAGGAGCGAGTTTCCCCAGATGCGAGAATAGCGCCCCCGAGACAGGGGTTTGAGCAGTGAGTGGCACGGGAGATTGGGGAGCCCACGCTGCGAGGAGCGAGTTTCCCCAGATGCGAGCAGACCGCCCCCGAGATGGGGGCTTGAGCAAGCACCATGGGCCTGTCATTCTGAACAGAGCGCAGCGCAGTGAAGAATCTCGGTAGCCGTAGAGGAGATCCTTCGCTGGCGCTCAGGATGATATAGTACCGGAGGAGTAACCGTTGCCCAGTACACGAGAGATCCGGAGACGCATCCGCAGCGTCAAGAACATATCCCAGGTAACCCGGGCCATGCAGATGGTGGCCGCCTCCAAGATGCGGCGCGCCCAGGAGCAGGTGCTGGCCACGCGATCATACAGCGAAAAAGCCTGGCACGTGTTGAGCAATCTGGCCGCGCAGCGGGGTGTGGATGAGACGACCCATCCCCTGCTGGAGGTGCGAGATGAGATCAAGACCGTTGCTATGGTGCTCATCACCTCTGACAAAGGGTTATGCGGCAGCTACAACCACGGCATGATCCAGCAGGCATTGCGCTTCATCCAGGAGGTGCCCTACCCGGTAGAGATGATCACGGTCGGCATGCGCGGTCGCGACACCATGTGGCGTCTGGGGCAGACGATCGTCGCGGAATATTCCGACATTCCGCCCACGCCCAGGCTGCTGGACGTGACAGCCATTGCTCACACTGCCATGGAAGGATACATCAGCGGCCAGTTTGATGCCGTCTACCTGGCCCACACCGATTTCATCAACACCTTGGTCCAGCGTCCGGCCATCTGGCAGCTGCTGCCCATCCGGCCCCTGGACCTGGGAGTGACGCCAATTTCGGAGCACCGGGAAGGAGAACCAGGACAGGCCACGGTGGAGTATATCTACGAACCCAATCCGCGGGCCATCCTGGACACGGTGTTGCCACGCTTCACGGAACTGCAGGTCTATCAAGCCGTGCTGGAGGCATTTGCCAGCGAGCACAGCGCACGGATGGTGGCCATGCGAAACGCGACAGAAAACGCCAACGATCTGCTGGCAGATCTGACACTGACCTTCAACCGCGCCCGCCAGGAGGCGATCACCAAGGAGATGCTGGACATCGTTGGTGGCGCCGAGGCTCTGTCCAAGAAATAAGCGTGATTGAAAGGGGAATGACAATGGCAGCCAAGGCTTACGTGCTCATTCGAACTGCACCAGGGTTGACCAAATCGATCTCTAGCGCGCTGCATATCAGCCCGGCCGTCCTGTCTGTTGAGATGGTTACCGGGCCCTATGATCTGATCGTTGCTATCGAAGGGCCCAGTACCAACGAGTTGCTGACGACCATCATGAGTGATATCCGCCCGGCGGCAGGGGTCCGCGACACAATGACCTGTCTGGTCGTTCCAGGCGAAGAAGAAAGTTAGCAGAAACCAATTGCACGCCGTGCCTCGCATGGGGCAGGGTGCGAGCTTGTTAGGAGGACTAATGGCGAAGGGGAGCAAGGGCCAAGTTGCTCAGGTGATGGGCCCCGTTGTGGACATCGAGTTTCCAGCCGGGGACCTTCCCGAGATCTATCATGCTGTAGAGATCCCCCGGAACGGCGACAAGTTGGTTGCCGAGGTGCAGCAACACCTGGGGAATAATTGGGTGCGCTGTGTGGCCATGGATGCTACCGATGGTCTGCGCCGAGGTATGGAGGCAATCGCCACCGGCGGGCCGATCACAGTGCCGGTCGGAACTGCAACCCTGGGTCGCATCTTTAACGTCCTCGGCGAGCCCATTGACAACGCGGGGCCTGTGGAGGCCGATGAGTACTACCCCATCCACCGCCCAGCGCCCTCTTTTGAGGAACAGGTCACCAAGCCAGAGTTCCTGGAGACGGGCGTGAAGGTGATCGACCTCATCGCTCCCTTTACGCGAGGGGGTAAGACCGGTGTCTTTGGCGGCGCTGGTGTGGGCAAGACGGTTATCATCCAGGAGCTGATCCGGACTTTTGCCACCGTACACAAGGGGTACTCGGTCTTTTCGGGGGTGGGCGAGCGCTCTCGAGAGGGCAATGACCTGTGGCACGAAATGCGCGACTCGGGCGTCATCGATAGCGTGGCCATGGTCTTTGGCCAGATGAACGAGCCGCCAGGGGTGCGTCTGCGGGTCGGTCTCACCGGGCTGACCATGGCCGAATACTTTCGCGACGAAGGTCGCGACGTGCTGCTCTTTATCGACAACATATTCCGCTTTGTCATGTCGGGCTCCGAGGTATCGGCCCTGCTGGGGCGGATGCCCAGCGCGGTCGGCTACCAGCCTACTCTGGGAACCGAAATGGGCGAGCTGCAGGAGCGGATTGTGAGCACGCGGAAGGGATCCATCACCTCGATGCAGGCGGTCTATGTGCCCGCCGACGATTACACCGACCCGGCGCCCGTGGCAACTTTTGCCCACCTGGATGCGACCATCGCCCTGGAGCGGAGGATCGTTGAGATGGGTATCTACCCTGCCGTGGATCCCCTGGGCTCCACTTCTCGCATTCTCGATCCGCGCATCGTTGGCGAAGAGCATTACAACGTGGCCCGTGAAGTGCAGCGCGTACTCCAGCGCTACCGGGATCTGCAGGACATCATCGCCATCCTGGGTATTGACGAACTATCGGATGAGGACAAGCTGGTGGTAGCCCGCGCCCGCAGGATACAGCAGTTCTTGAGCCAGCCTATGTTCGTAGCCGAGCAGTTCACCGGCCAGCCCGGCCGCTATGTGTCCATCCAGGAAACGGTCCGCGGCTTCAGGGAGATCCTGGATGGCAAGCACGACGGCCTTCCTGAGCAAGCGTTCCGCATGGCAGGCGGCATCGACGAGGTGGTAGAGACTGCCGAGAAGCTGAGGAGCTAGATGGCGCAGATACGTTGCGAAATCGTGACCGCTGAACGCACCGTCCTTGACGATGATGTGGATATGGTCGTGGCCCCAGGTATTGACGGGCAATTGGGCATCCTGCCCCATCACGCTCCTTTGATGACCGCCCTGACCTATGGAGAACTGGTCATCCGCCGGACAGGACGGGAGGAGGAATTCATCGCGATCGGTGGTGGTTTTTTGGAGGTGGGTCCGGACCACGTTACCATCCTGGCAGACTCGGCTGAAAGAGCGGAAGAGATTGACGAGGAGCGGGCCGATGCTGCACGTCTCCGTGCTGAGGCTGTCATGGCCCAGAAGCAGCGGGAGGATGTGGATCTGGCTCGCGCCGAAGCTACGCTGCGCAGATCGATAATCCGGCTGAAAGTGGCCAGGCGGAAGCGCCGCTATGGTGGCAGAGGGTCAGGTCCTGGCCAGCCACCTGGATCAAACTAGTCGATACTGGGAAGCTATCGGGATCGGATGAGCAACGACAGATGCTGAGCAAGTACATAGGTGTGGACCTGGGTACCGTCAATGTCCTGGTGTGGGTAAGGGGCAAGGGAATCGTCCTGCAAGAGCCCTCCGTCGTGGCCATTGCCCTCAACGACAACAAAATCGTGGCGGTGGGCACCGACGCCCGCGAGATGCTGGGTCGGACGCCGGAGACCATCGAAGTCGCACGCCCCTTGCGCGATGGCGTCATCGCTGACTATGTGGTCACTGAAGCCATGTTGCGCTACTTTATCCAGAAGGTGGCAGGGCGGGTTCGAATGTTCAAGCCGTTGATCGCCATCAGTGTGCCGGTAGGCGTCACGAGCGTCGAAAGCCGGGCGGTCCATGATGCGGCCATCCAAGCAGGCGGGCGCGAAGCCTACCTGATCCCCGAACCGTTGGCTGCTGCGCTGGGTGCGGGCATGCCTGTGAACACGCCGACGGGCAACTTGGTGCTGGACATCGGCGGTGGTACCAGCGAAGCCGCAGTCATCTCCATGAACGGCATCGTCAAGTTCGCCTCAGTCCGGGTCGGAGGCAACCGGATCGATGACACGATCATCGGTTATGTAAAGCGAAAATACAACCTGATGATCGGCGAACAAACGGCGGAGGAGGTCAAGATCGAGATTGGCAGCGCCCTTCCACTGGAGGAAGAGATGAGCATGGAGCTCAGAGGCAGAGATCAGGTCTCTGGGCTGCCCAAGACCATCAAAATCACCTCCGGGGAAGTAACCGAGGCCATCGCTGAATCCCTGGCAACCATCGTCGGCGTGGTCAAGTCAGTGCTGGAAAAGACTCCGCCGGAATTGGCTTCCGATGTGATCGACCGGGGAATCGTCATGACCGGCGGTGGGGCCTTGCTGCGAGGCATTGACCAGATGCTGACAAAAGAGACGGGCGTCCCCTGCTACGTGGCCGACAACCCCATGGCCTGCGTGGCACTAGGGGCAGGAAAAGCGCTGCAGGATTACGAGGTCATCAAGCGGAGTTTGCCCGCATACTAGATGGTCGGTGAGCCGGAGAGACGCATGGCACCCAACCAGGGCCATGCGTCTTTTTTCTTTGAGTGAGGCTGGCGGGTGCCTTTACCCCAGTCCTGCCAGCCCTCTGTCAAAGGTAGTAGGTCATGTGCTGCAAATGAATTACGGGGTCGATATACTGTACCCTTACGCCGTCAGGAGCTGTCACAGTAATCGGCGCATAGTTCAGAATGGCCTTGATGCCGGACTTGACTAGGTCGTCGACCACGGCCTGGGCTACACTGGCCGGAACAGCGACGATGGCGGTTCTAATCCCCAACTCCTGGACTTTTTCTGGGAGCTCGGCCGCGTCACAGATGTCCAGGTGACCCAGGTGGCGGCCGATCTTTTGAGGATTGTTGTCAAACACGCAAGCTATGGTGAATCCCCGACCCTCAAAACCGCCAAAATGGACAATGGCATGGCCCAGGTCGCCAGCACCTATGAGGGCTATATCCCACTCGTGATCCACTTTCAGGATCTTACTTAACTGGTCGCGCAGGTGGGCGACATCGTAGCCCATGCCCTGCTTGCCAAACTCACCAAAGTGAGATAGGTCCTTGCGAATTTGGGCTGAGCTGATTCCCAGCCGTCGCGCCAACTGTTTGGAAGCAGTGATCTGTTGCCCCTCATCCAGCAGGTGGTTCAAGGCCCGCAAATAGATGGGCAGGCGTCCCACCACAATATCAGGGACTGATTTAGCTTCTGACATCCCCATCTCCTTCCTGGAAACTGGTCATTTTTGTGAAGGCTCTCACAACGACGGCCCTACCGCATGATACCACGTTTCTTCACAGAATGCAAGAAAGGAAATCAGGGGCTGTTCACCCTGTTGCAGGCCCATGGACGCGGAGATGCGCTTGCTGGATCATCGAAGCCAGATCAGCGATGGTGTGCGCGTCAAAAAACGCTGAGAAGGAGATGCTGACCCTGAAGCTTTCACGTACCTGGCTGGTAATCCGGGTAGAATCCAAGGAATCCCCACCCAGCTCGAGAAAGCTGTCATTGATGCCCACACCATCGATACCCAGTACCGCACCCCACATCCGGGTTAGGATCTCCTCGGTTGGATTGCGTGGCGCCCGACACCCAGCTGTGACGTTCAGGCGAGAGCGCTCCGGCAATGGCAAGCGCTGGCGGTCCGTTTTTCCGGTTGGGGTCTTGGGCATGACGTCCAGAAAGACAAACCCTTGCGGTACCATGTGAGCCGGTGTCTCTTGGAATTGGGCATACGGGGTGGGTACGCCAGGAAAAGCCTGACTGTCGATCACCAGGTAGGCCACCAGCCGCTGGGCGCCTTGGGGCAGGGTGTGCGCTGTCACACAGACATCTTTCACGCCTTCCACTTCGCGAAGAAATGCCTCTATCTCGTTGGGGAAAACCTGGTAGCCGCGGATCTTGACCATGCGGTCTTTCCACCCCATTAAACGGAGGGACCCGTCCGGCATTTGACGGCAGAGGTCACCGGTAAGGTAAGCTAGCTCAGAACCCAATGATTCAACGGTGCGGAGCTTGGAGGCTCTCAGGTCCGGGCGCCGCCAAGTCCAGCGGCCAGACCGCGGCCGAGTGCGACGATCTCGCCAACTCCGCCTTGTGCTACTTCCTGCCCGTCATCGGATACGAGTTTGATGCGCAGCCCGGGCATCGGGAAACCCAGCGGCAGGACATCCTGATCCAGCATCTCGGGCGAATCGAGCAGGAGTTCGGTCAATCGTCCCGCCTCAGAACAGCCAAGCCCGACAGCAATCTACGCGTTGGGGAACACGCGCATGCAGGCTTCCGCATCTTCCCGGAAGAGCGTGTCGCCCCCAGGTGAACCAGACGCACCGAAGCAAATCGTTCCTGTGGGTTGTTGTAGGCAATCTGGCGCACGGCGCTGAGGCCAGCTACGAGGGTGGGTTCTGTTTCCAGCAGCCACTTCACGAGCTGGTGCATCCCATGCTGGCGGATGTCAAACGGTCCTGTGCCACCGCTGAGACAGAGCGGTCCAAAGGTATCCCAAGCTGTGCCTGCCCAAGCCAGCTATCCGAAAAAAGCCAGTCGATCGGCGTCACCAACATGATAGTAAATGGCATAGCGGACCACCTGCATATATGCAGAGCGGTGAGACTGGTTGACACCTTTGGGCTAGCTGGTCGATCCCGAGGTGTAGTTCCGAATGGCCAGCGCATCAAGCGGGACCGGCACATCTGGAGCGCGCGGATCGCCAGTGTCCAGTGCCTCCAGTTGGATGACCTAGCGCTCAGATCCAGCAAGCTCTTGGGCCAGAGGCAGGTGCTTCGCATCCGTAACGATGAGACTGACTTGAGCATCGGCCAGGACCTGCAAGCTTCTTTCTGGGGGGAACGATACCTCCAGGCCAACGTAGATCTTTCCGGCCTTCAAGGTGCCCGGTGCAGCGGTAAACGCAGGCGCATCTACCCCCACGAGCAGTGCGACCGCTTCCTGGCCTGGCCCCCGGTCTGCCAGGATGGCATTGGCGACCCGGTTGGCCGCCAGGTCCAATTCGGAGTAGGTTAAGGATGTGTCATGATCGTACACGGAAAGCTGGTTGGGCGTGTTTCTGGCGATGGCGGCAATGCGGTCGGGAATTGCCTGCTGGGGCGTCTGCCAGTTCACCGGCCGCAAGTTCCCGGATGGGTGGCGACATTGGGCATACAGGGCGCGTTGCTTTTCTCTGGAACTAAGCTCACCAGAAGAACTACTCATCACCGCCCTCGCTTCAGCGTTAGCTGCGCCCAGGGCCCGACGGTCAGCCTGACTATCGGGCCCTGAAGATAGAAGTCTGCCATTCTTCTCCTTCATCCAGAGAGTGTAGACGCTCCTTGGCAGACTGTCAAACGAAACCTTCGCCGGTCAGCAGGTCCGGCGACCACCGGCCTCGTATTGAATTCAACGCCTGACAGGCGAAAACTAGGCTACTTGATCCGGGAGGTGCGCAGCGTGAACCCGGACACCATCTTGGCCGATCTATTTAGCTAGCTTGAGGGATTTGGCAGGTTGCTCGTTCGGGCGGTTCGCTGGCGACTGAAGACAGCGGATTTGCAGGATTCTCAGATCAAGCATACGATGGGCAGAGGTCTGAAGACTGAGTTGCTGCGAGCGAGTCAGGAATCCCCAGGGAGGAAATGGGACGTATGAAACTCGAAGGAAGCTTGAGGACGTTGGCTGAGACAATGGGGGTGGATTTCTATGGTGTGGCCGATCTGGGCATGGCCCATGACGCGATCCTGGAGCAGGGGGGCCCTCCCATTGCTGGGTTCCCGCGCGCCATCTCAATCGGCATTGGACTCTTGCACCCCATCGTGGACCAATTGCCACAACACAAAGATCGGGCCGTAGCCATGCTCTACAGGCACCATGCCTATGACCTGGTGAACCAGCGCCTGGATCACATCGCTTCACCCCTGGCCAGTTTGATCCAGCGCGCGGGCTACCGCGCGCTGCCGGTGCCGGCCTCGCAGTCGGTGGACAGCGAACGGCTATGCGGCATCTTTTCCCACAAGATGGCGGCCCACCTGGCCGGCCTGGGCTGGATCGGCAGGAGCTGCATGCTGATCACACCGCAGGTGGGACCGCGGGTACGCTGGGCCACGGTGCTTACCGACGCGCCATTGGAGACACCTGGCGGACCTGTGGAGCAGCGCTGCGGCACGTGCCGGGAGTGTGTGGATATCTGCCCGGCCCAGGCGTATACGGGCGAGCCGTACCGCATGGGGGAGCCACGGGAGATGCGATTTGCGGCCCACAAGTGCAGCAAGTACTTTGACAAGATGGAGGAAATCAAGGGCGTGCCGGTCTGCGGGCTCTGCCTGTACGTCTGCCCCAACGGCAGACAGCAGAATAGCAACAATTGACAAGGGGACGTAACCCAGGCAGCGGATCCCACAGGCAGTCGGGCCGGTTCCTGATGATAAGCAGTGGATCTAGCCATCCTTGACCTTTTTTTGCAGCTCGTACAATTTGCTGATGGCATCCAGTGGCGTCATGGCACTCACATCCAGATCCTTGAGCTCTTCGAGAAGCGGGTTCCCGGTAGCGAACAGAGGCAGCTGGCGCACCGTGATGGTTGGGCGTGGTGAACCAGGTGCACGGGCTTCCTGTTCCAGTTCCTCCAGGATCTCCTCGGCGCGGTGGATGACCGGTTTCGGCAAACCAGCCAATTGCGCCACATGGATGCCATAGCTCCGGTCAGCGCCACCGGGTGCGACACGGCGCAGAAACACCACTCTGCCCTTCTCCTCGGCCACGACTATGTTATAGTTACGAATGTGAGGCAACAATTCGGGCAGTTGGGTTAGTTCGTGATAGTGGGTGGCAAAGAGAGTCTTGCAGCGCAGCCGGGGGTGGTTGTGGATGTGCTCGACCACGGCCCAGGCGATGGAGAGCCCGTCGAAGGTCGCGGTGCCGCGGCC
>Ga0209013_10005979_pt1 | contig 10400 bp, 8 predicted proteins | sample Cruoilmetagenom2_FD_187291 | JGI IMG/M metagenome (GOLD analysis project Ga0209013, IMG submission 187291) | Oil polluted marine microbial communities from Coal Oil Point, Santa Barbara, California, USA - Sample 2 (SPAdes) (version 2) | ecosystem: Environmental > Aquatic > Marine > Oil seeps ...
AAGCGCTGAAAATAGTCTTCAAGGGATAAATCTTCCATGGGGTCTGTTGGAGGGGGTTTATGAGCCGGGTTTACCGACACTTCAAAGGTGTCATCATCAATGATGTTTTCTTTTTCTAATGATAAAAGCTCTTCAGTGATAACATTGTTTTCGCACAGTATGACCGCTCTTTCCACTGCATTCTCAAGTTCCCGAACGTTGCCAGGCCAGGAATAACTTGAAAGAGCAAGTATGGCCTCATCTGAAAAATATATATCTTTATGATTCATCTGCTTGCAGTAGCGTTCAAGCATACTGTTGGCAATTTCCAGTATGTCAGCACCCCTGTCTCTCAAAGGCGGTAGTTCCAGAGATACAACGTTGAGGCGGTAGTATAAATCTTCTCGAAATTTCCCCTGTTGAACCCACTGCCTGAGGTTGCGATGGGTTGCGGCTACCAGGCGAACGTTAACCTTTTTTGCTTCTACTGAGCCAACTCGGCGAATTTCTTTTTCCTGGAGTAGTCTGAGTAATCTGGCCTGAGCCTCAATAGGGAGTTCACCAATTTCGTCTAAAAATAAAGTGCCGCCATTTGCGGCCTCAACCAGCCCTTCGCGACGAACATTTGCTCCCGTAAAAGCACCTTTTTCATGTCCAAACAGTTCGGATTCGATCAGTGTTTCAGGGATAGCTGCGCAATTTACTGAAACCATAGGGCCATCTTTTCGGCGACTGTATTCATGGAGGGCGCGAGCAACCAGTTCTTTTCCGGTTCCGGATTCTCCCAGGACTAATATAGTTGTGTCGGTTGGGGCTACTTTGTTTATTTTGGTAAAAAGCTTTTGCATGGGGGCGGAGCTGCCAATCATTTTCCCCATTTCACCCTCATCAATGTCGTCTAGTATTTTTTCCGAGGGGGCAGTGGTGCCGAGAATTTTAGATTCTGATTCTAGAATATGGCTTATGGATGTAAGCATTTCATCGTGATCAAATGGCTTGGCTATATAGTCGACTGCGCCAAGGCGTATCGCCTCAACAGCCGATTTTAAGCTGGAGTAGCTTGTCATTATCAATACGGGAACGCCTTTAGCGAGCTCTATCAGTTTTGTGCCTGGATCTCCTGGAAGTCTTAAGTCGCTGATAATCAGGCTGAAATTGCTGAAGGTGTATTGGTTTTGGGCTTCTTTTACAGAGGCCGCCGTCTGCACCTGGTAGCCATTACGCTCCAACAAGCGTTTTAAGGCCGTACGGATAACCTGCTCATCTTCCACAATCAAAATTTCACTCATGGCTGCATTATAGCGCTCTATTTGTATTTAGTCCTGCCCTGCTAGGATTCATTCTCTGAATGAGGGCTATAGGGTAAGGTAATGGTGAATTGCGTACCTTTTCCTGTTTCCTGATCCAGGGGGCTGGTTACAGAAATATGTCCATAGTGATCTTCAATAATGCTATAACTTAAAGCCAGCCCAAGGCCTGTGCCGCTGCCAGGCTCTTTGCTGGTTACGAAGGGTTCAAAGATTCTGTCAATTAAATGTCTGGGAATTCCGCTGCCTTCATCAATAAAATGAATGCTTATGGACATGTCGTCACATTCGCTTTTGATAACAACTTTATCGCCAACCTGGGAAGCATCTTTAGCATTGCTTAAAAGGTTGATAAAAACCTGGGTTAGTCTTTGGGCATCACCCATAATTGTCAGGTCGTTAGGGAGCAGGTTTTGATAAACAAAATCTTTGCCCGAAGGGCTAAGTTGAATGAGCTTAATAGCTTCAGACAGGCATAGGTGGATATTAAACTTTTCAGGATTCAGACCCTGGTTTTCTCCTGCATGGCTGAAGCTGACAAGAGACTGCACGATTCGTGTTACTCGTTCAGTTTGATCAAGTATTTGCTCAGACGTTTCCAGTGTGTCGGGATCAAGGGCTTCAGAGCGCAGGTTCTGTGCAAGACAAGCTATGCCCGTAATGGGATTGCCAATTTCGTGAGCGACTCCGGCGGCTAATCTGCCAATAGAAGCCAGGCGCTCGCTGTGAGTAAGTTCGGACTCCAGTAATTGTATCTCGGTCAAGTCTTCAATAACGATTACAAGGTTCTCAAGCTGGGTTTCGCTTTCCTGCCCAACAGCTGCCTTGTGTAGTGAGAGGCATCGTGAATGTCCATCAATATCAATATTTACCTGGTGAAGATGAGAGGATTTTTCATCAACAAAGTCCATCAGGAATTCATTCCAGGGCAGAGGTAGGTTGGTTAAATTTGTACCAATGGCTTCGTTATTGTTAATTTGCGTTAAGTTGTACATGGCTTTATTCCAGCCAATTATTTCATTGTTGGTGTTAACCGAGCAAACCCCCACGGGAAGGTCTTGCAGGGTTTGACGATGAAAGCGACGCATGCGGTCGAGCTCTGCCGCGAGACCCGAAAGTTTATGCTGATATTCTTCCAGGCTGCTTTCAATAGCATGGATATTTCGATATGAACCACTAGATTTTTTTGCTTTATAGGGTAAGTGTGTGCCCACTATTTCCAGTGCCACAGACGGCCCGAATAAGCCCGATAAGTTGGCTTCTATCTGGTCTCGTAGTCGTTGCAGTAGGTAGGGGCGAGTTTCATTTCGTTTAATAGAAAGTTCTGAAAGCGCCTTGTCAACTTCTCGATTAGCAATATGGTTACCCAGGGTTTCTGCTAGTCGAGGGGCGAATTCAGATGCTGATTCTAAAGATATTTCCCAGCGATCCAGGCGATGTAAATTTTCTACAATACAAACCTCTGCGGCTCTTTGTTCTTCAGGGCTTTTTTTAACCAAAAGAGAAATCCCAAAGAAGAGGGCAAAATTAATCACTAAGGCCAGGGCGGCATTGAGGTACCATAAATCATCTGTTGAACTTAAATTCCCACTAATTAATGGTAGGGACAATGGGGGGTGATTTGATAAAACAGGGATAAACAAAGTGAATGCTAATACTCCGAAACCGGCAATTAATCCAATTAAAACGCCTCGTCGACTTGCTTTGTCCCAGAGAAGTACACCGATAACTCCAGGAATAAAGTTAAGGGAAGCAATAAAAGAAAGTAAGCCCAGTTCGGTCAGGCTTTGTTGGTGATCCAGTAGTAGGTAAAAGCCATAACCTGTCAGAATAATAAGTGTAATAAGTAGCCGTCTAATTCTGAAAATCCAATGATAGCCAACGCGATCGGGGGTAGGCTGGTATAGGGTTAGGACAATGTGATTCAAAAACATCGAAGATAAAGCCAAAGTTGATACGATGACGAGGCTGCTGGCCGCCGATAAGCCACCAATGTATGCCAAAATTGCTAACCATTTCGAGCCAGTGGCCATGCCGATGCCGAGAATGAAATATTCAGGATCAAGGTCAAGGTTGAGTTTCAGTCCTGCCCAGAGAATGGGGGGTACTGCCATGGCTATAACGAGTAAAAATAAAGGCAGCCCCCAGCTGGCACTAAGCAAATGTTTGGGGTTTGTGTTTTCGGCAAAGGTCATATGGTACATATGAGGCATAACTACTGCGGAAGCAAAAAAAGCCAGTATAAGGCTTCTCCAGGGGCCCTGTTTTAAAGGTTCATACATTAAATTTAGGGCATCAGGATTTGTTTTTAACCAGGAGTCCAAACCTGTTAAACCATCAAAAACTCCGTACAAAGCAAATAAACCCACCACAATCATCGATATGAGTTTAACGATTGAAGACAGGGCAATGGCTATCACCAGTCCTTCCCTTTTTCGGTAGCGTTCAGTGGTATGTCTGGTTCCAAACAAAACGGTAAAAAGAATCATCAAGCCACAAAAAATCAAAGCGAAACTATTTTTATTAGCATCTTGATTTAATACTGAAATTGCCCCGGTAATAGCTTCAATTTCCAGGGCAATCAAAGGTAATACTGCTGCTAACATTAGTAGAGTGGCTACGGCGGCCAGTAGTTGGCTTCTATATCGATAGGCTAATAAGTCTGCCAGAGATGTTAAGTGGTAGGTTTGGGACAAACGAAGTAAAGGGGCCAATAAAAACGGTGCGAGTAAAAAAGTACCTGAAATCCCAAGGTAATAAGATAAAAAATTGAACCCATATTGATGAGCGAAACCTACACTGCCGTAAATTGCCCAGGTACTTGCGTAAACACCTAGCGAAAGTGTGTATATGGCTGGATGAAGAGTCAGTTTTTGCGGTAACAGATGTCGTTCAGTGATATAGGCGGCAAGAAATAAAAACGAGAGGAAGCCAATACCTAACAACAGTAGTTCTGGGAGGCTAACGCTCATCAAGGTCGCGACTCCTCACAATCCAGAAATTTAAAATGATCAGTAATAGCCAAATAAAATAAGGCCGGTACCAGAGGGTTTCTCCCTGGGTCCACCAATGAACTATGGCCGGTGTTAACAAATAAGCACCGAGAATAAACAATATAAGAAGACGATCAATGTACATGTAATTTATTTACACTTTCTTTGGTTTTGCTGAAATTAGAGGCATGATTTTTGGGATTCAGATGCAGTTATTTCAGGCTGTGCTACTTATCTTATGCGAGCTAATGAAAGCTGTCTATGATTTAATCCAGAGTGGGGTATAGCACGTTTGGTGTGCGGGGCACATTATTGATAGACCAGTGCTTGATGGCCCAGGCAAGAATGTCTTCAACACTTGCTTCAATAAAATCTTCATGGGGTTGAAAACCCAGAAGTCTCAAAGCCATTAACAGGCTTGGAACGGGATTGTCTATTGGGATTGCATCGGCAAAGGTTTGTTTACTGAGTTTTTGTCCTTGCTGATTCACTACTATGGGCAGGTGGGCATAATTGGGAAGTTCGTAAGCCAACGCCTGCTGAAGCAAAATTTGTCGAGGTGTATTGTCTAATAAATCTGACCCTCTAACGACGTGATTGATTTTTTGGGCATGATCATCAACGACTACGGCAAGTTGATAGGCATAAAAACCATCTTTTCTTTTGATAATAAAATCGCCAACCTCTTTTGTAATGTTTTGCTCAAAATCCCCCTGAATATCATCATGGAATAAAATACGAATATCTGATGTTTTGAATCGAATAGAATAAGGTTTTTCGGGCGGGGTCGTGTTGGCGTCGTTCAAGGAGCGCCGACAGGTACCAGGATAAATACCTTTAAAGGGGGCTAGTTGGCTTCTGGAGCAGGTGCAGTAATAGGCTTTTTTCTCACGTAATAGTTGTTGGCAAACAGATTCGTAAAGTTCATGGCGTTGGCTTTGATAAAGAATATGATCATCTGGGTGAAGCCCAAATGCTTTTAGTGCATTGAGAATATCGTTTTTTGCGTGGGCTGTCTCTCGAGGGGGGTCAAGGTCTTCAATTCGAATAAACCAGAGGCCTTTGTTGTGTTTGGCATCCAGGTAGCTTGCCAAAGCAGTAAGCAATGATCCGAAATGCAAAGGCCCCGTTGGAGAGGGAGCAAAGCGCCCTCTGTACAGTGAAAGTGGCCTGGCTTTCGGGTTTGCTGAATTCCTCATTTAAACCTGGGGTTTCAACTGTCTGGAGAGTAATCTACTTTGTCTGGTAACACCCTTAAGCGGAATTAAACACTTAACTCCGCTTCAATGAAATGCTTAACCAGTAATTTGTTTTTCTTTGATTTCATCCAGAGTTTTGCAGTCAATGCATAATCCGGCAGTGGGTCTGGCTTCAAGGCGACGAATACCAATATCTACTCCGCAACCTTGGCAGTAGCCATATTCATCATGTTCCAGGCTTTCAAGGGTTTTATCAATCTTTTTGATTAATTTACGCTCCCGGTCGCGGGTTTTTAGCTCGAGGCTAAACTCCTCTTCCTGAGTGGCGCGATCATTAGGATCGGGCAGATTTCCCGCTTCATCCTGCATGTGATGCACCGTGCGATCGACCTCTTCCATAAGTTCGATTTTCCAGTTATTGAGGATCACTCTGAAATGAGCTTTTTGATCCTCATTCATGTATTCTTCCCCTTTTTTTAGTTTATAAGGGGCTATAGCAGGTGTTGCTGTTGCCGATGAAGCGCTGGCAGTAGCTTTCCCTGTTGCTGCTTTAGATTTTGTGGCCATAATAAAACCTTCAATTACTTCATGTTTGCAGAGCTGATTGTGTAGTCTTAATTTAAAAAAGGCCTGATTAGTTTGGCGATTTGTATATTAATTCAATACGTTGCCGAGCTTGTTGATTTTTACTTAAAGCTAGCAACATCGTACGGACACAATTTTAATTGCGCCTGATTCTACACCTTCAATATGACAGGTCAATAAAGTCTCAAGGCATATTGAATAATCATTGTTGGGGGAGATAGAGTAAAATTCAAGCCCTTTCATGTTAAATGCTTGTTATATGTTGATTGTAAAGGTTTTTTTGCTGACTTCATCCCACTTTCGCTGGGTGTCCTGGTAGAGTGATCGATTTTATAATCACTGGTTTTAATAGTTGTATAGTTAAAAAATGTATAGGTATAGAGAAAAGTATCCGTGAAAGAGTTTAAATGGGCAGACAGAATTGAGCGTATAGACCCTTTCCGGGTAATGGAATTGATGGGCCGTTCGCAACAATTACAGAGCCAGGGGGTGGATATTGTGCACCTGGAGGTTGGTGAACCGGATTTTGTCACTGCGGCTCCTATTCTGAAAGCTGGTCAGCAGGCCTTGGAGCAGGGGCGAACTGCTTATACGCCCGCCACGGGATTACCTGAGTTGCGCGAGAAAATTGCACAATACTATCTGCAGAAATACAATTTTAAAGTCGACAGTAATCGAATCATTTTAACCAGTGGGGCATCCGGAGCCTTAATGTTGACAACGGCTTTGCTGGTAAACCCTGGTGACGGTGTTTTGCTTGCAGACCCTGGCTATCCCTGTAATCGGCATTTTGTAGAATTAATGGGCGGTCAACCTCAGGCAATTAAGGTTGATGTTGAAGATGGATTTCAAATTAATCTTCAGCAATTGGAGCAATGCTGGGGCCCAGATACCCGCGGGATAATGCTGGCATCACCAGCCAACCCTACCGGGCGAGTGCTGGATAAAAAATTATTGCAGAATATTGTCAGCTTTGTAGATGAGCGTAATGGCTATATTATCATGGATGAAATCTATCATGGTCTAAGTTATGACGCTGAAGATGTTTCTGTACTTGAAATCAGTAATGATGCTTTTGTGATAAACAGTTTTTCAAAATACTTTGGTATGACCGGGTGGCGACTGGGTTGGGTGGTAGTGCCGGAGCAGGCTGTGGAGTCAGTAACTAAAATGGCGCAAAACTTTTATATTGCACCACCCACTATTTCGCAGTACGCCGCTTTAGCCGCATTTTCTGATGAAAGTATCGAGATTCTTGAGCAAAGGAGGTTTATATTCCAGCAGCGTAGGGATTTTTTGTTCCCCCGCCTTCAGGACCTTGGCTTTATTATTCCAGATTGTCCTGAAGGCGCATTTTATCTATATGCCAATATTAAAAACTTTAGTGCAGACAGCGAAAGATTCTGTAATGAATTATTAGCGGCTACAGGTGTTGCTGTAACGCCTGGAACTGATTTTGGTAAATACAAATCCAACGAGCATATTCGATTTGCATATACAACAGGAATTGAACAACTGGAAAAGGCGGTGCATAGAATCGAAAAATTTGTTAACAAACCTTAGGGTGCTCAAAAACCTTCGTTCAGCGTATGAAAATTATTAATATCCATTTAATGACTTAAAGAGACATTTTTGAAATTTGACCCCCCTTTGCAAAAAGCCAAATTAATCAGACGTTATAAAAGATTTCTGGCCGATATTGAATTAAGCGATGGCCGCGAAATGACTTTGCATTGTCCTAATACTGGCTCAATGAAAAACTGCCAAAATCCGGACAGTGATGTCTGGTTTTCTATAAGTGATAATCCCAAACGCAAATATCCGGGCACCTGGGAAATTGTTAAAGTGAATGATGGTTTTTTAGCAGGTATCAATACGGGCAGGGCAAATGCTTTGGTCAGGGAAGCCATCGAAAATGGGTGTATTAATTCCCTGCAGGGATATCAATCAATAAGAAGTGAAGTGCCTTATGGCAAAGAACGCAGCAGGATAGATTTTTTATTGGAGAAAAAAGGCGTAGATGAGAAATGTTATGTAGAAGTGAAAAATGTAACCCTGGGTGATGTTGAAGGCGGGTGGACAGGTTTGGGGCTTTTTCCAGATTCGGTGACGGAAAGAGGGAGGAAACATTTGCGTGAACTGATGGAAGTTAAAAAAAAGCAACACAGAGCCGTTTTAGTATTTTGTGTTCAACATACCGGTATTGAAAAAGTGCAGCCTGCTGACTTTATTGATCCTGAATATGGTAAAGCTTTACGCTTGGCGATTACAGTAGGGGTTGAGGTTTATGCATATCGAGCACGTATCTCAGATAAGGAAATAACATTGTATGAAGAAATTCCGGTAGAATGTCCTTAACTTGATTTATCGATTAATCGTCCAGATCGGAAATCAAAAAAACCTGATCACCTTCTATTTTAAAGTCAACCGGAGTGAGGCTTTGTCCCGAACAGGGCCCAGCGATGCATTTTCCACTTTCAATTAGAAATAATGCTCCGTGGTTGACGCATTGAATGTACTGGTTTTCAGTATCAAGAAAATTATTGGGTTGAAATTCAAGGGTAATATTTAGATGAGGGCATTGATTTAAATAAAGATAAAGTTGGTCTTCTTTTTTCACGGCAAAAAAATTTTTTTTCTTAAATATAAAACCCTTTGCGCTGCCTTCTGCAATATCATTAGTATTGAATACATGAACCATCTCATATTTCCAGGGCAATATGCGAGTTAAGGGCACCCATAAAATATAGGGAATTAAGTTGCTGAGATATTATCATATTATCTTTAAAAAAAGCTGGAATAAACTGAAATGAATTTGATCGGTATCTGGGGTATGTGTTTTTGAATCGTTTAAAACCCATTATTATATTGCCTGTGCTATGTGTGGTATTGCTGCTTGGCATTATTACATCTCTTTCGACAGGAGCGGTGGACATCACCCTGCAGGAGTTGTTCAGTTGGGTGGTAGCTGTTATTGCTGATAATCCTGGTATATCAGAATCAAAATCATTAATTATTGAACATATTCGCCTGCCAAGATTGATTTTGGTGCTTGTGGTTGGTTCTGCTCTTGGCATAAGTGGCGCGGCGATTCAGGGCTTATTTCGCAATCCCTTAGCAGATCCTGCATTGATAGGCGTTTCTGGTGGCGCCGCTCTGGGAGCCGTAAGCACCATTGTCTTATTGCCGGTAGGTAGCCTGTTGGTAGGCTATATTGAGTGGATCAAAATCACCATGGCTTTTTTTGGCAGTCTAATGGCTACGGTTTTAGTATTTTATATTGGCTATTCTGCAAGTCGTAAAACCGAATCGAATCGTTTTAGTGTAGTAATTGTTTTGCTGGTAGGAATTGCCTTTAATGCCCTGGCAGGGGCAATCATCTCCATGCTGACCTATATAGCGGATGACTTATCGTTACGGGAGTTAACTTTCTGGATGATGGGGAGTTTTAGTGGCGTGGGTTGGGAAGAGGTTTATTTTGTGGCTCCCGCAGTTATTTTTGCAATTACCGGCCTTTGTTTAATTTCAAGATCATTGAATGTGTTGTTGCTGGGTGATATTGAAGCGGAGCACCTGGGTATAAATGTAAAGCAATTGCAAATATTCACCCTGTTGTTGGTGGCTTTAGCAGTAGGCGCTTCAGTATCTGTTGTGGGTATGGTGGGGTTTGTGGGTTTAATAGTGCCTCATGTTCTGCGTTTATTATTGGGGCCCAATATGAATTGGTTGTTGCCAGGCGCAGCGGTGGGGGGCGCCACGTTGTTGGTGTATGCAGATTGGGTATCACGTTCCATTTTATCTCCGGCAGAATTACCGATTGGCATCTTAACTGCACTTTTGGGGGCACCTTTTTTTCTGGCATTGTTGATGTCTCGTAAATATGGAGTAAGACCTTGAGCCTTATTGCGAAACACTTGAGCTATGCATACGGTACATCACCCGTTATTAATGATGTTGACATTGAAATCAAGCCGGGGGAAGTAAACGTTGTCATAGGGCCGAATGGCGCTGGGAAAAGTAGTTTATTGAAACTACTTAGCGCAGAATTAAAAGCGGATAGCGGCACTATTCTCCTGAATCAACAAGTCTTGAGTGAATGGGCGCGCCGAGATTTGGCGCGCGTGCGAACTATATTTCATCAGAACGAATCATTGAGTTTTGCATTTACGGTGATGGAAGTAGTTTTGTTTGGACGAACTCCCCATAAAACAGGCCATGCTGAAAATCGGGAGATTTGCCTGTCGGCTTTAAAAGCCCTTGACGCACTGCAATTTAAAGACCGGCTGTACACAGAGTTATCGGGTGGCGAAAAACAAAGAGTGCAGTTGGCGCGTTGT
>Ga0209013_10005981_pt1 | contig 10392 bp, 5 predicted proteins | sample Cruoilmetagenom2_FD_187291 | JGI IMG/M metagenome (GOLD analysis project Ga0209013, IMG submission 187291) | Oil polluted marine microbial communities from Coal Oil Point, Santa Barbara, California, USA - Sample 2 (SPAdes) (version 2) | ecosystem: Environmental > Aquatic > Marine > Oil seeps ...
CCATTAAAGAAACAACAGCAAGAAAGCATTATCTTAATAAACACAGTTGGAAAACGGTTAGCAAGCTTAGTAAATGATCTTTTATTTGTATCCAAAATTAAACAAGGTGAAACAGAGATGGTACCGAAACTGGTAAATATTCATCTAGTACAAGAGGTACTTGCCGAGATGGCGTACATCATTCCGCCAACACAACCAGTCCAGTTAATAAATAACATTCCAAGTGACTTGCCACTAGTCTATGTCGATTTGCAAAAGCTTAAACAAGTATTTTTTAATCTTATACACAATGCGATTAAATTTACAGAGAATGGAACAATCACTATTTCTGCCCAAATAGTCAATGAACAAATGCATATATCTGTTCAGGATACTGGTTCAGGCATAGAAAAAGAGCATTTTGACTTCATCTTTTCGAGCTTCTATCAAGTAAAAAGTAGTAAGTTTGGTGAATCCACAGGGCTCGGTTTGGGATTAAGTATTACAAAACAAATTGTGGAAAATTCGGGCGGACATATTTGGGTAACATCGGAAATTGGAAAAGGTTCTTGTTTTACCTTTACCATTCCACTTGTAAACGAGCAACAATTGATGGAACAGGGTGAAATGGAACGGAATGAAATATCCGAGCAAACTATTTCTACACGGATAAAGGAACTTGGAAAACAATCATTACATTCAATCTTACCTAGAAAAATTACCGGAACAAAGCCATTTACGATACTCGTAGTAGATGATGAGCCGGCTAACTTAAAGGTACTTATTGCTATGATTCGATCGTTAGACTATAGCGTAATAGCGGCCGATAGCGGACAGGAAGCATTGGAAATGTTGGAAAGTGAAAAGGTGGATTTACTTATTTTAGATTTAATGATGCCGAACATGACGGGGTATGAAGTGTGTAAAACGATTAGGCAAAATTACGATTTAGTCGAGTTACCAGTTATTATATTGACAGCTGCTGGCCAAGTATCTGATTTACTTATTTCCTTCCAAATAGGGGCAAATGACTTTTTGCAAAAACCAGTTAATATGGAAGAGTTAAAAGTGCGAGTGGAGTCATTACTACTCATGAAAAAATCAGCGCAAGATGCAATCCATTATGAATTGAACTATTCCTATGCTCAAATAAAGCCGCATTTCTTATATAACACACTAAATACAATTATTGGTTTAAGTTATTCGGACGAAGAAAAAACGCGGGAGGCGCTGGGACATCTTGCGACTTACTTCCGAGCGAAATTAAATTTTAGAAATCAGCGTTCGCTCGTTCCTTTAGAAGATGAAATCGAATTAGTAGAGGCCTATTTAGCAATTGAACATATTCGTTTCGGTGATAGATTGCATATTGAATGCAATATCGACAGCACAATCGAAACATATATTCCTTCCATGACGCTTCAACCTTTAGTGGAAAATGCCGTTCAGCATGGAATATCCAAAAACAAAGGTGGTGGTATACTACGGCTGACGATTGAATGGGAATTACAGGATATAAAAGTGACCATTGAAGATAATGGTATTGGAATTTCCAAGGGAAAACAACAGGAATTATTAAGTAATAAGACGGATAGATTGGGCTTTAAAAATCCATTTAATAAACTAAGGTTAATAAAAGGTGCCAGCTTACAACTAGAAAGTGAAGAAGGAAAAGGAACGAAAATCACAATTCGGATGCCTGGGGTGACAAACAATGCGAATACTATTAATTGATGATGAGGAACTTGCTTTAAAGGTAAATGAAAAAATGCTAAGTGAAGTGAATAACGTAGAAGTAGTAGGGAAATTCACAGATCCATATATGGCGCTAAAGGAAATGGAAACTTTACAGGTGGATGTTGTTTTTTTAGATATGGAAATGGCAGAATTACACGGACTTGAAGTCGCTGAAATGATTATGAGTAAACATGACCACGTCGAAATTCTATTTGTTACTGCATATCCTCAATATGCATTAGAAGCATTTGAAGTAAATGCAATTGATTATTTATTAAAGCCGCTCAATAAAGTACGTCTAAAAAAAGCAATTGAAAAAACACAAGAAAAGCTAGATTTATATAGTGCAAGCAAGAAAGTAGTTACACATGAAAAAGCATTTTTTTATGCGCATACAATGGGAAGATTCTATCTGTTAGACAGCGAAAAAAATATAGTCAAATGGCGAACGAAGAAAGTAAAGGAGCTACTATTATATTTAGAACATCATAAAGGAAACCCAGTTCACAAATCTATTGTAGTAGAGCAACTTTGGCCAGAGGTTGACGTCGAAAAAGCATTTACACTACTGCACTCAACCGTTTATCAAATTAGAAAAACATTAAAAGCGAGTGGAATAGAAAATGCGATACAATTCGTCAATGATCATTACGCATTAAACGTATCCATTCAGAGTGATTATGCAGATTTGGAGCAGCTTATAGAGTCAAAAGAAATAGATGCTTCTATTGTGGAGCAGGTTCTAACTTTATACGAGGGAGATTTCTTAGAAGAAGAGGGGTACAGCTGGTCACTCCAAAGCAAGCAATGCTTGAAACATTGTGTTTTACAGTTTCTCGAAAAAGTGAAATGGACTGAAGAGCATGCTAGCTTAAAAGAAAAATGCTTAGAAAGAATGCTACAACTTGATATGTATAACGAGACGTATATGTACAAACTGTTGGAGCATTATATACAAGTGAAAAACAAAGAGGAAATAGCTAGTTTGTACAAATTAATAAAAACTAGACTTAGGGATGACTTAGAAATAGAAATTCCATTCGCTATAAAAAGTCTATATGCAACGATTGAAAAATAACTAAAACACTTATTTCTTATATGGGGGAATAAGTGTTTTTTTATTGAAAAATAGGGGGTAATTTGTAATGTTCAGAAACTGTTCAGAATGAAATGCTATTTTTATAGTGGGTATTTCTATGCAACAACGAGATTGGTTATACAAATAATTTCCAGTAGCAGAACGTGTAACATATTATTAACTTAGTAAATACCTAAGGACAATTGGAACGTATTAATTTGGAAAGGGGATGTAAAATTGCGGAGAATCATCGGTGTTGTTTTTTTACTTTTGGGTTTTTTCTTACTCTTCTATCCTCAGATTGAAAAGAAAGTTTCTGATTCCAAGCAAACTCAGCTTATAGAAGCCTTCGAAAATCTAGGAATTACAAGTACATATGAAGAAACTGTCTCACCAGCAGAAGTACAAGCTAATACGGATGATGAGAAACTAATATTATTAGATGGGGCAAGAGGTATTGTCGAAATTCCTAAAATTGATTTGGAAATGGTCATTTTTGATGGAGCATCTGAAAATTCCTTGAAAAAAGGAATTGGAATGATTGAACCAGATAAAGAATTCGGCATTCATAATGTTGGTCTTGCAGGGCATCGAGCTACAACTCATGGAAAACAATTCAATCGCTTAGACGAACTAGTTCCACGTGACCTAGTGAAAGTCAAAACAGAAACAGGCACGTATGAATATGAAATTGTTCGAACTTTTGTTGTAGATCAAACAGAAATAGAGGTCCTAAAAGATGGGCAAGAACCACTTTTAACATTAGTAACTTGCACACCACTCGGCAAAAAAAATCCAACCGCCCGGTTAATCGTTCAAGCAAAGCTAATAAAACGATAACAGGAGGTAGCCATGAAAAAAATTAGTTTTATCACACTAGTATTTCTACTAGTATTTCAAAGCTTCATAGGTCCAATTGTGGCGAGTGCCGATGAACTTGTGCCAAGTGAAGTGGAACAGAGCTTTACAATTGGTAATATTACAGTAGATATAGAAACTAACAAAGCAAGTATCGCCTGGTCCTTTGTTGCAGGCAATAAGACGGAAGCGGTAGAATACACACATCAAAGTGATCTTAAGCTAAACGAGGAAGTATCTGATGAATTAAATAATGGAATCGGTAGCTACAAGATTACGGCAGATGGATTGATGATATTTTCAATAAATCCAAATCAGTCAGAAGATGCAATTGGCTCATTTGAAGTTGCTGTCGCACAACAAGAAGCAGCTACAGAACTTGAAACAACAGAGCCACTTGCAGACGAAGTAGACGTAAATGTAATCGAAGAAAAGGTAGGAAATCTAGAAACTAATCCATCAACGGACGAAAAAACAACAGTTGGTGACGCTGAAGGAACAGAAAAAGAGATTAGTAAATTGCTAACTGCTTCTGGGATGTTTAGTCCACTTGCTGTCACTTCTAATCTAATACCGGTCAATTCTATGGACTTTAGTTTAACGATTGACGGTGTAGAGCTCGATGCCGCATCGGCAGCAACGATGGAATTAGAGCAAGATCAACAAGCTAAATACAATTTAATATTTAATGTAGATTTATCTACGTTATATGTTGCAGGGGATTCATTCGAGTTTACTCTTCCACAATCTATTTTGGACTTTGGTGATAATTTCAATGGACCTGTTGATACACCAGAGGGAGATCCGAAGTTTACTTATAGTAGAAATGATCGAACAATAATAGTAACTTTGGCTGAGGATTTATTGCCGGAACAAACGACTTCTAATTATCTAATCAATATGGAATTTGAATCGGGATTTGAACTTTCTGATAATAGTCTAGTTCAGGAAATTATCATTCCAGTCGGCAATGGTCTGGAAAATACACAAACAGTTTCATTAACTTTTAAACCTTCGTCAAGTAATGAGAAAATGTCCAAAACAAACAAAGGCTTTAATATAGTGAATGGTGACCGTATTATTGATTGGGAGATTTGGATAAATACAGCTGGAAAGCAATTGGATAGTGCTACTATAGCGGATACACCTGATGCAAAGCATGAAATAGTATCAGGATCTATTCAAGTAGCGCAGTATGACATTGGCTTGAATGGTGTAATTAATAAATCTGGAGTTGGAACGCCTTATCAAACTGCTGCAAATTTTTCCGATATTAGCTTAACTGGAAAAAACGGGTACAAGATAACGTATCAAACAAAAGTAACAGCAGAAAGCCTAGCAGGAGCACAAGCATTTACGAACACTGCAAAATTAACTAATGGTCCGGCTATAGAAACGGCTACAGGTTCGCAGGGCATTACTTATGGTGAGGCACTTGCCAAAAGTAAAATCGGTACTAATAATAACTATGAATCAAACTGGGAAATTAAGTATAACTATAACTTAGCGAAAATTGATGCTCCAACTGGGACAAACTATAATATTCGAGATACTTTCCCAGGTCCACAAAATATCGATTTAACAACTATTCAAGTATTCAAAATGGATGCGGTAGATGGAACTGTGACAGCAGGTAATGGGACGCTGGTAAATAATACAGGAAATTCGATATATGAAGTAATTCCAGTTTCTGACGGTTTTCAATTGAAATTTAAAAATGATATTACAGATGCATATAGAATCACGTACCAAGCCAAATATGAGAACGATGATCCAACTCAAAATGATTTCTATACGGGTAAATCTGGAGATTTAACGAATACTGTCACAAACGGAACAATTTCAAAAACTGCCGGACACAGAGTTTACCAAGGGATTCTAACAAAAGGGTACACATTAGATTTAAATACTCAAAAACTAACGTGGACAATTAGAATTACAGCGGATAATGAGGCAATTAGTGGTTTAGAGATTACCGACTTATTTAGTGATGGTACACAAAGGCTTACTGAAGATCTTGATACATCTGCAATTACAGTAAATGGTATGACGACTGGTTATACTATTTCCATAACAGATGCTTCGCAAGGATTCATATTAACAGGTGGTACTATTGCGAAAGGTAGCACAGCAACCATTACGTATACGACCGATTACGATATTGAAACTGCAGGTGTAGTGGCAGAAAAATATACAAACACCGCAACTACTAAATGGTCGTATAATGGTAATCCTTATTCGGTTTCCGAATCAAGCACGTACACACCCGCAAAAACAACTGTTAATAACGGAAGTAAAGCAGGAACGTACAATTATGATACACAAGAATTTACTTGGGGTGTAAAAGTAAACTTTAACAAAAGAGATATAAAAGGTGCTATATTGACGGACATTCTTGGACCAGGCCATGAAATTGTGGACGATTCATTCACTATTTATGATTTCACGCCTACAGGAGGGGATGATACTACTGGGATTATAGGATCTACAGAAGCTCTTGTAAGAGGTGTCGATTACAATGTAGTAGAAAATCCGGATAACAAAAGCTTTACTTTAACTTTTGATAATAGTTTACCAATAGATAAATACAATAAAGCGTACTATGTTCAATATAAAACAAAAGACTCAGATGACATAATTGGTATTAGTAAAGAAGAGTTAGATGCAGCAAGTAAACCATTAACAGATGCTAATAAATATACAAATGCAGCAACCTTTGAAATCCCAGGGACCAAGCATACTTTAGAGTCTTCTCCAGTAACTGTAAATGATGCAAATCATTTAGTGTCCAAAAGAGTTAGTATTACTAATCAAAGTCAAGGGACATATACTTGGACGATAGATGTAAACAAATCTCTTTCCAATCTAGGAGAGGTTGTATTAACAGATATGCCTTCTGATAATTTGATGCTTATTTCAGACTCAATTGAAATTGCTGAAATGTCCACTAATTCATCTAATGGTGTGTCAGCCGGTACCACTTGGATTAAACCGAATAGCACTGATTTAACAGTGAACAGTGATGGTAGCTTTACATTAAATTTAGGTGATTTATCCAAAAAAGCTGTTCAAGTAAGATATACAACATTTGTACTTGGTCTAGCAGGTGAACCATATACAAATGAAGCTACTATTGCATATAGTTTTGCTGATCAAACGAGTGCCAATCAAGAAAATAAAGCTGTAGTGAGCGATTCCTTTAGTTTCAGTAGATCGAGTGCTTTTTCTTCATCAACAAGAGGGACAGTAAAACTTCAAAAAACTGGTTTAGATACTATTACTAACATTGAAGAAGAACTTACAGGTGTTAAGTTCCAACTAGTAAAAACAATTGGTGGTCTAGAATATATTATTAAGGAAGCAACTTCTGGTGTAAATGGTTATTTTGAATTTGAAAATATTGGTTATGGTCAATATACGATTAAAGAAGACTCAACAACTACACCAGTTGGTTATGTGGCAACGAGTATTAGTTTCGAAATGAAACCCGATACGGACATTTTATTAACTGGAAATGAAGACAATGTTGTAAAAGTAGTTAATGAAAAAGTTAACCAAGCTGTCAAATTAATAAAAGAAGACAAAGTAGACTCATCTATAAAGCTATCTGGAGCACAATTTAAATTACATCTTGCGGATGGAACCCTTGTTGATAAAGATAAAGATGGAAACGATCTTCCAGATATTATTACAAATACACAAGGTGAAATAGCAATAAATAACTTGGAGGCAGGTTTCTACTACTTTGAAGAAACAGTTGCACCAGAAAATTATGTGTTTGGTGCAAGTAAAAAAACAGATGTCTTTGAAATCAAAGCAAACCAAACTATTTTCACTGAAGTCACGATGAAAAATGAACGAGGTATTGGTAAAATAATCATCAAAAAAGTTGATACTGAAGATAATTCTATTCTTATAGATGGTGTAAAGTTTGAACTTTCTAGAGATGGAGTTCTTGTAGATACACAGACAACTGTAGATGGTCTTGCAACATTTAATAATCTACCATATGGCACATATACATTAGTAGAAACTGAAGCACATACAGATTATCTTCTTGATCCTACTGTAAAAACAGTTGTACTTGATTCTGAAACAGGAACAAATGAAGAAATCAAAAATCTAACAGTTGAAAACAGTAAAACAAATCGTTCTGTTACATTAACGAAATATAATTCGAACAAATCACTAGAACTTAAAGGTGCTAAATTCGAATTACGAAAAGAGACGGCTATCTCAGGTATCTATGAAGTTGTTACTGGAATTGACGATGAGAAGTTAACAACCGATGATAATGGTGAAATTAATCTAAAAGATATGCCGGTTGGTAAATATAAATTAATTGAAATAAAAGCACCTGCTGGTTATAGATTAAATAGTGATCCTGTAGCTTTTGAAATTACATTGAAACAAGAATCTGCTGTTATAGTTGAAAAAACTAACGTTAGAATTCCAGCAGGTAGTGGTGGCGGATGGTTCCCAAGTGAACCAGGCACACCGGGAACACCGGGAACACCGGGAACACCGGGTAACCCAGGAAACCCAGGAAACCCAGGAAACCCAGGAAACCCAGGAAACCCAGGAAACCCAGGAAACCCAGGAAACCCAGGAAACCCAGGCAACCCAGGCAACCCAGGCAACCCAGGCAACCCAGGCAACCCAGGCAACCCAGGAACACCGGGCAATCCAGGGACACCAGGCGATCCAAACAACCCTAGCACACCAGGAACGTCGGGCAACCAAGGTAATGCGAATAATTTAGGGAATCTAGGCACATCTGGAAACCTAGGAAATCAAAATAATTCAGGTAATCCGTCGAATCTTGGAAATCCTGATGCACTAGGTGCTAATGGGACTAACATACTACCTCAAACAGGTGATACGTATCCAGTTGGAACATTATTAGCAGGTCTTGCATCTATTTTTGCGGGAATTTGGATTATGTTTAGAAGAAGAACAATTTCAAAAGCATAGAATGGAAGAGTACTATTAGATGGTGTATAGCCTCTAATAGTTCTTTTTTTGGGCTCTAAAAAGAAGTGGTAGGAAGAATTATGACTTGTCCCCATCAAAAAGTAAAATCTCGATATAATTACGAATAAATCAACCAAATATGTAGTGTGATTTCTCTTTTATAGTGAGCGCTATGTCTATTCTAGACAGCGTGAAGTGGATACATACTGTGGAATGAAAAAAGAAGAAAAAAAAGCATGACAAAAAAGCCTTTATCTCAAGAGTTTTAAAAATTCATTGTGAGATATTAAGTCACTTTTTGTAAGTATGATAAAGACCGTTTAACACAGGTGTTGCTTCTACTTTTGTTTCCACAGCTTTTGTCGGAAGATACACAGGGGAAGGAATTGGTGTTTTCCCTTTTAATCCTTGATGTGTTCGGTTGGTGTTGTAATAAGCTGTTGTTGTTACCTATTAAATACTCTGCAGTAGTGTGATACCTTTAAAGTAAGGCAAACCCTCAAGGAGTAATAATCAAATGGCATTTTTAAGCCTAGCAATATGTATTTTTGCACCCATCTTCCTTTACGGAACAGGAATATCCATTTTGTATTGGTTAACCATAATCAATTTAATTTCATATATTGTTATAATATATCATCTCTGTTAGTGCAATGAGGAAATGGAAGGTTAGGGTAGAAGAAATGGAACAACAAGGAGCGACTGAAGAAGAGATTGAGAAAATTTTCAATGAAGATATAAAAATTACAGCGAAAGACTATCAAGCAGCCCCTAAATGGCTTTACTTAATCAGCCTAGTGAATATTGTTTTAGGTTTTATTTTACTTATTACTGGGATAATTTACAGAATGGGTTAGAGTTAGTAAGCCATGAAACAGTATAGGAGGATGATTTAATGAGTTGGCTTGAAGAACATATAAAAGAAATAGCGGATACTTTAGATATGGAGATATGGAGTAGATGCCTAGTAATTTACTTTGATTTGTTAGAAAATCATGTAGAGGAAATTGGAAGATACGGTAATGATCTATCCTATTAGTGTAATAACTGCCTTGTAGAGAATGATTCTACAGGGCAGTTTTGAATGAACTTCAGGATTGGGGTTTATCACTACTAAGTTTTTAAGACGCGGTTACCATTTAATAGAGTTACTGAGAGCAACCTAAGGTTACTGTTGTTTTGATACCTCCGAAATGTAAGAAAAAAGAAAGGGAAAGTGAAGGTAATAGTTATTATATAAAAAGCGTCCCGTTATCTTTCAATTTATTTATTACTCCCCCATTATATTCCAACCACTTTTCTTTTTCTTGCTCCACTGCTTTATTTTGCCATTCAAACCAAACGTAAGCACATTCACTTCAATGACTTTCTACACCACTATTATTGTGTAAATCTCTACGTATAAATAAAGTCCTTTTGCGACAGCAGTAACAATAAATTATTTTATCATCACTTTTTTTTATAATCATCTTAATAATCAACCTCCAATATAGACTATTTATTGTCTATATCTTGGCTATTTATTCTTTTCTGAATAAAAAAATGGCTATGTTAAAGTTAATGGTGTATCTTGTATTGAAAAATAAGGTTGAAGAATCTATTTCTAAGCTCAATTATAATTTGATATCTATTTTTTGCTAAAGCACCCGTTTAGCCATCCATGCAGTACAAAAAAATGCTGCACCACAGAGAATGAAAATGGTTAGGAAGTGTCAATACTGATACTGACCTTAATCCAGTCAACCGTAATCCATAGACTTATTTAC
>Ga0209013_10005982_pt1 | contig 10392 bp, 5 predicted proteins | sample Cruoilmetagenom2_FD_187291 | JGI IMG/M metagenome (GOLD analysis project Ga0209013, IMG submission 187291) | Oil polluted marine microbial communities from Coal Oil Point, Santa Barbara, California, USA - Sample 2 (SPAdes) (version 2) | ecosystem: Environmental > Aquatic > Marine > Oil seeps ...
ATTCCGTAATATTGTTCGTTTTTATAACCCGTGTACAAGGGGGGTTTAATGTGCCGATATACGAAGGTGCCCACCTGACTTTCAATGGTTCGGGTGTTCTTCATTGTGATGCCTGTCACCGGGTAAGTAACTTCAGTAAGCACACCAACTCGCTGTAGAACATATTCCAGAGAAACATAGCTGAACGGAAATAAAATTGCGCTGACAGCTGGAGCAAAATCGGCATCGGAGCTATGAGATTCATAGTATCTGCGAGACATGTAGACCCCGCGCTTGAGTGGGATAATGTGGCCAGCGCGGCTCCATCGAGAGAGAGTTTCTCTCGCTCTTTGTGGGGACACGCCGCTCTCTGATAACTGCCTGAAACCATTAATGGTGAAATACGGCAGCTTATCGAAGGGTTCGAGAAGTTTCATTTTTAGCATTCTGTCAACATTTTATATTGGATAATATGCAAGTAGTGCATATTATCCAATATAAAATACAGGTTGTCAACCCGCATTTTATTGGTGTCACGCACTTCTAATCTGAATTCACAGTAAAGCACAGGTGCTCAACAGGAATTATTTTCGAAGGATTGTAAATTTCAAGTGCGTGGCACCGGGGGGTTAATGATTCCGTTTCAAGCCTAATACCAATTCCTGGTCATCCAGAATGTGCGTTTCCATGTGTGCGTCAGCGGGTGGGTCGCCATTTACCAGCTCTGTTGAGAGAGTCTCGGTCTTGATGTAGTCGCCCCAGGTAACGAAAACATCCCCCAGGTTACCCTCGGCCTGCCAATATGTAGTGATGCGGTCAGAGACTTCGAAGCCGGCGCCCTTGCGCTGTTCCTGGACGCGGCGCACAATTTCACGCGCCAGGCCCTCACGCACCAGTAAAGGGGTGAGGTCGGTGGTCAAGGCGGCCAGGTAGGGACCATCGGATGCCACGGCCAGCCCGGCGTGCGCGTTGGCGCACACTTCTACTTCGTCCGGCTGAATTTCGTAGCTGGTGTTGTCAATGTAAACCTGCACTGGTGCGCCTGATAACAGGGTTCGGGCGGCGTCCTCGGCGTCAAGCGACAGGATGGCGGCCTTTATTTGCGGGAATTGACTTTTGTATTTCTGTCCCAGCTGCCTGGGCAGCGGTTTCAGGCTGTAGGAAACGGCCTCTTCGACCGACCCTAAAGCCCGTACATTTTTTACGTTCAGCTCGTCAGCCAGCAAACCGGCGTAAGCTTCAATGATACGTTCCTCCCCTGATTTACTGATCGAAAAGGCGACTTCTGCTAACGGTTGGCGCACTTTAATGGCTGCCTGATTGCGTGCGGCGTGACCAAGCGAAGCCAATTTTATGACCAGCGCCATGTCTTGATTTAACGTTTCGTCAATCAATAAGGGGTCATAAACGGGCCAATCTCCCAGGTGAACCGACTCGGGCGAATCCGTATAGGCGCTGCGCACCAGGTTCTGGTGCAGTTCCTCCGCCAGGAATGGCATGCTGGGAGCCAGTAATTTGCTCAAGGTGACGAGCGTTTCGTACAAAGTGGCATAAGCGGCTCGTTTATCGGCATCGGATTCGGACTTCCAGAAACGGCGGCGCGATCTTCGCAAGTACCATTTTGAAAGCCGGTCCACAAAATGCTGGATGGGGCGAGTGGCTCCGGGCACATCGTAATTTTCCATGGCGGCTGTGATATCGCGGATCAACGCATGTAATTCCGATCTCAGCCATCTGTCGAGAGGATTGTAGGACAGGTCGACTTCTTGTCCAGAGGTGGATTGTGATGGGATAGGGCCGGAACGAGGTAAGAAAACATCTCCTCCTACTTCAGGTGTCCATTCGTCCAGGTTGGCATAGGTGACGAAGAATGAGTATACGTTCCACAAGGGAAGAGTGAATCCCCGCACGACTTCACTCACCTGGTCGAGAGAGAAGCGGCGGTCGCTCCAGGGAGGGCCGCCGGCGTACAGGTACCAGCGCAGCGCATCGGCTCCATGCAAGTTGAAGACATCCCATGGGTTAACGATGTTGCCGCGTGATTTGGACATCTTACTTCCGTCCTGGTCGAGGAACAGTCCCAGGCAGATTACATTTCGGTAGCATTCGCTATCAAAGAGCAGTGCACTGATGGCGTGCAAGGAATAAAACCAACCGCGGGTCTGATCTACCCCTTCGCAGATGAAGTCCGCCGGGTACTGCTCCTGGAACGTCTCCTGATTCTCGTATGGGTAGTTCCATTGGGCGACAGGCATGGAACCTGAATCGAACCACACATCGATTAACTCGGGGACGCGCCGCATTTTGGTGTTGGATTTTTTGCCGCATTCCGGGCAAGGCAGTAAGATTTCGTCAACGAAGGGACGGTGCAGATCCAAGCTGGATAGATCGCGACCCGATAGTTTCGACAGCTCGGAAATCGAGCCCACAATCAACTGGTGGTGGCACTCTTCACATTCCCAGATGGGGAGCGGGGTGCCCCAGAAACGTTCACGACCTAATGCCCAATCGACGTTGTTTTCCAACCAATTACCAAAACGCCCGTCTTTGATGTGCCCGGGAATCCAATTGATGTTCTGATTGAGTTGGACGAGCTTGTCTTTGAATTGGCTGGTACGGATGAACCAGGAACCACGGGCATAGTACAGCAAGGGCGTGTCGCAGCGCCAGCAAAACGGATAGGTATGAGTATAGGTGCCTGCATCCAGGAGCAAACCGCGAGTCTTCAAATCCTGAATAATATAGGGATCGGCATCCTTTACGAACATCCCACTCCATGGACGCACCTCGGGAGTAAATGTTCCACTATCGGTGACGGGCATCAGGATGGGCAGATCGAAATCCAGAGCGGCACGCATGTCCTCCGCGCCAAAGGCAGGGGCGGTGTGCACCAACCCGGTCCCATCCTCGATGGTGACGTAATCTTGCAGGACCACACGGTAGGTTTGCTTACCGGCGGGCAGGAAGGTGAAGAGCGGCTTATAACGCTTGCCATTCAGCTTCTTACCCTTGAACGAATCGATGATCTTCACGCTCTCGCCTTTTAATGCGCGGGCAACCAGCCGCTGGGCGAGGATCAAACGTTCGGAACCACCTTCCGGCAGCTTCCGTTCCACGATTACATAGTCGATGTCGGGGTGAGCGGCAACGGCAACATTGCCGGGAAGGGTCCAGGGCGTGGTCGTCCAGATGAGCAAAGAAGTGTCTGGTTCATCCACGAGAGGCAAGCGGACGTAAATTGAAGGATCTTCGGTCTCCCGGTAACCCAGCGCCACCTCGTGGTCAGAGAGCGGGGTGCCGCAGCGCGGGCAGTATGGGACCACTTTGTACCCCTGGTAAAGTAAATCCCTCTCCCAAAAAGTCTTCAGTATCCACCATACGGATTGGATATATTCGTTGGTGAACGTGATGTAGGCATCATCCAGGTCAACCCAATATCCAAGACGGTCGCTGAAGCGCTCCCATTCCTGGATGTATTCGAAAGCTGATTGCCGGCATAGCTGATTAAACTTTTCAATACCGTAAGATTCGATCTGGCCCTTGTTGCTGAAGCCGAGTTTCTTCTCCACGTCGATCTCGACGGGAAGCCCATGGGTGTCCCATCCTCCGCGGCGGATGACGTGGTAGCCGCGCATCAATTTGTAGCGAGGAAATATGTCTTTGAAGGCGCGTGCAGGCGCGTGGTGTACACCGGGCAGTCCGTTGGCTGTAGGAGGCCCCTCGTAGAAGACAAATTCAGGTCCACCCAGATTGTGCTGGATAGATTTTTCAAAGATGCGGAATCGCTTCCAGTCGCGGAGGACGGCCTCCTCGAGCAGGCTGATGTTGAGGTCAGGGGAGATAGGTTTGAACATGGTGATCTCCTAGTGTTAAAGTGCCACGCACCTGGAACTCAGTATTATCTGAATTTCGTTGAGGGTGGAACTACCATGATGTGGATGCATAGTTAGTAGGTGCGTGGCACTTTGTGGGCAGTAGCATCATCTATTAGCAGATTTTTCATCTCTTTATCCTGTTCTTTAGGGGGAGAGTAGTCCAAAACGAATCGTTCATACTCACCTGAATGAGAAAAATTATCCTTTACGAAATCATTGTCTATCAATGTGCCTGGTCTCTTTCCGATCCATTCAGGGTAATTTGAGTATGGCCAGTTTTCTAAATGATCTACAAGACCTGCGTCTATTGGATTGCGGTGAATATAGCGGCATATATGCAAGAGATAACTGTCTTTATCGATGTGAATAGCTTTGAAGCGTTCTTCAAAAAGTGTGCCAGATCAATCGTACATATTGTTAAATGCCTTTGTGTAGCTGTTGAAAACTGCTTGCATGAAATCGCTAATTTAATGGTCGCTATTTTGGCGTAGTAAAAAGTGGTAATGGTTTGGCATCAAGCAATATGCAATGATGCCGATGTCAAATATGCCTGCATATTTCTTAAGTCGTTTGAGCAGGAAGAGGTAATTGTCGTCTGTGCGGAATATGACATCCCTATTGGCACCTTTACTGCGCCATACGTATTACGCCGAGAATCAACTCCTGTTTATCTACATTGTGTTTTTCGATATAAGAATCCGTAGGCGGCTCTCCGGGGATCAGATCCGTAGTCAGGGTCTCAGTTTTGATGTACTCGCCCCAGGTATGGAACACGTCCGCAAGATCGCCTTCGGCCTGGTAGTGGGTCGTGATGCGGTCGGAGATGTCGAAGTCGGCAGCCTTACGCATGGACTGCACGCGGCGTACGATCTCACGCGCCAGCCCCTCTGAGCGCAGTTCGGGTGTGATGGTGGCGTCCACTGCCACCGTAACCTGCTTGTCGGCGGCGACTGCCATCCCCTCCGCAGGTTGGGTCTGTACCAGGACCTCAGCGGGTGACAATTCGATCGTCTGTCCATCCAACTCAAGGGTAATCGCCCGCCCGGCCTGCACGCTGGCGGCGATGACAGCGGCGTCGGCCCCGCTGAGAGCGGTGCGTATTTCTGGGAACTGGGCTCCAAAGCGTGGTCCCAGGAGCTTATTGTTGGGCAGGATGCGGTAGGAGATCAGTTTTTCCGGATCTTCGACGAACTCGAAGTCCTTTACGTTCAGTTCGTCGATAATGATGGCGATCAGCTCGGGGCGCAGCGTATGGCGGCCCCCGGTAAACGCCAATGCCCTGCTCAGAGGCTGGCGCACTTTCAGGCCGGCAGTGTTGCGAGCGCTCAACCCTACACTGGCTACCTGGCGAGCGAGCGCCATGCCATCGATCAAGTCTTTATCGATGGTTTGACTATCGGCAGTGGGCCAGGCAGTGTGGTGGACGCTTTCGTAAGCGTTCGAGTACACGGATCGCACCAGGTTCTGGTACATGGTCTCTGTAACGAAGGGGACAAAAGGCGCAAGCAGGCGGGTAAATTTGACCAGCAAGTGATAGAGCGTGGCATAGGCGGTGTTCTTATCGTCGTCGAGTTCGCTCTTCCAGAATCTGCGGCGGCTGCGGCGCACGTACCAATTGGTGACATCCTCCAGAAACGCCTCAATCCTGATCGCTGCGCTCAAAGGGTCAGAGTTTTCCATGGACTCTGTGACGGGCGTGATGATCTGGTTCAAACGGGCCAGCACCCATCGGTCCAGCAGGTTATCGCTAAGCGGCGTTGGCCCTTCGGAATTGGCGGGATCGAAGTTCTCGTTTGACAAGAGAGCATCCGGTCCACCATTTGGTTCCCAATTATCGAGGTTGGCGTAGGTGATGAAGAAACTATAGACGTTCCATAAGGGGATCAGGAAACGGCGGCGGGTTTCGTCTCCCCGGTTGTAGCCGAAGAGCAGGTCGTTTTCGGGTTTGTGGGCACAAAACAACCAGCGCATCACGTCCACGCCCATCTGGTCAGCGGCCTCGCTGAACTCGATCGAGTTGCCCCACGACTTGTGCATGGCGCGGCCGTCCTCAGCCAGCAGGGTTGCATAGCCGAAATTTTCCATAAAGGGCGGGCTGCTGTCCATCACGGTGCCCATCGCCAACAGACTGTAGAACCAGTTGCGGAACTGGCCAGGGAAGGACTCGCTGATCCAGTCTGCCGGATACCACTTGCGCCAATAATCCTGGTCTGCCCGATAACTGAGCGTGCTGAAGGGCACGATGCCGGCGTCCAACCAGGGGTTGCCTACATCTGGGATGCGGCTCATCACCGAGCTGCATTGGGTGCATTCCAATTTAACGGCGTCGATGTGAGGCCGGTGCGGGGTGTGACCATCGAAATCGTCCCAGCCGGCGATGGCGCGCGCTTTCAGCTCCACCTCATCGCCAATAACTTCATGATGCCCGCAACCTTCACAGATCCAGATGGGCAGAGCCAGACCCCAATAGCGTTTTTTGCTGATCATCCAATCGTGCATGTTGCGCAGCCAGTCCATCTCACGCGCGTGGCCGAACTCGGGAATCCAGCGGATCTGATCGACGACGTCCATGATCTGGTAGCGCAGGCTGCTGGCTTTTTCTTCAGCGGTGATGGCTTCCCGCGGCTTGTCGTAGACTTCACCCATACTGATGAACCATTCATCCACCAGTCGGAAGACCAGCTCTGTCTTGCAGCGCCAGCAGGTGGGGTAGCGGTGTGTGTAGTTCTCAACGTTGTAAAGTAACTCCTTGCGCTCCAGGTCCTCGAAAATGGGTGTTGCGACCTGTGAGACGTGACGGCCTGTGAGCCAACCGAAGCCGTCGACAAAGTGACCTTCATCCTCCAGCGGGACCAGGAATGGAAAACCGTGCTCGCGACCCAGTTCAAAATCCTCTGCGCCGCAGCCTGTAGCGATGTGCACAATGCCGGTGCCTTCGGTCTCGCCGACCTCTTCCCAGGCGATGACCCGGTGTGCCTGGACGGCGTTTATTTCTATGCCGCTGATGAGCTCATCCAGCTCTGTGAGTCCGCCTGGTTTTTGTGCGGCTGGCAAATCATCGAACGGTCCATCGTAGGACCACCCGACCATCTCTTCACCTTTGAGTTTGTCTAATACAGTGTAATCGCCGCGCAGCATGTGCAGCGTACCTTTGGACAGGTAGAGAACCTCGTCCGCATTGCGCACCTTGACGTAATCCAATTCGGGTCCGACTGCAGCGGCTACGTTGCTGGTCAGGGTCCAGGGCGTGGTGGTCCAGATGAGCAGCGATTCGGGCAGTCCACCTTCTATCCTTTGTGATCCGTCCTCAGCCCTTAGCGGAAAACGTAGGATCACCGATCTGTGGGTCAGCTCGGCGTAGCCATCGGTGACTATCTCGTGCTGGCTGATGGCGGTGGCGCAGCGTGGACACCAGGGCATCACGTCGGCTCCGCGGTACAGCCAGCCATTCTGCCAGCATTTCTTCAGGAAGCTCCAGATCATGTAGTTGTTTTCATTGGAGAATGTGAAGTAGCTTCCGGCAAGTTCGGGCAGGCCCAGCCGCCCGATGATCTGCTCGACAGAATCGGTCACAGTACCATTGGGACCTTCTACGGTGATCGTCTGGGCGGGGTCTTCCATCAACATGTCCGCCAACTCACGAAGCTGGTCCGGATCGTTCCAGTCCATCCAGTAGCCCAGCCGCATGGACTGCTCAGTCTGCACAGCGGCGTAGCGCAGCACGCGCGCTTTACACCTGCGCACAAATTTATCCAGGCCGTAGTCCTCAATGTCTTTTTTGCTGGTGAACCCCATTTCTTTCTCGACTTCAACTTCCACCCACAAGCCCTGGCAGTCGAAGCCGTTCTGGTAGCGCAGGTTGTGACCCTGCATAGTGCGGAAGCGCAGGATCAGGTCTTTGTATGTTCGCCCCCAGCCGTGGTGCACGCCCATGGGATTGTTGGCGGTGATGGGTCCGTCGATGAATGACCACTTGGGATCGTCTTTGTGATTAAGACACATTTTCTTAAATGCGTCCGTCTCCCGCCAGAACTGGAGCAGCTCCCGTTCCTGGCCGGGGAAATCGACTTTTGTAGGTACGTCTTTGAAGGGCATAATATCTCCGTTTTGTGGTCAGGGGAGTAATAATCAGGGGAATGGGGGAAATTATCCGCCTGATTCACTGCAACCCGAATGATGATTAAAATAAAGACTCTCGTCCCAAATCAGGGACGAGAGTAATAATTACGCTCCCGCGGTACCACCCTGGTTCCCGCCCGGAGGCAGACACCTTGGTCGAGTACGGCCGTAGATCATGGCTTATACCCGCATCCTGGATAACGGTGGACGAGCCCGTCTTTCTTACTAGGGAAAGGCAACAAGCAACAAGTCAATCTGGCATCCGGGTAACTATATTCAAATATTACCCAAATCCCCTTCCTGTTCAGATCGCGGCTCCGGAAGGATTTTCAACCCGCTGCCCAGCCCCGGCTCGCACCAATCCCGGGGTCGCTGTTTGGCCAAGTCGGGCCTACTCGGTTCCATCACAGCCTTTTGTAGTATTTTATTGGAGAGGATTATGCCACAGGATTGAGGGTTGGTCAACAAATTGCGGACATAGAAACTCACATCACTATTCGTAATGGCAATTGGACCCTCAGGCTGCGTTGTAGTTTCTTACTACAGCAATAAAATGATCTGGAGTAACGATTTGCACATTCTGGCACATCTTCACTACCAACAACGTTTTGTCCCAGGTAACAAGCCAACCAGCATCTGCTTCTTGAGTAGCAGCGATCAAGAAATCGTCATCAGGGTCCGGCAGTGCTCCGCTGGCATCGATACTTTCACTGGTCCAGATTGCACTGTGTCGCAGCTGGCGGAACAAGGCCAACTTTCGTTGGGGATCGACAAACCGGGCAACATTCGGCCGCTGCAGTACTTCTGCCAGCTCTTCAAATAAAGCGTGTGAGATGACTATTTCGAACCGCCGTTCCTTCCAAAGCGCCATCAGCCAGGCCCCGGCGCCGCGCGGTGCAACCAAGATTGAAACAAAGACGTCCGTATCGATGACTGCTTTCATTCCCTGGCTGGCTTATATTGCGCTCGAACTTCTCGCACGATCTCTACAGCCAGATCGCTGGCCGCTTCTTCGCTGATCGCGTCTGATGGGAGCGGTGCGAGCAGTGCTTCGAAATCTTTATTACGCTCTCCCGCCTCGATTGCTTTCAGGCGTTTGTATTCATCAACGCTGATCAACACAGCCAACTCCCTACCGCGCCTCGAGATCGCATACACGTGTCCCGCATATGCGTTATCCGCGAGTTCGGGCAGTCTTTTTCGTGCTTCTGACAGATTGATAGATACGTTCATGTTGTACATTCTTTTTTGTTGATATTGTACATAATACTTCTGCTGTGTCAAGGGGTCGTTCATCCACGTCGGATTGTTGGCGCCCTCTTTTGTTGTATCTTAGCACGCATCTATGTCGTGTGGTCGGATAATTTTTGCTTTAACAACAAGAGGGCCGTCCCACCAATTGGGACGGCCCTGATATATTGCGGTTCGCTGCAGATTCGCAGAAAACGCGGCGGTCTATAACCTCAAGCTGATCTCTGGCGGAATGCCTGTATTATCATGGCTATACCACCAATCAGTGCAGCAACGGCTGCAACCCACAGGAAGGCCAGACCCCAACCAAGGGTGGTCCAGTTGATGATGAGAGCGATGCCGAGGATGATCGCAATCGCACCCAGGATTCCGGTCCCCCAGCCGCCACCCTGGAAGGCGAGGATGAGCAGTACGATACCGTTAATGACTCCCCAGATACCCAACACAAGCACGAATATCTTCGGCAGGGCAAGCCCGGCTGCCACGGGGTACATCACGATGTAAGCACCCGCAACAATGCTGATGATGCCCATGAAGAGCTTCCAACCCCAGGCGGTGTGGTCAACGAAGATGGAAATGATGTCGAATATGCCGGTCACCAACCAATAAACACCGAGGATGGCAATCAGGAGCGTGTATACGTCCACCTTGGTTTTGGCGGGCGCCCAGAGCAAGACTGCTCCTACGATAACGGCCAGGATACCGCCAACAAGCGTAAGCCACCAGGGGCGCTGCTTGGTTTCCATTGACATAGCTGATTCTGTCATGTTTCATTCTCCTTATTCTGATAGATATTATTTCGGAACCGATTAGATTTGTACTACGACTAAATTGGAAAAGTTATTTTATTTTAGATAATAGTTGGCACCTCCTTCCCCAGTATCGAACTGTTTTAATAAGTATTTGTGGCTGTTTAGGATAATGCTGTATCCAATTTCCACACTATTGGATTATAACCGTATTCTCTGGTTATGAAAATGAATTAATCTTTGAAGCTTGGGAACGAAGAAAAGGATGAGCGGAGCAAAACACCATAACGTCCTACATCCAGTCCCGGTTCAGGATCCATTTCACCAGCAGCAGCGCCATGAAAGCGAAGCCGATCAGGATCACAGAGAGGGCCAATGCGGCGTCCAGATCCAGCTCGAAGCCCAGGTAGATGGCCAGG
>Ga0209013_10005983_pt1 | contig 10391 bp, 7 predicted proteins | sample Cruoilmetagenom2_FD_187291 | JGI IMG/M metagenome (GOLD analysis project Ga0209013, IMG submission 187291) | Oil polluted marine microbial communities from Coal Oil Point, Santa Barbara, California, USA - Sample 2 (SPAdes) (version 2) | ecosystem: Environmental > Aquatic > Marine > Oil seeps ...
GTTTCGGCCGCCGCGACCCCGCCCGGCATGGCGATCGCATGGGTCCCCGTCGGCATGAGGCCCTGCAACCTCAACGCCAGACTTCGCAGTTCGTCCCAGCTCGATGGCAGCTCTGATCCGGCACGGGCGAGGAGGTCGCGGCTGTACCAAATCCCTGCGACGTTGATCTCTTCGGGTACGGCATACACATGCTCGTCGAAACGCACGCCGTCTACGAAGGCCGGGTCGAAGTCGATCTGGTAGTCGGACTCCGACCATGAGGGATCCAGCTGATCGAGAGCATGGATCACATGGGCACTCGCGAGTTCGGCGATCCACACTTCGTCGATCAGGGCGATGTCGGGTGCTGTGCCTTCAGCGACGGCCTTCATCAGACACGATCGCAATTCGGTGTAGTCGACGACTTTGACCGTGGCGCCCTGCGGTAGCACGTTGGAGATCCGTGCCGCACGGATTGGGTCGGACACGACGATTCTGAGCGGGTGGCTACCGAGGTCGGCGGGTCGCCAGTCGGGGTTCACAAAGGTTCCACGCCTTCTGATCCGGACGATCACGCCCTCGTCGGCGAGTTCGGTCAATGCCTTCCGCGCCGGTGTGCGGCTGATGCCATGCTCCTCGCACAGCTCATGCTCCGTGGGGAGGCGATCTCCAGGACCGTAGGCGCCGGAAGTGATCTCGTCCATCAGCTGCTGTTTGAGTTGGTAGTACAGCGGGACGGCAGATTCCGGATCGAGTCGCGGGTTCATGGGGTCACGGTGAATCGGGTATCTCGCTGCGGTCGATGAGCCACGCGAATCCCCATGGCTCGAGGTGGAGGCCGTCGGTTGTTGCTCCGCAACGGTAGCCGACCGGCGCCGCCGGGAAACCATGAGCGACATCGACCGCCTCACCCGATACGTTCACATAAACACGGGCAATCCGGCCTGCACTGCTCCGCCGTTCGATGCCGAGGACCGATGGCGGGGTCTGCAGAACCGTCTGCAGAGAATTCGGATGGAAGGCATCGGTCGACCGGCGCAGCCGGAGCATCGAGTTGATCTGAGCAAGCGAAATCGACTCCCGGCTCGCAGGATCGGCGAGCAAGCCGTCGAGTCTCCCAAGGTCAAGCCGGCTCCGGTTGATCGAGCGGGCCGCTCCGGTGTCGGCGGCGAGATCGAGGTCATTCTCGGTGGCTAGTAGCGCATGGATGTAGACGGCCGGTACGCCGGAGATCGCGAACATGATCGCGTGTGAGGCCAGGTGCCTGGCCATGGCGTCAGCGCCGCTCGTTGGGCCTCTGATGAGGTCGTACCACGTGGCGTTCAGCTCATAGGGGACACTCGTCCCATCGGGTAGCGAGTGGCGATTGGCTCGACCTCCGTGCGCTTCGGCGTCTTCAACGAGATGCTCAACTGACGCATCGTCGACGAGACCCTCGAGGGGCCGGAGTCCGACACCGTCGTGCGACGCGAGGAAGTTGAGGAACGTCGTATCCGGAGGAGTCGAAGCGATGTTGCCGAGCCAATCGGCAAGATCTGTGGTATCTCCTGTGGAGAACGCGTGGAGCACGAGCGGCGGGAGCGTGAATCGGTACACAACATCGGCTTCCGGAACGGAACCGTCTCCCAGGTAACTCACGTTTTCTTCGTGTGGAACGTTCGTCTCGCTCACGAGGACCACATCGGGGTAGGTGGCGTCGAGACAAGCTCTGAAGAAGCGGATGATCTGGTGCGTCTCGGGGAGGTGGATCGACGATGTTCCCTCCTCTTTCCACAGGAAGCACACAGCGTCGAGGCGGATCGCCGATGCTCCGTGTTCGACGTACGAGAGCAGAACCGAGAGTACGTACAACAGAACCGCTGGATTGCCATAGTTGAGATCGGCCTGATCGGCGGAGAACGTCGTCCACACCCACTCCGTTCCCCGTGCGGTCTCGAATGGAGTCAGGAGTGGATGCTCCCGAGCGCGAACGGTCATTGAGAGATCTGCCGTCGGTTCGGCGATCCGGATGAACTCCCTATACGACGGATCCCCTCTGGCCCATCCAAGGAAGGACTCCGATCCGACGGAGCAGTGGTTGAGGACCGCATCGACCATCAAACGTGCGTCGGCAGCGATAGCCTCGATGTCGGTCCAGTCTCCGAACGCGGCATCCACGGTTTCGTAGTCGCGGACACTGAAGCCCTCGTCGGACGTGGCCGGGAAGAACGGGAGGATGTGGATTCCGTTGAATGCTGCGGACAGTCGTCTCTGATAGAAACGGTGCAGGGTAAGGAGTGGGTTCTCTCCGACTGTCGTCACCTGATCCGGATATGCGATCAGCCATGCATCGTCTTCGCTCCACCGTCCGGTCGTTGGTGTCGAACGGTTGTGTCGTTCAAGTAGCGAGTGAACAGCGGTGGAGATGTCGGCGGCCCGTTCGTCTCCGTAGACGGCGCTGAGCGGTGTTTCCCAGGCATTCGGGGTAGATTCATCACGCATCAGTACCAAAATAGTCGATATATGACTGCTTGTCCAGCGGAAATCGCTTGCGTGCATCCATATATTGTTGTTATCATAGGACAAATAGGGAGCCGGTCGGCAGGCGGTGCCGGTGGCAACCTGGCGTTGGAGGTCAATGCCCCACCCGTTTGGGGGACATGAGAACAAGGAGACGATCCATGAAGCGAATGCGTTTCGTATTCCTGTTGCTGGTCGTTGTCGCGCTCGTCGCGACCGCGTGCTCGAGTGACAGCGACGACACGACGACCACCACAGCTGGCGGTGAGACCGAGACCACCGTAGCTACCGATACGACAGCCGCTGGTACCGATACCACAGTGGCTACCACGACGACGGCCGCACCCGATACCGGCGATGGCGAGGCCGTCACCATCAAGTTCTGGAGCACGGAGACTCAGCCGGCTCGTCTCGAGAAGACCCAGGCGATTATCGAAGGGTTCACCGCAGCGACCGGAATCAACGTGCAACTGACGGCGACCGACGAGAACGCGTTGCCGCAACTCATGCTGACGAACGCCGCATCCGGGACCCTTCCCGACGTTGTCTTCCACCCACTCGATTTCACGATCGGCTGGGCGAATGCCGGGCTGCTCAACATCGATGCTGCGAATGAGGTCGTCGAGAGCCTCGGGGCAGATACCTTCTCTGCAGGTGCACGTTCCATGGTTACGATCGACGGAAAGGTCGCAGCGGTTCCGTCCGACGGTTGGGGCCAGCTGCTCATCTATCGCAAGGATCTCTTCGATGCGGCCGGGCTCGAGAAGCCCGACACGTTCGCGAAGATCCAGGCGGCAGCGGAAGCGCTGAACGATCCGGGCAACGATCTGTACGGGATCACGGCGTCGAATGATCCGAACGCGGTTTTCACCCAGCAGACGTGGGAGCACTTCGCTCTCGCCAACGGATGTCAACTCGTCGATTCTGGCGGGGCGGTGACTCTCGATACGCCGAACTGTGTCGAAGCCATCGACTTCTACACGGACCTACTCGGCAATTATGCCCCGGCCGGACTGCAGGACGTTGTGTCGACCCGTGCAACCTACTTCGCAGGCCAGGCTGCCATGATCGTGTGGTCACCGTTCATCATGGATGAGATGGCCGGCTTGCGAGATGCGGCGCTGCCGACGTGCGAGCAGTGTGTCGACAACATCTCGTATCTCGCCGAGAACAGCGACTTCGTCCCGGCGTTCGCCGGACCGAGTGGAGCTCCGGCCCAGTACGGCCAGGTTTCGTACATGGGCATCGGTATGACGGACAAGACGGATGCTGCCAAGCAGTTCGTTGAGTACTGGCTCTCCACCGCATACATCGACTGGCTCGCGGTGGCGCCGGAAGGCAAGTTCCCGATGCGTCAGGGCACGGCGGACAATCCGACCGAGTACATCGAAGGATGGCGCTTGCTCGAGACCGGTGTTGACCGCAGGGCACCGTTGAGCGACTACTACTCCGAAGACGTCATCGACGGCCTTATCAAAGGCTCGGACAGCTTCGCACGGTGGGGCTTCGAGCAGGGTCAAGGCGAGCTCGTCGGTGCCGTGTACTCGACGCTGATCGTTCCCCAGATCCTCGATGAGGTGTTCGCAGGGATGTCGCCGGAGGACGGGGCTGCTGAGATGCAGATAATGGCTGAAGAAGAACAGGAGTTGCTTGCCGACGAGGGCTAGCAGCCGATAGTCACCGAACAATAGGTGGGGCCGACAGTTCGTCGGCCCCACCGCCAAACCAGATGGATGAGGTTGTCGATGACTAAGACTCTCAAGACGGAGACCAAGACTAAGGAGCGTCGTCGGAAGACGCCGATGGCCCGAAGCGAGTCACGCTTCGGCGTTGCACTGATTCTGCCGGCCGTGCTCGTTGTCGCCGTCTTGGTGGCCTTTCCATTGTTGTGGAACGTCTCTCTCAGTTTCCAGAAGGCTCGTCTGATCGATATCCAGGATGTGAGCATCGTGGGGGCCGACTGGACGCTCAACAACTACGACACCGTCGTCGGAGTCCGGGATTTCTGGTCGGTCCTCAGGACGACGTTCGTCTACACGATCGGCGGCTCGGTTCTCTCGATCTTCATGGGGCTCGTGGCGGCATTGTCTCTCCAGGGCGCCTTCCGCGGTCGAGCGCTGGTCCGAGGTGTGGTGCTCTTCCCGTACGTTGTTCCCGTCATCGCTGCTGCATTCGTGTGGCAGGTCATGCTGAACCCGCAGTTCGGGATCGTGAACGAATGGCTCGGCTGGTTCGGGATTCCTGCGATTGACTTTCTGCGGACTCGTTCGTACGAGCTGAGCGTGTTCGGGTTGTTCACGCTCACGATTCCCCTGGCATTGACCACCGTCATCTTCTTCGAGGGTTGGCGATACTTCCCGTTTGCATTCCTTTTCATCCTCGCGGCGCTCCAGTCCATGCCAAAGGACGTCGACGAGGCCGCATACGTCGATGGGGCGACGCTGAGTCAGAAGTTCCGCTACGTGACCCTTCCGGCACTTGTCCCTGTGATCTCGGTGTTGTTCCTGCTGCGGTTCATCTGGACGTTTAACAAGTTTGATGACGTGTTTCTCCTCACCGGCGGAGCCGCCGACACGGAAGTGATCACGGTCAAGATCGTTGACTGGATGATCGGTCGCGGGAACGTCGGGGCGGCGGCGGCTCTTGGGATGGTTCTCGCCGCAATACTCATCGTTGTGGTGGGCCTCTACTTCAAGTTCTTCTATCAGGAGGACGAGGCATGACGCGGGCTCAATTCGAGGAGCGTTTCTTTGGCACGCTGAAGTGGATCAGCATTGTGTTCTTCACCGTCATCGCTCTCTTTCCTCTGCTCTACATGCTGGCCCTGTCGTTCAAGCCGATCCAGGATCTGCTGCTCGACCCGGGGAGGTGGTGGCCCACGCTCGACCAGATCTCGGGCTTTGAGACCTACCGGGCGGTGATCCGACCGGTCTCCGAAGGCGGATTCGGCTTCCTCACGTTCATCAGGAACAGCTCCATCGTTGCCATCTCTACGGTCGTGCTCACGCTCTCGGTCGGTATCCTGGCCGCGTATTCGGTCGCTCGCGTGAACTTCTTCGGCCGTCAAGCGGTGAGTATTGGGATGATTCTGGTCTACTTGTTCCCGGTCGTCATCGTGGCGATCCCCCTCTTCGTCATGTTCTCCCGGATGGGGCTGCGTGACTCGCTCTACGGCCTGATCATCGTGTATCTCGCCTCGACGTTGCCGGTGACGTTGTTCATGTTGCGAGGCTACTTTCAGTCCATCCCCGTTGAACTGGAAGAAGCGGCCAGGGTCGATGGGTTGTCGCGTCTTGGGGTCATCAGGAAGATCACGATCCCTCTCGCGGCTCCGGCCATCGCTGCGGTCGCTCTCTACGTCTTCATGATCGCGTGGAACGAGTTCCTCTACGCTCTGCTGTTCATATTGGAGAAACGAGAACTGTGGACCCTGTCACTCGGTGTGAACCAACTGAACTCCCAGGAAGTGCCGAAGACGATGCTGATGGCCGGTTCGGTGATCATCTCGCTCCCCATCATCGTGCTCTTCTTCGCAGCGGAGCGATTCCTCACCGAGGGCCTGACCGCCGGCGGAGTCAAGGGGTAGCGCTACCGTGAAGATCGGTATGGTCTCGACCCGGTTCGCCGGACTCGACGGTGTGTCTCTGGAGGCGGCGAAGGTCGCTGAGGCACTCGCAGAAGAGGGAGCGATGTTCGCCTGGTTCGCCGGTGAACTCGGGGAAGGCTTCTCACCTGGGATGATCTATCCGGCCGCGCACTTCGAAGGAGCGTCCAACCAGGAGATCGAGACAGCCGCATTCGGTGGCACTGATGAGGTCGGATTGACCGAGCGGGTCGATTCTGCCGCGGAGGAGCTCCTTCGGCCGCTGCGACGATTCGTTGACGAGTACGCCGTTGAGTCTCTCATTGTCCAGAATGCGCTGGCAATCCCGATGCAACTCCCCCTGGGAGTCGCTCTCACGCAACTCATCGAAGAAACGGGAATTCCCGTCGTCGCCCACCATCATGACTTCAGTTGGGAGCGAGATCGATTCTCTGTCTGCACCATCCCCGACGTCGTTGCCCGGTGTTTCCCGCCGATCGCTCCGAATCTTGCCCACGTTGTCATCAATCAGGATGCCCGCGATGAACTGCATCGGAGGACCGACGTCGACGCGTTCGTGCTTCCGAACGTGATGGATTTCGAGAAGGGTCCCGACCGTGCGGGGAACGGGGAAGCGTTCCGCCGGTATGCAGGGCTCGGATTGGGCGACACGGTGCTGCTGCAACCGACCCGTGTCATCGAGAGGAAGGGGATCGAATTCACGATCGACCTTGCTCACCGTCTGGCGGACCCATCGGTGAAAGTCATCGTCACCCATGACATCGATCTCGGAGCGGACTACTGGGAGAGCCTGCAGAGTCGAGCTTCCGATCTCGGTATCGACCTCCGCCTCCTACCGGTCGGCGAGGATGGACCGGAGTTGGCCGATGCGTACGCCGCCGCCGACCTCGTCTGTTTCCCGAGCCTCTACGAGGGGTTCGGCAATGCGCTCCTGGAAGCATTCTTCTACCGACGACCTGTGTTCGTGAATCGCTACTCCGTCTACCGGCGGGACATCGCCCCGACGGGCGTTCGGTGCATAGAGATCGCTGGCGATGTGACCGGCGAGGCGGTCGCGCAAGCCGAACGCTGGCTTGGCGATCCTCAGGAGTCCGCAGAGGCGGTTGAACGCAACTATGAGATCGGCCTTGAGCAATACTCGTATCGCAAGGTCCGTGAGGTGTTCGGCGAGGCATTCGAGTCGATCACAGAGCTCTGAGCTCTGAGCTGTGAGCTGTGAGCTGTGAGCTGTGAGCTTTGAGCGGTAGGAGTCCTGCTCAGAGCTCACAGCGCAGAGCTCGCAGCTACCTTGTCCCCATGAAAACCATTGGTCTGCTTGGCGGGATGAGTTGGGAATCGTCGATCGAGTACGAGCGGATCATCAACACCGAGGTGCGGCGGCGCCTTGGTGGGGTGCATTCTGCCGATCTCCTGATCCGGTCCTACGATTTCGAGGCGATCGAGTTGTTGCAAGAGGAGGGGGATTGGGACACAGCGGGTCAAGTGCTCGCCGACGACGCTGCCCGACTCGAGGAGGCCGGAGCCGATGTGATCGTTCTGGCCACGAACACGATGCACAAGGTCGCCCGGCAGATCGAGGATGCCATCGGGATCCCCTTCCTGCACATCGCCGATGCCACCGCCGACGCCGTCGAAGCGGAGGGCATCGAGGCGATCGCACTCCTCGGGACCCGATACACGATGGAACAGGACTTCTACAGGGGGCGGCTCACAGCGCACGGTCTCGAGGTTCTCGTTCCCGGCGCGGCCGACCGCACGTTCGTTCACGATGTGATCTTCAACGAACTCGTGCGGGGGCGAATCGTCGATGCGTCGAAGCAGCGATACCTTGAGGTCATCGACCGTCTGCACGATCGAGGGGCAGAGGGCGTGATCGCCGGCTGCACGGAGATCGAACTGCTCGTCACCCCTGACGATGTAGAGCAGCCGTATTTCCCGACAGCTCGGCTTCACGCGATGGCCGCAGTGGATTTCGCGTTGGACGATTGAGTTGATCAGTAGATCAGTAGATCAGATCAAGGCGTGCTGATGTTCTGCTCTACTGATCTACGATCCATCTGTCGTCCGACTGGATCGCTCCGGACTGCGGCCTACCCACACCCTCTACCATCTTCCACCGATGACCCGACTCCCTGTTCGCCGCGCTTTGATCTCCGTTTCCGACAAGACGGGCGTGGTCGAATTGGCGCGACGGCTCGATGCTGCCGGTGTGGAGATCGTGTCTTCGGGGGGAACGGCTCGTGTGTTGCGGGATGCCGATGTTCCGGTGAAAGCGATCACCGAAATCACCGGAGCGCCTGAGATGCTCGGGGGTCGAGTGAAGACCCTGCATCCGGCTGTCCATGGCGGGATCCTCGCCGATCTCGGCGAGTCCGATCACCGGGCCGATCTCGAGGAGTTTGGGATCGAGCCGTTCCAACTCGTCGTCGTGAACCTCTATCCGTTCGAGCAGACCGTCGCCTCAGACCCCTCCCCGGCCGAGGCGATCGAGCAGATCGACATCGGCGGTCCAACCATGATCCGCGCCGCGGCGAAGAACCATGCCTGGGTGGCCGTCGTGGTCTCGCCTGACCGTTATGACACTGTTGCTGCTGCGATCGAACAAGGGGGCACGACAACGGAGTTGCGTGTTGAGCTCGCCAGGGAGGCGTTCTTCCGCACCGCGGCGTACGACGCTGCGATCGTCAACTGGATGGAGAGGGATGGTGCAGATCGCCTCGTGCTGCCGATCGAGAAGGCGGCGCCACTCCGGTACGGAGAGAACCCGCATCAGCCTGCGGCCTTGTACGCGGCGCAGGACTCGAGCGGTTGGTGGGCGCAGGCAGAGCAACTCCAGGGCAAGGAGATGTCGTTCAACAACTACGCAGACGCTGATGCCGCCTGGCGCCTTGTGAGCGATCTTACGGCCGGATCCGTAGCGATTCTCAAGCACATGAACGCCTGCGGTGCAGCAACAGCCGACACGATGGTTGAGGCGTTCGAACGTGCCTGGGACTGCGACCCACTGTCCGCTTTCGGGGGCGTTGTTGCCCTGAACGAAACACTCGATGAGGCCACCGCTGAAGCGATCAGCCGGTTCTTCGTCGAAGTCGTGATCGTTCCGAAGGTCACCGACGGTGCAAGAGCGATCCTTGGATCGAAGGAGAACTTGCGAGTCCTGATCGCTCCGCCGCCCTCACCGTTCGATCTCGACCTGAGGACAATCGACGACGGATACCTCGTTCAGAAGAGGGACAAGGTCGCGGCAGACGCGGCAGCGTGGGAGACGAAGACCCGCAAGCCGTCACCGCCCGAGACCCGAGACATGGAAATGGCCTGGACGATCGCAGCACACACGAAGTCGAACGTCATCGTGCTTGTGAACAACGGTGCCGCCGTGGGGGTCGGAGCCGGTGATCAGAGCAGGGTTGGCGCGGCCGAGCGTGCGCTCGCCAAGGCGGGGGATCGCGCTCGGGGTGCGGTGTGCGCATCGGATGCGTTCTTTCCCTTCCGCGACGGGCCGGATGTGCTGGCGGGGGCGGGAGTCGTCGCCATCGTGGAGCCCGGCGGGTCCATGCGGGATGATGAGGTGATCGAGTCAGCAATCGAGCATGACGTCGCACTCATGTTCACAGGAGAAAGGCATTTCCGACATTGAGCGCACTCATCCTCTCGGGCAAGGACGTGTCGGCAGCTGTACGGGCCGAAGTCGCTGATCGTGTTGCAGTACTCAGCCAGAAGGGCCGCTCGGTAAGTCTGGCAACCGTGCTGGTCGGTGATGATGCTGCATCGAAGATCTACGTCAGGAACAAGCACCGTGCTGCCGAAGCGGCCGGGATGCTGTCCTTCGACAAGCAATTGCCCGGGACTGCATCACAGGCTGATGTCGAAGCTCTGATCGCCGAACTCAACGCCGACGAGCGTGTTGACGGGATGATCGTGCAGCTGCCGTTGCCTGATGGCCTCGATGGGGAGGCCGCCGTCGAGACGGTGGACCCTCGCAAGGACGCCGACGGTCTCCATCCCTTCAATCTCGGCAGACTCGTGCTGTCACGTTCCGGGCCGCTTCCGGCGACGCCAGGCGGCATCATGCGGATCCTCAACCACTATGGGATCGAGACCTCAGGCAGGACCGCCGTGATCGTGGGGCGATCGTTCCTTGTCGGTCGGCCCCTCGCTCTCCTGCTGGGGGAGAAGGGCGTTGACACCACCGTTGTTCAGGCGCACTCGAGGACTCCCGACCTGGCCGGGGTGTGTCGCGAGGCCGATATCCTTGTGACAGCCGTGGGCCGACCGAAGATGTTCGACGAACGCTTCGTCAAGCCCGGCG
>Ga0209013_10005984_pt1 | contig 10390 bp, 8 predicted proteins | sample Cruoilmetagenom2_FD_187291 | JGI IMG/M metagenome (GOLD analysis project Ga0209013, IMG submission 187291) | Oil polluted marine microbial communities from Coal Oil Point, Santa Barbara, California, USA - Sample 2 (SPAdes) (version 2) | ecosystem: Environmental > Aquatic > Marine > Oil seeps ...
ATTACTTATCCCTATAAGAGATTTTGTTTTGGAAAAACTGAACCGCAGGCCACATGCATCAACTCAAGTTTTCTTTCCACCGCACGAAGGTACCACTACTCACCAGCAGGGATCTTCAACACCAATCCGACCGCATAACCAACCAAGGCGCTGAGAGTGCCAATCAACGCCATTTCCAGACCGCTTTTACCTGGTTTCCCAACGGTGACGCGCGCTTTATAGAATCCAACAACAAACAATACTAGAGCCGATACAAGAATCGCTGTATAAACGCTGACCTGCACTGGAAGAAAAACAAAAGGGATCAATGGGATGAGCGACCCGATAATCGCCGCGATACCTACAATAACTGCAGAACGTAATGCTTGACCTCGATCCGTTGGCGAGAGCTGGTGTTCTTCCGCCAACATGACTGCCACCCAAACATCTTTATCGGTAGTGATTGTCGTGACAATTCTATCCAGCAAATCCCCGCTGAAACCTTTCTTTGTATATATATCGCGGATTTCTTTCTCCTCTAAATTGGGCACTTCCTCGATATGGCGGTACTCGCGTTCGCGCTCGCTTTCGTAATAATCCGCATCTGCCAAAGTAGAAGTATATGCCACAGCTCCCATTGATACAGATTCGGCAAAAGTTGCCGATAAACCTGCCACCAGCACAAGATAAACGTCCTGTGTTGCAGCTGCAACCCCCAATATCACCCCCAAAACATTAACCAGTCCATCCTGCCCGCCGAGAATTACATCAGACAGGATTGAGGCTTGCTTATGAGGATCGATATCGGTGTGGTGCTGCAGCTCTTCGCGACGTAATTCGTATTTGCCCATGGCATAATCCTTTCAAGATATTGAAGCTGTATCCGATCCTTGGCTGACTCTGACACATATCTTTGTTCGACAAGGGAAAAGGGGTCAATATTATTTCATGTAGTTCTTGGTGGCTCTAAGTGAACAGAAACATCAATAACTTCAGGTATCCGCTGGATCAGTTCCCTTTCGACTTGGGATGCGTATTGGTGTGCAGTGCTGATAGGCATATCGGCTGCTATCATACACTCGAAGGAGACATAATAACCATTATCTTCATTCTGTTTCTTGAGAATTAAAAATTGGTGCGGGTTTTGTAGGGAAGGTATATTGGCGATAATATTCTTGGTTTCAGCCTCAACCATCTGCTGGATTCGTTCTGGAGCAGGTACACCTTCTTGGACCTGTGTTGAAGCCATCTCTATGTGGGTGTGAATCTCATCAATATCTGGGATCTGCTGTTTTACCGTCTGCGCATAACACTCTACCAAATCATGTGCTTCGCCTAAAGTGAGGCTGGGATCAACACCTAGATGTACATCCAAAAACAAGTTGCCTTCTAGCCGGTTGAATTCGGTCTCGTGCATCGTCAATCCTACCTCACGAGCAATACGTTTCAGCTGACTCATGCGATCTCCCGGACTCAAATCTGATCCCCTTTGTGCTTCCACATGTACGGTAACATCGGTAACGCTGTCCAAGGCCAACAATCGCTGTCGGACATTATCGGCGATCAAATCTGCTTCCCGCATTGTTTTCTGGGGGGAAATTCGGACATGTAAATCAACCGCTGCGCTGCCCAGCGCACCGCGACTGCGCACACGATGGAATGACTCCACGCCGTCCACACGCTGTACCTCATCAGCTATCCTTTGGGGATCGATGGGAGCTTGATCAACTAAAACAGGCACGGTCTCAATAAGGATATCGACGCCAATTTTCGCGATGAATAACGCAATTAGTACTGTAATCAGTGGGTCTGCTTGTGGGAAACCCAGGCGTACAAGCACCAGACCTGCCAGTACAGATGCGGAAACGAGAATACTAGCTCGCGTATGCAGAGCATCTGCTACCAACACCTCACTGTTCAGCTTCTTCCCAGCGCGCAACTCGTAAAAACTCGTTCCGGCCTGAACTCCCATTGCTGCTACCAGCGCGATTGCTATCCAGATGTTGACATTTGGTGCCTCTGGATATCTAAACCGATTCCAAGCAGCACCTATTAATTGGAAGCTGGTCAAGAAGAGCAGGAAGGAGATGGTTAGTGCGGCAATGGTCTCAAATTTACGGTGCCCATACGGGTGTTCCGCATCCGGCGGCTTACCAGCGATATACAATCCAGCTAACCCAACTGCGTTGGATATGCCATCGAAAAGGCTATCCATACCATCCGCAATTAGGCTCAATGCCCCAGTAAACACCCCAGCCACCACTTTTATCCCCATGGCGAGAAAGTTGAGCAACATGGTAATAATTAGGACGCGTTTGATTTGGCGCAGGTCACGTTCTTCAGTGACAAAGTATCCGTCATCGATCCAATCAAAACGGGGGAAATTAAATCGTGTCACCGGGCTGCTTTAAGTTTTGCATGGATTTTGCCTCATCACCCAGCAATTCTATTAATCTGGGATGATCGGCATAAATACCACGATATGCTGGCGGTAATAGTGCAGCTATTTGGCACATCAGCTCATCTGTATAAAGATCAAGGATATTTGCACGATTTTTATTGTTCAATGATGGTACGGTTATTGGATCACCAAAACGAATCGTGACATGCGCCCGCTTTAACCTCATCAATCTTGACTTAACGACCTTATCTTCAGTACCAATCCCAGCCGCGGGGATGATCGGGACACCCGTCTTGGCGGCCAGGTAAACGACACCTTGATGCGCTTCACTCAATGCCATCGTTTTACTCCGGGTTCCCTCCGGTGCAGCTGCCAACAATTCTCCTTGCTGCAGTCTCTTCAAAATCGCTCTCAGCGCACCGACATCGGCATTAAAACGATCAACGAAAATAACATCCAACTTCTTGCCTAACCAGCGGAAGATGGCATAGCGTTCGTATTTTTCTGCAACGATGAGAATTATGTCATCCCGCTTAAATAAATAGAAAGGCATGATAGCATCAAGGCGACCAAGATGGTTTGCTGCGGCTATACAGCCACCCGTTGTTGGTATTTTCTCCGGGTTAAGCACTTCAACCCGCACGAACAACGGTATTATGATCTGAATCAAGGCGCGGAGAACTGAATACATGTGAAGGTAAAATCCCTAATGAATTAATCTGCAAGGTCGATAATTATCAAAGTATACCGCCGTTTGCGACTAACGGCTCATACGAGCTGGTGCTGGAAATTTCTTGGCAAAACCCAGCCATCGTTGTATACTCATAATAACCCCGCATTCGTAGGAGAAGCGCACAATGAAAGTGACTGTATTACAAGAAAATTTAGACCATGGTTTGGGCATAGTCTCACGCGCTGTATCCACCCGAAGTACCCTGCCGGTGCTGTCCAATGTATTAATTGCCACTGATGAAGGCCGATTACGCCTTTCAGCAACAAACCTCGAATTGGGAATTACATGTTGGATAGGTGCCAAAGTCCATGAAGAAGGTTCCACCACAGTACCAGCGCGTACAATCACCGAGCTTGTGAGCACGTTGACAGATAAGCAGGTCGATATGACATTATCTGTGCGCACACAAACCCTGAATGTCGTGTGCGGGGCTTCCAACACAGACTTGAAGTGCATTGATGCACAAGAGTTCCCACCAATGCCAGTGCCTGACCCTGAGCAAAGGTTAGAGCTCAATGTTGCCGATTTGAGGGAGATGATTCAACAGGTTGCCTTCGCAGCGTCATCGGACGAAGCACGACCGATTCTAACAGGCGTACAGGTATCAGTATCAGATAGCAGCATAACAATGTCGGCTGCGGATGGTTTTCGTCTATCCATTCGCAGGGCAAATATCTCTGCCCCGGCTCCACAGCCGATGAGTGCAGTAATTCCAGCCAGGGCATTAAACGAACTAGCGCGGATTGCTGGAGATGGGAATAAACAGCTTACGATGGTCATCCCACGCGGCCGCGGACAAGTCATCTTTCGCGCAGAAGATACCGAATTAGTATCACAATTAATCGAAGGAGCATTTCCAGATCTAGAGCAGTTGATCCCCCAACGCTATAACACACGGACAATCTTATCAACGGCGCCTTTTCTCAAAGCGTGCAAACAAGCCGAAATATTCGCCCGCGAGGGCTCGCACATTGCAAGGATCAATATTATCGCTGGTGGGGATACGCAGCCCGGACAAGTTGAAATTTCTGGACAATCAGAAGAGACTGGTTTTAACCAAACCGTGATTGATGCGACGATCGAGGGGGAGTCACACTTGATAGCATTTAATGTACGCTTCTTACGGGAGGTCTTGGATGTTATTAAGACACCAAATGTCGCCCTGGAGACAACTTCTGAAACCAGTCCTGGAATTATCCGTCCATCCGGTGAAGAAGACTTCACCCACGTAATCATGCCAATGCATCTTGGCAGCTAAGAGTATTGGAGACGCGATACCACAATTCTCGACCAGTTTCGAATCCCTCAGTGCGCGGTCGCAAGTCCCAATAATGACCTTTTATGACCCTGCCTCCCCCTTCTTCAGATCGAGTCCTTAGCATATATCTGGCGTTAGCACAATATCCAATTCTAAGCAAAAAGATTCGCGCCCGGATGAGGCGCGAACTGTTTTCTCGCGGGGCCATTGATCCCCAATCATTCGAGGCTGAAGTGCGCGAGAAAGCAATCCGCTCACAGGCACTCGAAGGCTTACACAACCCGTTTGCCGAAGAACCTGCTGACGTGTGGGAGAGGCGGCTGACGCGGGTGCGTGAGCACCTGACTGATTTTTATTTCGCCTACAACCTACCTTATGAGCTGTTTGAGCAAATTGTCCGAGACGTGTTAAGCGAGCGGGGAGCTGAAGAGCAAGAGATGATGGTTTCATTCAACCCTGAATTAGCACCCCAAAGCATGCTCTTTGAACAAGGATTAGCCCTGGAAAAGATTCCCACTGAAGAACGGGGGCATACTGAAGCGCGATTGCGAGAGATAAAAGTCGTTCTGATACGCCAATTGATCAGTGATCAACTGGCATATGTCAATATCGCCAAAGACTGGTTCACAATATCCGATTTAGCTCGCATCCAGGACCGCAAGATAGGGCAGGGGAAAATTGGAGGTAAAGCAGCCGGAATGCTCTTAGCCGCGCGCATTCTGAGTGAAGCGGGTGACGAAGACATACGTTCTTACTTGCGGATACCCGAATCGTATTTCATCGGTGCAGATCTAACCTACGACTTCATGGCGCTAAACGGGCTGATGCATTGGGCTGACCAGAAATACAAAACTGAGGACGAGATACGGGCTGAATTTCCACGACTGCAGAAAGAATTTCTGCAAGGTAAATTCCCTCAGGATGTTTTAGACAAGTTGGGTTACATACTTGAGCAAGTCCAGCATGCCCCGCTAATCGTCAGATCGTCAAGCTTGTTGGAAGATAATTTTGGGACTTCCTTTGCTGGAAAGTACGAAAGTCATTTCTGCCCAAATCAAAGTACACCTGAAAAGAATGTGGAAAATTTGGCCAGCGCAATCATAAAAATTTACGCCAGCATCCTTAATCCCGATGCACTGCTCTATCGTCGGGCGAAAGGACTGCAGGATTACGATGAAAGAATGGCGATATTAATCCAGGTTGTACAGGGTGAAAGGTTCAAAGATTACCACTTACCGCACGCAGCTGGGGTGGCTTTCAGCCGCAATCTTTACCGCTGGTCTCCACAAATCAGGAGTGAAGATGGCTTCTTGCGGCTCGTATGGGGTTTGGGAACTCGCGCTGTTGATCAAGTAGGCAATGATTACCCACGGCTCGTTGCACTCAGCCACCCGCTGCTCCATCCAGCAGCTTCCCCTAAGGAGCACCGCCGTTACTCGCAGCATTACGTAGATTTAATAGACCTGAAAAATAACATTTTCACCACAAAACCGATCACCGAAGTGGTTGATGGGCGATATCCAATTTTGCGCTATCTCGCCCAGTTAGATAGCGGTGGTTATTTAAACCCGATACACAGCAACTTGCGTGAGCAAAGCAATGACAAAGTGGTTTTTACTTTTGATGGCTTATTACGCCGAACCTCATTCGCAGAAAGGATGCGAGATATTCTAAAGCTGTTAGAGAAAAGCTACCGTGCGCCAGTGGATACTGAATTCACGATCGAGATCACCAACCCGATGGATACAAATCCAGATGTTGAGATTACGATACTGCAATGTCGCCCCCAGAGCCACTTAAAGGAGATTGATGCTCGCCTTCCAAAGAACCTGGCAGAAAGCGATATAATATTCCGCACATCACGGATGGCGCCGCGCGGCAGAATAGACGATATCGATTATGTCATGTTTATCCCTCAAGAGAGTTATTTCGCACTGCCAACTCCGGGGGCACGAGCCCAACTCGGACGTGCGATCGGACGCTTAAATAACGCGCTTGCCGGGGAATCTTCAATATGTGTTGGCCCCGGAAGGTGGGGCACATCGAACCCGGATTTGGGAATCCATATCGGTTATGGCGATATTTACAACACACGCGCGCTAGTAGAAATTGCCGGAGGGGGAATCGGCAGTGTCCCAGAAGCATCGTTTGGCACACATTTCTTTCAAGATTTAGTGGAATCGGAAATTTATCCCCTAGCAATCTACTTAGACGATAAAGACACCATTTTTAACCGGGATTTCTTCTACAACACCCCAAACCAGCTGCTGAAGTTCCTTCCGGAAGCTTCAGATTTGCTGGATACCTTAAGGCTAATCCAAATCGACTCCTACCGGCCAGGTCACCATCTCGAGCTTGTCATGGATGATGAAAGAGACGGTCTAACTATGGCTTTTTTAGCGCAAGGCTAAAAACCTGCGCAGCAAGACAGATTTCAACGCTGCACGGGTAATGATCAGTGAATCACCAAAGCCGTATAAGGACATCAATGAAAAAATTTGTTGCTGTTGCGGGAAATATCGGAGTGGGAAAATCCACCTTGGTCACTATGTTGAGTGCTAAGCTTGGTTGGCAACCCTTTTTCGAACCGGAAGGAGAGAACCCATACCTAGCAGATTTCTATAAGGATATGCCTGCTTGGGCGTTCCATTCGCAGATTTTTTTCTTGACACGTCGATTAAGAGCTCACAGAATGCTTGCCGTGCACCCGACATCTGCCATCCAAGATCGCAGTGTATATGAAGATGCTGAGGTATTTGCCAGAAATTTGTATAACCAAGGATTACTAAACCAGCGCGATTATGGGACTTATTGCGAGCTGTACCAGGTGCTCACGGAATTTCTGCCACCACCGGATCTTGTAGTTTATTTGCGGGCTTCGACACCCACACTGCTCCAACGAATTGCCAAAAGAGGCCGGGATTATGAACAAGAAATCGCACCTAGTTATTTATCTCAATTAGAAAACCTGTACGAAGAATGGATCCGAAACTTCAGCTACTGTCCGGTATTGACTGTCCCCAGTGATGACCTCGATTTCGTAGCCCACTCGAAGCATCTAGACTTAATTGTCCTGAAAATTCAGGAAAAGCTTACCGGTAAAGACGAGGTAGTTTTTAAAATCCAGGAGATGGGAACGACCATTTAGAGACCTATACACAGTAAACCTTAACAATTCTAGGGGGAGAGACAATTAGCCAGCGCTCGACGCTTATAAAAAAATTACCCGTGTTCAAAGTCGATTAAATCGATTCTTCAACGTACTGCGCGTAAGTTGAACAATTTCTGAGTTTGGTTCTTTCGAATCATAGCGTTACTAATGATATTTAGGGAAGCCATTATTGAGGATCATCAATAAACAATAGCCGAGATTGCATCCGTAGCAAGTTGATTGAGACCCTTAACCGCAGTATCACGACTAAATCGGGCATCGCCCACCAATTCAGCATGTATATTGCACCAATTGGTGCGACATCAAAACCATCACCATTCTGGCAGAGAACCATGATAACTGCTATTAATCAACATATTAGTTTTGCACACCTGAACTGAGGTAGAATTTTTTACGTTTACAGCTATACCATAAGTGGATAATTATCAGAAATTATGGGAACTCAGGCAACGACCCAGCAGCACCCAAAGCCAATTTTTCTATACCTCTCGCGCACAGCGATCAGCATCATTACGGGTATAGTGCTATTCCTCGCAGCATTATTTGCCCTGCTGATTGGATTTAATCTAGATTACACAGGACGTATATACCCTGGAATTAGTATCGCTGATCTCGATTTATCTGGGAAAACTCCGGAAGAAGCCTATGTCTTTGTTCAATCAAATCTAAACTACCCGCAAGAGGGATTAATCATCTTTCAAGAGGCGGACAAAGTATGGGCTGCAAAACCAGTCGAGCTTGGTCTCACCCTCGACGCGCTCATGAGTGTTCAGGCAGCTTACAGCCTTGGGCGTGAAGCAAACACAGTTACCCGGTTATACAACCATGCTAACGCGTATTTCAATGGAATTAATTTGGCACCCATATACGTTCATGACCAAAGAGAGTCACATGCGTTCTTAGACAATATCGCTGCCACTATAGACCAGCCCACGATTGAAGCGGAATTGAAAATAGTCGGTACAGAGGTTGTCGCGGTTCCAGGTCAAATCGGGCGTAAAGTCGATATTAAGAACACCTCAGAACCTCTAGAGACGCAATTCCGTAGCCAGACGAATAACATAGTCCCGCTGATTGTCAAGGAAATGCCGCCAGAAATCTTGGATGCCAGCGAACAAGCCGAAATTGCTCGTAAAATCCTCAGCGCACCGCTCAATATCCGCGTGCCAGATCCGATTGAGGGTGACCCTGAGGCTTGGGTTTTCGAACCAGAGGCGATAGCAAGCATGCTGACAATTGAGCGCCGGAATGGAGATAATGGTCACCAGTACCAGGTTGGACTGCAAGCTGAGGGGCTGCGTGGCTTTTTGGAGTCAACTGCCATCGACTTGGAACAGACCCCAGCCGACGCTAGATTTATGTTTAATGACGATACCCGGCAGTTAGAAGTGATCCAGCCAGCCGTAATCGGACGCAGCCTCAATATTGATGCCACAATCCAAGAGATCAATCAAAAAGTCAGTCAAGCTAAACATGACGTCGACTTGGTTATAGATTATGAGAACCCATCAGTTACAGATGATATGACGGGAGAACAGCTAGGTATAACTGAGCTGGTTAGCGCTGAGATGTCGTACTTTTATGGCTCAAGCGCTGCGCGCATCCAGAATATTCAAGCTGCGGCATCAAATTTCCATGGCTTAATGATCCCTCCTGGTGAAACATTCTCAATGGCCGCAAATATGGACGATGTCAGCTTGGACAACGGGTATGCAGAAGCTTTGATCATCTATGGGAATCGCACAATCAAAGGGGTGGGGGGTGGTGTCTGCCAAGTAAGTACCACCCTTTTCAGAACCGCTTTCTTCGGCGGTTTCCCTATTACAGAGCGCCATCCACACGCCTATCGTGTATCGTATTACGAGCTCAACGCTGCTGGGAATGTCAATGCAAACCTGGCAGGATTGGATGCAACGGTATATGTTCCGGTAGTAGATTTGAAGTTTGTAAACGACACACCCTACTGGTTGCTGATGGAAACATACGTAAATGCCGCAGCAAGGTCAATCACCTGGAAATTCTATTCAACATCTGATGGCAGGTCTGTCGATTGGGATACGACTGGTCTGAGAAATATCCAGGAACCTCCAAAGCCCTTGTACCAGGAAAACCCTGACTTGGCCAAAGGTGAAATCAAACAGGTCGATTGGGCTGCCGAAGGCGCTGATGTGACGGTTTACCGCACAGTCCACAGAAATGATGAGGTCTATATAAGGGACGAATTCAGCACTTATTACATGCCCTGGAGAGCGGTTTATGAATATGGACCCGGCACCAAAATACCTAAAGATTAAGTCGCCTTACGATAAATTAAATCTCAAGAAACTACATCCATACACTACCAGTTATATGTCAAACAGGTTTTGATTAGTTTAAACCTAATTACATGAATCGGGGAAGTCTTAAACCAATAACAAGAAGGAATATTCCAGTATAATTTACTTAATTGGTACACTGTCATACTTAACATTTGTGGCACTAATCCATAAACACATGGTTGCCCATTAAATTGACCATTATGAAATATAAACGAACAGGAGAAAATCATGGTAAGTCAAGAGCTGTTAGATATTCTTCGCTGCCCGGCATGTGTACGAGAATCGGATGGGCTTCTGGAGTATTACAAGGAATCTTGGCTTATATGCCAAGATTGTGATCGGAAATACCCAATCCGTGAGGATATACCCGTGATGCTCATCGATGAGGGCGACAAATGGGTAGCTGTGGCAAAAGAAGATCTAACTGTTCCGCCACCCACCGAATGAGTTAGAAACACAGATCATCACGACGTCCTACTCGAATTTTTGCAACCCCATGCAGGACCTGGAATTCTGTTTATCAGAGCTG
>Ga0209013_10005985_pt1 | contig 10389 bp, 9 predicted proteins | sample Cruoilmetagenom2_FD_187291 | JGI IMG/M metagenome (GOLD analysis project Ga0209013, IMG submission 187291) | Oil polluted marine microbial communities from Coal Oil Point, Santa Barbara, California, USA - Sample 2 (SPAdes) (version 2) | ecosystem: Environmental > Aquatic > Marine > Oil seeps ...
CGTAGCGCAACTACGACTGCGTCGCCCAATTCACAACAAACCCAGCGGATACTTGCGCTTCGCCGCCCTCGCTACGAAACCCGGTGAGAAATACGGGCTAGATCGCCTCAATCTCGCTGGGTCTCTTGAAAGAGGTTCCTCTCCACGGTCTCGAAGATCACGATGTCGGGTTTCTCCTGCAGGATGAATTCCTCGTCGAAACCCCGGCCCCGTCGATCAACGGTCACCGTCTTGCTGAAGCTCTGTTCGAGGTAGACCTTGGGCGTCTGGAGAAACGAGTCTCCAATGATGAATACGGACGGCGCGTCGTGCAGATTGGTCGTAATGACCTCTGTGCGGACCGGATGGTAGTCGTCGAGCTCGTCCCGCGTGACGATTCGGGACGTGAACTTCCTCTTCAAGTAGATGCCGGACTCGCTCTGGAGGTCACTGATTCCCAGCATGCGTGCGTTGCCCATACCCTGTAGCTGTTTCTCGGTGAACTCGAAATCACTGAGCTCGAGCGGACTGAGTGTCGAGTATTTCTCCTCCAAAGTTCTGACAATGGCGTCGGAACCGAAAAAGGCGCCGAGGGCATTCCAGTGGCTGTCGGTTCTGTGGTAGACACGATAGTCGCTCTTCTTGGCCATGAGGACCGGCCTCAGGTCAAGAATCCGGAGGTTCGGACCCCGGCTGGGCCTCAGCTCTAAAAGGGTATCCAGGGCCCCCGGATTGCCCGAACGGGTGACGTGGCGCGGCATGTACTCGGGGTAGATCGAGTGCTTGTTGGGCACTACCACGATCAGCATGTCGATGCCGTGTTGTGTCAGGAATTCACTCCGCTGATTCATTCTCCTGAACCACCTGTCAACGGCGGAGGTCCTCGGCGGTGTGATGGCGCGGTAATCATTCACCAGGTTCTTGGCGCCGAGGAAGAGCCAGCCCTCCTTGCCGACCAGGACACGATCGGAACCGGAAATACCGATCAGGAACCGAAGGTAGTTGTTCATCCTCACCAACTGGGAACGCAAACCAAAATTGTCGTTGGCGAAATGCTCGCATCCATCCGGAAATTCCCTGGATGTTTCCGCATCGCTGGGCCAGCCCGGGAACGCTGCCGGATCTCGCCGCTCGGTCACCGCGAACGTATTCTGGTAGCCGGCCCAAATAGCGATCGTCGGCGAGGCAAGGGCCAGGCAGAACATTACAACCACCACGACCGCCCACCAGAACCGGCCGCCCCCTGCGTATTGGATTTCGCTGTTGTTTCCCATTATTCCCTCAAACTCTCAGAAGCGGAAATAGATGAACGGATTATAGGTGCCCGACGCCAGGCTCATGACGCTGAGTAACATGATGACACTCAGGAGAAGGACCTTGGTCGGCTCGACAAACGCCAGATCCACCCACCGTTGCTTTCTCTCCGCCATTTTGGAGCAGGCGGCGTCGATGCGCATATTCGTCGCTGCAACGATCGGTGCCGAGCCGATGATGCCTGCAACCAGGGCGATGACGAGGTCCGGGGTCGCAAAGCTGCTCAGGTTGTGCACCAACCCCGAGCCTTCGCCGAAGCCGGCCATGGAACGGATGTACGAGAGCGCGTAGCTCAGGGTGTCGGCACGAAAGAACACCCAGCCGATGAGCACCACCAGCAGGGTATAGACGTGGCGCAGAGGTAGGGACAGACGTCTGGTCCAGGCACCGAAACCAAGTCTCTCGGCGACCAGGAACGCACCGTGGTACAGGCCCCACACCACGAAGCTCCAACTCGCACCGTGCCAAAGCCCACACAGGAAGAACACGGTAACCAGGTTGAAGTAGGTTCGCAGGTTGCCTTTGCGGCTTCCGCCGAGGGGGATGTAGACGTAATCCCGGAACCAACTCGACAGCGAGATGTGCCACCGCCGCCAGAAGTCCTGAATGCTCAGAGCGATGTATGGGAAGTTGAAGTTCTCCAAGTACCGGAATCCGAACATTCGGCCGAGACCGATGGCCATGTCGGAGTAGCCCGAAAAGTCGAAGTAGATCTGGAGTGCGTACGCGACAATCCCGAGCCAGGTCACCGCCAGAGTGAGCTCGCCAGCCGGCAGGGCGAATATTTGATCGGCCGCCACGGCTACGGTATTGGCGATTAGCACCTTTTTGCCCAGCCCGATAACGAAACGAACCACACCGGATGCAAACAACGGGATCGACACGCGGCGTGACACGAGTTGCTCGGCGACATCCCGGTAGCGCACGATGGGACCGGCGACGAGTTGCGGGAACATGGTCACGTAGCAAGCAAAATCGACCAGGTTTCTCGTCGCCTTGACCCGACCGGTGAACACGTCAATGGTGTAACTCATGGACTGGAAAGTGTAGAAACTGATCCCCAGAGGCAGGATGATCTGGGGCGCGTCGAGCCACAAGGAGTTCTCGAGACCGATCATGCTGAGCGCCGAATTGAAGTTGTCGACTCCGAAGTTGAAATACTTGAAGAAACCCAGGAATGCCAGGTTCGACGTAATCGACATGACCAGACCCAGGCGTTGAAGCCAGGTGACCTTGCGGTTGGTTTCGAGAGGCTTGATCTCACCCTTTTTGAAGCCGCCCGAGATCAGCATGCCGCAGATGTAGTCGATCATGGTCGACGCGATGACGATCCACAGGAGGAAGTTCTCCCCCCAAAAATAGAAAAACAGACTGACCATGAGCAGGAAAAGGTTGCTGAGTCGCCTGAAAAGCATCTGGTTCATACCCAAGGTCACCGGCAAAAAAATCAGGTGATAGATCAGGAGAACCGCTGGCAGGTAAAAAAATAGAAAGACGATCGAACTGAATACCATGCTTCAAGCCTTAGCTGGTGAACGTCGAATGGGGGATCTACGGCCCGCTTCCCTCGGCGCGAAATGATAGCAGGATTGCGCGATTCCTCGATCGCCGAGTACGGTATCCGGTAGCGAACGGCCGTTTCCGGACAAGAACAAGGCCGCCCGGCATTTGGGCCGGGCGGCCGTGAGAGCTATCGAAGAACGGGCGTTACGGCAGCAGGGTGCGGTACGACTCGAACGAGTCGAAGAACCACGATCCGGTGTTATTGGGATCGGAGGGTTGATCGCTCAGACCGGAGGTTGCGCCGACACGGATGTGATCGATATCCATCGAGCCGTTCATCAATGTCGTCCTCTCGAGCTGCAGGTTGGGCGTTCCGCCGTCGTTGCTGGAATACAACCGTGCGATTCCGTCGGCGGCGAAAGGAGCACTACCCTGTTGCCACTCGATCGTCATGTGCTTCCGATTGACGCCTGTGGTCAGAATCACGGCACCCATGTACACGAAATCCCCGTTGTCGTTTCGGACACCGAACCGAACCGCGTATCGCGGACCGGTGGCGCCGTCGACCGCGAGGCGGGCGTAGATGATCCGGAACACGGTGAGGTTTGGAACCTCCTGCCTGGCGAGGAACATGACGAATCGCGTCGAACACGTTCCACCGCAGCTGTCCATCACGAGGTCGTTGCGGTGAATCCAGAAGCTCGCCCGATACGTGGTCTCACTGTCCGGCGAGTCGTCCTGAACGTTGGCCACGTTGACGCTGCCGTCAAGAGAAATTTCGAGCCCGAAGCTGCCATCCTGTGCGGCGGCCCCGTTGACTGCCAAGGAATTATCAGCGCTGGCGACGCCTGCGGCCAGGAACAACATTCCGGCCATCACGAGAGAATAACGAATGATCTTCACCACAAATCCCCTTTCATTCCGAGTCGTTTAAAGTCGGATGCCCGCGAAGGAGCAATTTCCGCTCGCCTCCCCCAGACACATTGTAATCGAACAAACCACCATTACACAAAAAAGGACGTTTCCCGTTGAGAAAAGTAACGGTTCAAACCGTGAAACCACTCAGCCCATTCTTCTCACCAAGTCCGGCGGAGAAGCCTACGGCCCATTCGAGCTCGACCAGGCGGCGCGACCTCCGCACTCGAAGCCGTCGCGAAAAACGATCGGCCCCGACCAGATGGCGTGAATCGAGAGAACCGTGTCGAGGCAAATCTGGTGGTTTTTGTCGACGACGATATCGATCTCTGCGGGGAACGACGGATCCGTGTTCACCAATGCGTTGCCAAAACGCTCGAACTCACCGCAGCTCGTTCGCAGCCTCAGATCGAGTTGATGAGCCGGTCCGGCGAAGCCCTGGACCAGCGTGTAGGTACCAAAACCCGTCAATCTGATCTCTTCGCTCACGTTGTTGAACGGTGGCACGAAAAATCGGGCCGAAGAGACCGCATATTCGACATAGGTTCCGTGCTCGAGAACCGGCACCAGGGTGAACGCTCCATGGAGTCGGCGCGGCATCTCGAGGGGGCAGTCACATGGATCGAAGCAGCCCCGCTGGTAGGTACTGTCAGGGGCTAACCGGAAGTGAAGGATGGAGTCCTGGGTGACCGGCGAGGCGTTGACGACGATCACGGTGTCGTAGCAATACTGGCCCTTGATGGATATCGGTATGTCGATCGAGCCGTCGTTCGAAGTCAGCGGTATGAATCCACTGAAAAAGTGCTGCGTTTCGCCGCCGTCGACCGAGAGATTGAGATCCAGGGAATGGACCCAGGGTTGGGGACCGTTGCTGACTTGATAGGTGCCCGACCCGGTGATCTCGAACTCCGCATCGTCGAGCGTTACGATCCAGTTGACGTACAGCACTTCATGGGAAAAGAACGTATCGCCGGCCGTGGCCGGGCCCATCACGAATGTGCCGCGGATCCCGGTAGCCATCATGATCGGGCACATGCACGGTGGGAAACAGCCTTCCTGATAGCTGGCCTTTTCGGTCAGGCGGTAAATCGATTCGCATTTGGTGCCGGCGTCGGATGGCAGCGTGCAGACCATACACACTCCGAGCGCGAGCCCGGCAAGAAATCTAGTTCTGAACTTCGGAAACGACATGACGCTCTCCTTACGGATCTAAGATAGAGCAAATAAATGTGTCTGGCGACTTCTTAGGAGGAATATTCCACGAGATTCTCCGCCCGAAAAACAAAAATTGTGTCAGCATGAGGCGCTCGGCTAACCGGGCTATGACTCTGAAACCATGCCGGAAACGGTGCTGCCGATCATGTGTAGGAGCTTGGAGAAGTTAGTTGGGGTCGGACGGGATTGGGGAGCCAGGATGTAGTGTGGGCCGGATGGTTGAATCGGATCGACGGCCCAAACAAGCTCCCCTCAAAATGTGCTTCTTCTCCCATCTTCCCGACCTCGCCGGCGCCGAGCGCTCCCTTCTCGATCTGGTGACCCATTTGATCGAGGATCACGGGGTACGGTGCACCGTGGTCGTACCGGGTGACGGGCCTCTGATTCCTTTACTGGAGGCAGCGGGGGCTGGGGTTCTTCACACCGAGTATGGATGGTGGTGCGACGTCGAGCTGGTTCCGAAAGCCGAGGCGCGCAGAAGAATGGACGAGAGTGTTGCGCGTCTCTACGAGCAAATCATCCCCGCCGTCAGAAAGCTGGATCTCGACGTGATTTGCACGCAGACGATCGTCATCCCCTATGGGGCTCTGGCGGCGACAAAGCTCGGCAAGCCGCACATTTGGAACCTGCGGGAGCACGGCGAGGCCATGGGGTTCAAATTCTTCTGGCCGTTCGACGAGGTTTCCGCCTTCATCCGAGATCGCTCGGATTTCGTGTACGGCGCCAACGCCAGGCTCTGTGAGCAGATCATCCCGAGCCTGCGGCCCGAGGAGCACGACGTCCTGTCCCCGGCGATCGATGTTCCTTCGGAGATACCGGACACAAGAGGGAATTCGAGCCCATTCGGCGTAGATGGCTTTCACCTGGCCGAGTTTGCGACGATCGCACCCATGAAAAGACTCGACGTCGCCATCAACGCGGTTGGCGATCTCACGAGACGAGGCCGGTCGGTGGAGCTGCTTATCGCCGGCGATCAGCTCCCTGACTATGTTGCCGAGCTCGACCAGTTGATTCACTGTTCGGGTCTCGAGGATCGTGTTCACCTCGAGGGGTTCATGGAAGACGTATTCCCGGCAATGGCGGCGGCGGATGCGGTGGTCATATCCGCTCCGGTCCATGCGTTGGGCAGAACTGCCGTCGAGGGAATGCTGCTCGGGAAGCCGGTCGTTTACCCCCTTGGAACGGGTTTCGACGACTATCTCGAGGACGGAATCACGGGGCTCGGATACGCCGCGCGGGATCCGCACGCGATGGCCGACAGGATCGACCTTCTGATTCGGAGCCCGGGCCTGGGCCGCGAGCTCGGCCTCCGGGCGCAGGTAGCGGCTCGAGCGACGTTCACCCGGGACGGATTTGCCGGCAAGTTCTACTGCAGGGCGCTGGCACTGAGGGATCGACCGGTGAAGCGGAGAACGGCTACCGTTCCCTCCCTCCTGCGATACCGCAGCTGACCAGTCCGAAAGCACCGTCCGATGTCGGTCACGCGTTGAGTAGAGTACGAAATTTGGAGCGGCCGATGTACGATATCCTGCGCCTGTATGAAGATTCTCAACACTGCCGCCGGATTGCTCGGTGCCCGATTCATGGGCCATCCGTTCTACGTTCGTTTTCGTCTAACCCATCGATGTAATTATCGGTGCCGGATGTGCGGGTTGCGCGAGTTGGCCGATGAAGAACGCGAGCTCGGTATTCCTCAGATTGAAACGGTAGCTCGACGGCTGGCGACCCTCGGCGCTCGGCACGCGGTCATCACGGGCGGCGAGCCGTTTCTCAGATCCGACCTGCCAGAGGTCGTCGAGGCCTTTGCGCGTCGGGGCTTCTCCGTCCGGATTCAGACAAACGGAGGACCCCAGGTCACCCGGGAGCGTCTCGAGGCCTGTCGGGATGCCGGCCTCCGCGATCTCAGCGTTTCCATCGACACCATGGATGGCGATCTTCAGGACTCCATATGCGGCGTGCGCGGTGCGGTCGGGAACGCTCTCCGCACCTTGAGCCTTGCAGCCGACATCCTGCCCCGAGGCATCTCTCAGGCCAACATTGTGGCGTCGAGCTTCAATTTCGAGGAGCTGCCGGCGCTCGTGCGCCGGATTCACGCAATGGGGATGTACACCTATATCACTCCGGTCATGGTCGGGATTGCCGAGGCGGACACCGGGCAGGATCTTCTCTTCCGCAGCGAAGATGCGGCCTTTCGGTTTGACGGCATTTCGCCTGATGTGCGGGACCGCGTCATCGACGAGCTCGTCCGCTTGCGGCGCGAGGGGTACCGCCTCACCAACTCGACTCGATTTCTCGAGGATTTCCGCCGGTATCTCTCGACCGGAAAGTGTGACTGGACGTGCGAGGCGGGGACTCTCTGCCTCGACGTCCACCCCGACGGCGCGGTCTGCGTGTGCAAGGAGAAGCCACCCGTCGGAAGCATCCTCGACGACGACTTCATCGATTTTTACCGGAGCTCCGGTTTTCGCGAGCTTGCCGCCGCGGTTTCGGAGAGCTGCCCGGGCTGCTTCTACGGCGAGTACCGCGAGCCGCAGTACGCCGTCCGCGACCCGGCGGTTTTCCGGGAGTGGGTCGGTGGCTGGTTCCGCACCTACCGCCGTGGGATGCGGCTGCGGCGCAACGGATCGGGGTCGGATCCGGTCGAAATAGATTCGCTGACTGGGGTGCCCGAACCCGGTCGAGCTGAGGATGGATCCGTCGATCAACCGGCGGTGAAAGCGGGCTGAGCTGGGGATCACGGGTCGATCATCGGCGGCGGTGGCGCTTGGCCTGGCCGCGGTACTCCTCGTCAGCTCGTTGATGATCTTTCATCGTCTCGGTGACGCGAGCCTCCAGGGCGACGAGTCGATCTATGCCAACACGTCTCGCGATTCGGTCGAAAGGGGCGTCTGGTGGCCCCTGTACAAACCCGATGGGCAGCTCTTTCCCAACAAGCCGCCGGCGAAGCCGATGATGGTCGCGGCATGTTTCAGGGCGCTTGGCGAGAGCGAGTTCGCCGCCCGCCTCCCAGACGCTGTGTTCGGTGTGCTGACTATCGCGTTGGTATTCCTTGTCGGAGCCCGAAGATTCGGCCTCGGCGCCGGCCTCCTGTCCTCGATTGTCCTTCTCGCCGCCGAGGGGTACCTCTGCGTCCACGGCGTACGCGATTCGGTCATGGACTCCCTGCTAACCCTGCTCGCGGTCGTCATTTGCTTCGCCTGGCTCAACCTCCGCGACGGAGGGAGGAGGAGATGGGTCTGGTGGTCGACGACGGCGGCCACGGTGGTGCTGGCGGGTCTTTCGAAGAACGTCCTTGGAGTCATCTTCGCGGCGGTTCTGGTCGTCATCGAGCTGTCCGCCCCGATCTGGGAGCGCCGGAGGTCCCAGGTTCTCCGGCAGGCCTTGGGTATCGGTGCCACCGCCGTATTCGCCGCCCTCGCGTACGGCGCACTTATGATGTGGGTCTCCGAAGGTGAGTTCGCCGCCTTTCAGTACGGAGACCTGGTGGTACGGGCGACGCGGGGCGTCGACCCGGCACATCTCCACGGGGCGCTGTTCTACCCGCGAACCCTGAGTGGTGACTTCGGCCCCTGGCTTCTGCTGGTGCTCGTGACCGCGTTTGTCGTGCTGCGCCGTCGGCCCGTCGGAGACCGTCGCGATGCCGCCTTCCTCGTCCTATTCGCGGCGATCATCATCGGCGGCTTTTCGCTCTCCTCCTCAAAGCTCCCCTGGTATCTCTACCCGGCCTACCCCGAGCTGGCTCTGGTGATCGGCTACGGTGCACGTGAGGTCGTTCGGGCGCTTCCATCGTTCGTCTGGCGAGGTGCGGCGACGACGGTGATCCTCGCGCTCGCTGCGATCGATCTCAACTCGGCGTGGACGGGGGTTCGAAAAGACGTGCGGGTGATCGACGCCGAACGGTTTGTGCGGGCTTACTCACAGCTCGAGAACGCCTCGCTGATCATCGATGCCTCTTCGATCAGGAAGTACGGACGGCTGCGGTCGTGGAACCGCTTCTACCTCGAGGGCGCGCCCAATGCGCAGTGGTACTCCAGACCTTATGTTCAATTAGTTGGCGCTGGGCAAGGCTGCACCTTCGTCGCGACGGGCGAGCCAGTCTCGTATCCGCCGACCCGTACCTACCCGTGGCGCCCGATCATGAAGCTCCGAAAGCTCGATAAGCTGGCGGCCGACACCTGGATTCTGGGCACCTGTGATCTCGAAGTGCCCGGGGCGCTGGGAGGGGATGAAGTCGTGTTTGGCGATGTGGTCCATGCCGACGGATTCGAGGGCGGCGATCTCGGAGGTTGGGAAGGCTCCGGCCACCGTTGATGAGAACGAGCTCGTCGGCCGACACGACGACGGCAACTTGGGTGGTCCGGACTCGAGTTGTTACTCGTTGACTCCGTCGGAATCGACTTCGGTCTCCCCGGGGGTTTCCGTTGGCGTTTCGGCTTCGCCGGACTCGAAGTCCATAGAGGTGATCGGCTCCTCCTCTGTCACAGTGGGTGCCTGCTTGGCAGCGGGTTCTTGCTGCTGGGTCGGGCCGGCGCACCCGATAATGGAAAGCGCGGCGATGGCACATACAACAACCAAGAGTCGTTTCATCTTGAAACCCTCCTCGAGTTCGATTGACGATCTAAGCCTATCCTAGCCTGTTCCCATCCGGAAACTCCGGACGAGAACTAGCCTGGAACCGTTAGTCACTCGAGCTCCACCGCCAAAGGCTGCCGTTGCCGCCCGGGGTGAACCACTCGAAGTCGTCGCAGAAAAGACAGTGTTCGATGTTTCGGCCCATGATGTGCTCCGAATTGCCGGGGGGCGGATCCAGGTCGTTGCCTGTGCTCTCCCAACCTGACGTTAGGCGGCCATACCATCCATGCGACGCCGGGACTCCCTGCGTTCCGGTCTCCCAGGTGTTGTACTGAACCTGTGGCCTATCGAATGTGTTCGGGCCGGTGTGAGAAGCGCCAGGAGCGCGAGGCGGCGCTCGGAGGTTGCCTCGGGCTCCCGCGAAGCCGCATGGTGCGGCCGCCTCGGCGGCACGCGCCGGAGTGAGGTCAGTACTCCTCCTCGCCGCTCGTGCGCTCGGTCTTCACCTTCATCCGATCCCTAATCGCGGCGACGATGAAGTAAACGCCGAGCAGGAAGACCGGAACCGGCCACCAGTCGTAGAGCCAGTCCATGTCGAAGAGATCGAGCTTGTCGGCGAGGACGACGGCAGCCGCGACGGCGAGGAAAACGCCGAACATCAGACGGCCGTGGGTGTCGGCACGTGGCATCGGTGTCTCCTGGTCCTCGGCGCGCATGTTGAAAAACTGGGCCTCGCGGTAGGCATCGAAGATGCCGAAGAAGTAGACGAAGGCGATGAGGAACGAGAACCCCCAGAAGCCGTTGATGATCATGAAGACACTGACGGCGATGGTGGCCCAGATCATGAACGCGCGTTCGTAGGCCCACACGTAGAGGTGTCCAAGGCCGGGG
>Ga0209013_10005986_pt1 | contig 10388 bp, 9 predicted proteins | sample Cruoilmetagenom2_FD_187291 | JGI IMG/M metagenome (GOLD analysis project Ga0209013, IMG submission 187291) | Oil polluted marine microbial communities from Coal Oil Point, Santa Barbara, California, USA - Sample 2 (SPAdes) (version 2) | ecosystem: Environmental > Aquatic > Marine > Oil seeps ...
CACCCCGGACGACATGCTCTATACCGGCCAATTCGAGGATTGGGAAGCAAACGGCATCGAAATCCATCAAACGGTTGACCGCGCTGACCAAAGCTGGAAAGAACATGTCGGCGTTGTACCGATGATGTTCTACCACCTGCGCCTGGATCCCAAAAAGACCACGGTGCTCACTTGCGGTCCTGAGATCATGATCCATTTCGTGATTTACGAGGCCATGGCCCGGCGCATTCCCAAAGAACAGATTTACGTTTCGATGGAACGCAATATGAAATGTGGCATCGGCCTGTGTGGCCATTGCCAGTGCGGCCCCACGTTTGTATGCAAAGAGGGGCCTGTCTTCGCCTACGCTGCCATCGAGCCATTCTTCGGTGTGGAGGATTTCTAATGCCAAAGAACATCAAACCCAAAGAGCCAGCCAGACCTAAGTTGGCTGTTTTCAAATTCGCCTCGTGCGATGGCTGCCAGCTCTCTCTGCTGGATGCCGAAGATGCGCTGCTGGCTGTGGCCAATGCCGTAGAGATCGCTTATTTTGTCGAAGCGCGCGACCGGCGTTTGCCTGGCCCCTACGACGTGACCCTGGTCGAAGGTTCCATTTCGACCGCGGCGCAGATCGATGAGATCAAGGAAGTCCGCCGCCAGTCCAACTATCTTATTTCCATCGGCGCCTGCGCAACTGCGGGCGGCATCCAATCACTGCGCAACTGGCGAGATGTGGATGATTACATCAACATCGTCTACGCCAATCCTTCCTACATCGACACCCTGGCCACTTCGACGCCCATCAGCGACCATGTCAAGGTGGATTTCGAGTTGCGAGGGTGCCCCATCAACAAATACCAGTTGCTGGAAGTAGTGACCGCCCTGCTCGTGGGACGACAACCACGGGTTCCCACGTACAGCGTGTGCATGGAGTGCAAGCGCCGGGGCACGACCTGCGTGATGGTGGCGCAGGACATCCCCTGTTTGGGTCCAGTCACCCAGGCCGGGTGCGATGCCATCTGCCCGGCTTACAACCGGGGGTGCTTCGGCTGTTATGGCCCGATGGAAGCGCCCAACACGGACGCGTTGGGCCAACAATTGCAGGCGATTGGTGCATCACCGGCCGAAATCATGCGCCTGTATCGCAATTTCAGCGGCTATGCGGATGCCTTCCGCTCGGCCAGCGACGTATTCGAGGAGATGGCTTTATGACGCATCTACATATCAAGGTTCCCTACATGGCCCGGGTGGAGGGCGAAGGTGCGCTTGACATCGTCGTCGAAGATGGCGAGATCAAACACCTGGAGCTGAACATTTTCGAGCCGCCCCGATTCTTCGAGGCCTTTTTGCAGGGGCGATCCTACATGGAAGCGCCGGACCTCACTGCCCGAATTTGCGGCATCTGTCCCGTGGCCTACCAGATGAGTTCGGTTCATGCCATGGAGAAGATCGTCGGCATCGAGATTTCGCCGGAGATCCGCATCTTGCGCCGCCTGCTCTACTGCGCCGAATGGATCGAGAGCCATGCACTGCATGTTTTCCTGCTGCATGCCCCCGATTTCCTCGGCTACGAAAGCGCTATTTCGATGGCGGCCAATCCCGATCTGCTGCCTGCCGTCGAGATGGGCTTGCGCATGAAAAAGCATGGCAATGAGTTGCTGGCCGTCATCGGCGGACGGGAAATCCATCCTCTGTCTCCGACCGTTGGTGGTTTTTACCGAGCGCCTACCAAAAAAGAGCTTATGGCGCTCAGAGAAGACTTCGAGTGGGGCTTACAGGCATCGATCGACACTGTCGCCTGGACCGCCACCCTTGATTTCCCTGATTTCGAGCCAGACTACGAATTCGTCTCGCTGTCGCACCCCGACGAATATCCCATGAACGAGGGGAATGTGGTTAGTTCCAAGGGGCTGGACATTCCCATGGAGGCGTTCGAAGAGTTCTTCATCAACGACCATGTGGCGCATTCCAATGCTGTGCATGTCCACCGCGAGCACGGCGGAGCCTACAACACCGGCCCGCAAGCCCGCGTGAACCTCAATCTGGATAAACTGTCACCGCTGGCGAAAAAAGCGCTGGCCGACACCGGCATTCCCTTCCCAAACAACAACCCCTTTGTCAGCATCGTGGCGCGGGCGGTGGAATTGGTGCACGCCTACGAGGAAGCGCTGGAGATCATCGACAGTTATGTGAGGCCGCAGCCGAGCCGCATCATCGCTTCACCCAAGGCGGGCTGGGGATGCCATATCACCGAAGCGCCACGCGGCATCCTCTACCATCGCTACACGTTGGATGATGCGGGACTGATCCAGACCGCGCGCATCGATGCGCCCACCGCCCAGAACCTGAAGCGCATGGAAGAGGACCTGTGGGCGTTTGTGCCCCAGGTGTTGGAAATGTCTCACGAGGAGGCGACCCTGCGCTGCGAGCAACTGGTGCGGAACTATGACCCGTGCATCAGTTGTGCGACACATTTCCTCAAGCTGAATATCGAACGACGCTGATGGCGTAAAACGTGAAACGTAATGCGTGACAATGTGGTTTTCACGTTTTATGCATTACGTTTCACTTTCCCTGCTCAAGATAACAGCGTAGCACGAATGGTTCATCAAACACCATGACCACCCTCGTACTCGGCATCGGCAACGAATGGGCATCGGACGATGGGGTCGGCCCGGAGGTGGTACGGCGTTTGCGTATGCGCTGGCAGGAGGAAGGCCGGTTGCAGCAGCAGGGTCGGGAACCAGATCAGGGGGTCGTGTTCAGCATCCTCGCTCAGCCCGACCTTTCGTTGTTGGACCAGATAGTTGGCTACGCCAACCTGATCGTGGTGGATGCGGTTGTCAGCGACCAACCACCGGGTACGGTCCACGGCGAGATGTGGGAACCGGGCGTTTTGGCGACACGCGGGGTGCAACGGGCTTCATCGCATGGTTTCGGCGTGCGCGAGCTGCTGGAAATGGCGGCAGTGATGGGCAAATTGCCGGGACGCGTCGAATTATGGGGGATTGAAATCGCCTCAACCGAGCCAGGGCAGGGCTTGTCGGTAGAGGTGACGGCAGCGGTGGATGGGGTTGTGAAAGCACTGGTGCAACGGTTGGAAGCAAATTCATAGCATTGCTTTGCCTGCTCGCTGCGTGTTAACATTTGGGAACAAGCGTAACCCCCAAGGAGAAACACTTGATCCGGTCGCTGCTTTTCTGCCAGGCTGTCTTGCTCACGGTGATTGGGTTGCTCTGGCCAGGGCTCCCGCTGCTATAGTTGTTGTCCGGTGACTGTTGTCGTTCAGGTTGACATCGTGGATTGTTACGGTGACTCCTGCCATCTTTGCATGGTGTTCAATTTCTGCAAGCCACTGCGCTCTTTCGTGGGGGAAGATCGGACGCCGCAGCAGAGCTGCTAAGTATCGTTCTTTTTCATCTTGTTGTGTCATTTTGCGGCCTCAGAGGGGGGGGGTGGGACCGAATTATCTTTACCTTTCGTTTCGTGCAGGATTTGTAAAGAGCTTTTGGGATGTATATTTTGCCCTAGTTTGATGGTTTACGCAAGGTTTATGCAGAGTATGTAGATTTTGTCCGAAATTACCAGTTCAAACATGCCTTGCGCGGAAAATATACCAAACCCCGGATGCTCTGAAATTAATCATAAGGCCTTTCCAAGAAATTGATTCCCTGAAAAATATGAAAAAGGCCGTGAGCAACTCCAGGAGGACAATCAGTCTGGAGGGAAATATTTTCCTGGAGTTGCCTAAATGCTGGCTATTCAGACTTTGATCATGGTAGCGCAGCCTTGCCCAGAAGGATGATTATGGTGTTGAACCCCGAGGAAAACGCTGGAAAGCAACAAAAATTCCGTATTGTCACCCTGTTTGAACGGTAATATTGTGGGGCATTCTTTGGGACACGGAAGGCGCAAAGGTACACCCGGCAGGACTCGAACCTGCGATGCCGGGTTTAGGAAACCTAAGCTCTGGCCGTTGAGCTATGACGCGTATATACAATCAACAGCCAGCGATCAACAGAAAACTGTTCACAACCGAATCGCCGCTATTCGTTGCAATGATGGCTGACTGGGCTGTCCAGCCCGGCATCTGTTTCTGAGGTTACGGCAATGCGCATTTTTTGTCTCCTAATCTGGACAAGGTCGCTTCACGAACGGTGATAAAAACACCGGACGCGTGCTACAACCCCCGTTCACCGCGAATATAGGGGATACCCAATGCCGCAGGTGCGCCAATATGCTTCTTGATGGCCGTACGAGAGCCAATCACCAAAGCCAGGATGACGAGCAAGTAAGGCATCATTTTTAGAAAGAACCCCCAGTTGGAGTTGATGAACAGTGGATTGGCAAACCCAAGCAAAACGGCTGGGCCCTGCAGATCCAGAATCCCCCGCTGCAACGCCCCAAACAGATAGGCCCCGAACGCAGCCCGCAAGGGATTCCATTGGGCGAAAATCACCAAACCGATGGCGATCCAGCCCTGACCTGACGTCGTTTGCGCACTATACCATCCTGGAGAAACTGCCAGACTGATTGTCACTCCGGCTAAACCTGCCAGACAAGCGCCTACAAATACATAGAAATAACGCAATCGATAAACGTTAACACCCAAGGTGTCAGCCGCTTCTGGTTTTTCACCAATGGCTCGTAAATGCATGCCGGGTCGCGTCTTGTAAATGTAAAACCAGACGAGAGGGATAAAGATGTAGCCGATGTAAACCAGAATGCTGAGGTCAGTGAAAAACACAGGTCCGATAAAGGGAATGGAGGAAAGACCAGGGATGGTGAATTCGGGCAACAATGGTGGATTTTTACCAGTCAGGCCTTCACCAAGCACCAGAGCCAACCCTGTGCCCAAAAAGGTTAGTGCAAGACCACTCACCACCTGATCGGCCTGGAAATGGATGGTCACAAGGCCATGCGCCAGTCCCAGAATACCCGCCGCGAACATCGCTGCCAGCACGCCGAGCCAGGGATTGCCCGTTGATAAGGAGACGCTGAAACCCATCATCGCTCCGACCAACATCATGCCCTCGACGCCAAGGTTGATAATTCCTGAACGCTCGGTGATAAGCTCGCCGATGGTCGCGAAAAGGAGGATGGTTCCAGTTGCTAAGCCTGCGTGAAGAATAATTTCTAGATTCATGCGAATGTTATCCTATGCGGCTGAACACTCAGGCCGTTGCCGGCTGTGTGCGTACGATGCGAATTTTGTACCGAAGCAAGACGTCACTGCTGATCACCATGAACAGGATGATGCCCTGCAACAATTGCGCCAAACCCGATGGCTGTATCTCGCGCCCGGCGACAATGAGCGCGCCAAACAAAATCGAAACAACGATGACAGCAAAGGGGTCGAGCTTGGCCAACCAGGCGATGATAATACCGGTGAAACCGTAACCGGGAGAGATGCGTTCCTGCAAACGATGCACAACTCCACTGATCTCCGACATCCCGGCCAAACCGGCCAAAGCGCCAGAAAACATCATAACCAGGATGATGTTGCGTGAGATGTTGAGCCCGGCGTAGCGAGCAGCTTTGGGGTTATCACCGATCAATTTGATTTCGTAACCCCAGCGGCTGCGACTGAAAATCCACCACACCAGGATAGCAGCGGCGAAACCGATAATGACGCCCAAATGCAGGGTGATGCCTGAAAAAGCCTTATACTGCCTGGCATAATCGGCCAGTCTCGGCAACCACGCACTCTTGACAAATGTTGGCGTCATCTGAAAACCGCCATCGCTCCAGCGGTCGAATATCCAGAAATTATTCCAGAGGATGGCAACGTAGTTGAGCATCAACGTCGTGATAATCTCGTTGACATTGAACTTGGCCTTCAAAAATCCGGGGAAGAATCCCCAAATGGCTCCGCCGATCATGCCCATAATCATCATGGAACCGATAATGACGATTTTGGGGCTGTCAAGGGGAACGATGGGCACAAGCACAACCAGGCTGGCAAAGAAAGCGCCCATGTAGAATTGTCCCTCGGCGCCGATGTTCCACAACTTCATCTTGAAGGCCACCGAACAGGCCAAACCCACCAGGATCAGAGGTGTGGCTTTGACCAACGTATCTGAAATCGTGGCCCAACTGCCAAAAGTGGCCTCCCAGAAGAATTTGCCAACCACCAATGGTTGTCCCCCAATCAGCTTAAGAATGATGCCACTGACAATGAAAGCAACCACAACCGCGCCAAGAGAGGTTGCGGCAGGGAGCCACCAGGCATTGTCCTCGCTGCGTTTTTCAAAACGGATATCAAATGGTAGGTTCATGCTTGAGCCTCCACGCCTTTTTGAATGTCCTCCAACCGGGTACCGGTCATCATCAGACCTATCGTATCAACATCAGCGTCACGGGGATCGACAGTTCCCATAATCTCGCCCTCGAAGATCACGGCGATGCGGTCGCTTAAGGTGAATAATTCCTCGAGTTCTTCCGAGATCAGAAGTATGGCAGTGCCCGCTTCGCGCTGAGCCAGTAACACACGCTGAACCGCCTCAATCGCGCCCACATCCAGGCCACGTGTCGGCTGGACGGCCACGATCAGATTCGGATCGGAGGAGATTTCTCTGGCCAAAATCACCTTTTGCAGATTGCCGCCCGATAGCTTTCGCGCCAGGGTGCTAACACCGGGAGCAAGGATGTCGTAGGATTCCTTCAACTCGCGAGCATACGTACGAGCATTACTGCGGTTGACGGTAACACCATTACCAATCGGAGCCGTGCGATAACACTTCATGATGGTGTTATCAGTAATGGAAAGATTGGGCGCCGTGCCGACATGGGTGCGGTCTTCCGGGATGTGCGACACGTTCGCCTTAATCGCTTTCATGGGGTGGGCATTGACCAATTCCTCACCGCCAATCTTGACGCTTCCCTGCGCTTCGCGCAGACCGGTAATACATTCGGCCAACTCACTCTGGCCATTGCCGGATACACCGGCGATGCCCAAAGTCTCGCCGGCACGCACTTCGAGGGAGACACCGCGCAAGGCTGGCACACCTTTATTGTTTTCGGCCTTCAAATCTCGCACGGATAACACCACATCACCCGGTTCCTGCTCACTTTTTGCCACACTGAATATCACATCTCGCCCCACCATCAACTGCGCCAACTTCCGCCTGTCCAGTCCGGCTATCTCTATCCCCTCTGCCGTGACAACACCTTTGCGCAGCACCGTTATCCTGTCGGCCACCTCTTCCACCTCTTGCAGCTTGTGGCTAATGAAGATAATCGATTTACCCTGATCGACCAGTGAACGCATCGTCAGCATAAATTCGTCGATCTCCTGCGGGGCCAAAACAGCGGTCGGCTCATCAAGGATCAGGATGTCAGCACCGCGATACAGCGTCTTCAAGATCTCCACTCGTTGCTGCTCACCGACCGAAAGCTGCCAGATCAGCGCCTTGGGATCAACCTGCAAGCCAAATTTCTCCTGAAGGGTAACGATCTGCTCGTCCAGCTTATTCATGTTCATGTAAAACTTGGGCGTGTCCAGACCAATGAGGATATTCTCGGTCACTGTCTGCACAGGCACAAGCATGAAGTGCTGATGAACCATGCCAATGCCTTTGTCGATGGCATCCCTGGGCGAGTTGAAGTTGACTTCTTCACCCTGTACCTTGATCGTACCAGACGTTTGTTTGTAGAGTCCGGAAAGGACGTTCATCAGGGTGCTTTTCCCAGCCCCATTTTCGCCCAGCAATGCATGAATCTCGCCTGGCTTCAGCGTTAAATTCACATTGTCATTCGCCAGCACACCTGGGAAGCGAATAACGATGTCCTTCATTTCTACAGCATAGGGTCCGTCTTTCATGAAGGTATACCCTTGAGATAGAAAAAAACCAGGGCGAAGTTGCATCCGCCCTGGCCATTTGAGTTGCTGCGATTACTCCAGTGAAGGCAATTCAGCCGTGATGTTTTCGTTCCACCAGTACATGCAAGTTGTACATTCACTGCCAAACTGGGCGAAGCCATCCAGGTCAGCCTGCTCCAGGCTAGAACCCTCTGGCACCACCAAGTTGCCCTGGTTGTCCGTGATTGGCCCGGCGAATACATCGAAACGATCCAACTCACCGGAGAGGAATTTTTCATAGGTCTCACGGATTAATGCCATATCTTCTTCCGGCAACTCCGCAACACCAGGCATCAATTCTTCGTCTGCACCGAAACCGAAGAGCCCCATGCCACCGGTGTCACTATCGAAGTACTCCCAGCCACCTTTCCAGGTGCCTTCCCGGGATTTTTCGACGATATCGGCGTAAACCGGCCCCCAATTCCAATACATGGAAGTAAGACAGGCGGGAACGTTGCAGTTGTACTGATAATCGTAGGTGATACCCCATTTTCCTTCAGGTGCGGCTTCAGCTGGTGCTGGCGTATCAGCGCCGGTCATCACAACCTGTGCACCACCATCAAACAGCGAGGATGCCGCATCCTGCTCAAGAATCGGATCGTGCCAGGAGAAAATCCAACGGACATCCACCGTACAGTCCGGACAGGTCTCCTGAGCGCCCAAAGCGAAGGCGTTACCCAAACGCAATTCTTCGGGGATGGGGAAGGTGGCGATGTATCCCAGCTTGGGATTGCCATCCATCTTGGCGCGAGCGCCTGCTAACATGCCGGCGACATATTTCATGTTTTCCATTGCGCCCATCAGGTTGCCGAAGTTTTCGCCATTGGCTTTGAAGCCCGTCAAGTGAACGATATCCACATCGGGGAATTCATCGGCGACGATTTCGGAGGGATCCATGTAGCCAAAGGAGGTGGTGAAGATGATGTCGAAGCCCTTGCGAGCTAACGAGCGGATTACCTGCTCGGCGTCAGCGCCTTCAGCGACATTTTCGATATATGCGGTGTGTACATCGGCTACATTGTCTCTGACGAACATTTGGCCTTGATCGTGTGCCTGTGTCCAGCCGCCATCATCGTGGGGGCCGACATAGACAAATGCGACATTGTATTTACCATCTTCGGTGGTGGGAATTTGATAGCTCCCACTTGATTCAGCTGGCGCTGCCTCAGCGGGCGCTTCGGACTCTGTTTCGGCTGCAGGCGCTGCGGGAGTTGCTGCTTGTGAACACGCACCAAGCACCAATGCGAACAGAGCCAGTAATAAAATCACTTTCCATGCATGTTGGCGTTTCATTTTTCTCTTCTCCTGAACTAACGAAAGTAAGGGCGATACAACCAAGCCAATGACGATGAGCGACGATGCTCGTAATCCGTCCTGGCGACATCACTATACAATGTGGAGTAGCGCTTGTCAAAGCGCGTGCTATTTCTTACAATGCTCGTTTTTCCGCCAGCCACGTCACCGCAAAGTCCACTGCCGAGAGCTGGCGGAAGAGCCGGCATTCGGCTAGCCCCACCTTTCCAACATCGACCCCACCAGTCGCTTCAAAGTCCGCCCCCAAAGCAGCAAAGGGTTCGTCATCGTAATCAATGTCGTCCATGACTTTCCACACACGCTGTCCATCTTCGAGGATGGGACCACCTGCTGGCTTCAGAGGCGGGTTGGGAACCCGGTATTCGGCGAGATGGAAAGATGTGTTGTTGGCGAAGCCAACGCCCAGCAAGAGCACCCAACCATTCAGATCGTACACCCGTGCCAATGGCGAACCCTCGCCGAGGCCATAATCCAGACTGTGATCGGCAGTAATTTGTTCGGCGTAGCGCCCCCAGGCGGCAAATGACATATGCGGATGATAGCTGCGAAGCACATCTGGCCAGGTGCGAAAAGTCTCGGCGATTCTGCCAATGCCCCTGGTGGGTGTCACTGCCGGATCGAATGCCGGCGTATGTTCGCGAATGATCGGCCACCAGTCTTCGGGCACAGGCGGATGCCGCCACTCGCTCGGATCGGAGTAATCCCCGGTGTGAGCTGGCATCACCAGTGTGCCAGTCGGGGTGAGCGCGTCCATCAGGGCTTGCACCGCAGCCACGGGACCACCGGGCGCCCAGCCAATGGCGCTGAGCGAAGAATGCACCAGCAAGATCATGCCGGACTTTACGCCCAAAGCGCGCAAGTCTGCGGCGATCTTTTGGCGCGTGATCGGAAAAGGGGAACGCTCAATGGTGGCTACTTCGCTCATTTTCGGTGATTACTCGATTACCGTGTCAGCAAGGGCAGATAAAGTGCCTGGGGTGTAGGCAGCAGCGTCGGTGTAGAAGTGGGTGTGGTTGTAGGTGTCGGCAGTGGCGTGGCGTAGATCAAGCGCAAGTGCGGGCCTTGATACGGCACTTCGTGTGCATCGAACGCGATCATTTGATCTCCCGCCCCCGCAGAGGTGGTCTGAATACCGATACCCTCATTGGGCCAGCGACCGTCATGCCAGCCCCGCACCAATTCGGTGACATCCAGAGTGACCCAGTCACCCGCCCGGATGTTGCCATCCAACACA
>Ga0209013_10005987_pt1 | contig 10386 bp, 10 predicted proteins | sample Cruoilmetagenom2_FD_187291 | JGI IMG/M metagenome (GOLD analysis project Ga0209013, IMG submission 187291) | Oil polluted marine microbial communities from Coal Oil Point, Santa Barbara, California, USA - Sample 2 (SPAdes) (version 2) | ecosystem: Environmental > Aquatic > Marine > Oil seeps ...
AGATAAAACAACCATCAACCTGCTGAGTTCGGTCAAGCAATGGGCAGTTTCAGGTTCTGGTGCATCATATACCCTGACCGTCAAAGATCTCAGGGATTCAGTGAATTATATCAGTGTCTGCTTAAAGTATTATTCACAGCCGATATTGTTTATAGATTACAAATAAGGTCAGTACGAGGGGCTCTTAACGGAGCCTCTCTTTTAATCTTTTCACCTGATCACGAAGCCTGATCGCCGCTTCGAAATCGAGCTGGTCCGCCATTTTATACATCTCTTTTTCAAGTTTCTTTAAAATAGAAGGAACATCTTTTTTCGGGATATGTTTTGTATCCTTAACCATCACCAGCTTTTCCTTAACAGGTTTTATGATCGTCTGAGGTGTTATCCCTTCCCTCTTATTATAAGCTTCCTGTAATTGCCTTCTCCTCTTTGTCTCGGCAATAGCTCCCCTCATTGAATCCGTCAGTTTGTCTCCATAGAGGACCACCTTGGAATTAACATTCCTTGCAGCCCTGCCGATGATCTGGATAAGGCTTTTTGTATCTCTCAGAAATCCCTCTTTGTCTGCATCAAGGATCCCGATAAATCCGACTTCCGGGATATCCAGCCCCTCTCTGAGCAGATTTATACCAACAAGCACATCAAAGCTTCCCAGCCTCAATTCTCTTATTATTTCACTCCTTTCAAGAGTTTCAATTTCGGAGTGCATATATCTGGTCCTTATTTTTTTCTCTGCAAGAAACTCTGTCAACTCTTCAGCCATTTTTTTTGTCAGAGTGGTAAGGAGCACCCTGTCACCCAGGGAAACTACTCTCTCTATCTCTATGATAATATCTTCCACCTGCCCCTTCGAAGGCCTCACTTCCACTTCAGGATCAACAAGCCCAGTCGGCCTAATGATCTGCTCAATAATTTTCCCGGACTCAGTCCTTTCATATGGGCCCGGTGTAGCTGATACGAATATTACTTTGTTCTTTCTCATATATTGTTCAAATTCATCAAATTTCAGGGGCCTGTTATCAAAAGCACTGGGAAGCCTGAAACCAAAATCGATCAGATTTTTTTTCCTGGAGTGATCCCCGTTATACATTCCGTGAAGCTGAGGAATTGTCTGGTGACTTTCATCAATAACAATAAGAAAATCTTTAAAATAATCGAGAAGGGAATACGGCCTTTCTCCGGGTTTCCTGCCGTCAAAATATACTGAATAATTTTCTATCCCCTTACAGAATCCTGTCTCCTCTATCATATCGATGTCATACAGAGTTCTCTGTTTCAGGCGGTGGGCCTCCACCATTTCCAGCTGAGGAAGCCTTTTGTCAAGATCGGTCTTGATGTTTTTTATAGAATTGCTGATCACATCTTCCGGAATAACAAAATGTCTGGCAGGAAATACATAATAATTGTCCTTTTCATCGATCTCCTTCCCGGTTATTTTATCCACTTCAACAATCCGTTCTATCTCTTCACCGAACATCTCGATCCTTAAAATATTGTGGTAATATCCGGGAAACAGGTCGATGGTATCTCCCTTGACCCTGAACCTACCGGGGACAAGTTCAAACTCATTCCTTTCATACTGGATATTAACAAGTTTTTCAAGGATATCTTCACGTTTTATTTGTGCCCCTTTCTTAAGCTCAAAGCCCATACCTTCAAAAAAATCGGGACGCCCGACACTGTATATTGCTGACACGGATGCTACTACGATCACATCTCTCTGCATCATCAGAGATGCAGTTGCCTGAAGTCTCATCTGCTCTATTTTGGGATTAATCTGTGCGTCTTTCTCAATATACTGGTCACGTTGGGGAATATAGGATTCCGGCTGGTAATAATCATAGTATGAAACAAAGAACTCCACTTTATTTTCAGGGAAAAACTCTTTGAACTCACTATAAAGTTGAGCAGCAAGGGTCTTGTTGTGAGCGATCACAAGTGTCGGCATCTTCACCTTATCTATCACATTTGCAATAGTAAAGGTCTTACCCGATCCTGTAACACCCAGAAGTGTTTGAAAATTCACCCCTTTCTGAAGTCCTTCTGTCAGCCTCTTTATAGCTTCGGGCTGGGAACCCTTTGGCTGATATTCCGATCTTATCGTGAAATCCATAAGGGTATTCTATTTCAGGAAGTATTATAAATCAATAGAACATCAGATTGACATATTTTCAATTTTCAACTATATTATATTTCTTAAACTGCAGGAGGGGTCATGGAGTTTGAACAGATAATATTAGAGACTTTAAAAAACTCGGATCAGCCTTTAAAAGGGAAAGAGATAGCTGAACTTGCCGGTATTGATAAAAAAGAGGTTGATAAAGCAATAAAAAAGCTGAAAAAAGATGAAAAGATATATTCACCGAAAAATTGTTTTTATTCAGTCACAAAATAGGAGTTCAAATGATCAAAGACATAAGCAACCATCTGATAAAACATGGAATAAAGCCATCTTATCAACGGCTTAAGATATATGAATATCTGGTAACAAAAAAGAACCATCCGACAGTGGATATGATATATAAGGAACTCCTTCCGCAGATCCCGACATTTTCAAAAACAACCGTCTACAACACTCTTGAACTATTCATGGAGAAGGGGATCGCAATAATGATCACCATTGATGAAAAAGAGACAAGATACGATGCAGACACCTCTGTCCATACCCATTTCAAATGTGAGCAATGTTTAAATATTTATGACCTGGATACAGACCTGAGCGCATTGAACATACCGGCACTTGCAGAACACAAGATCACAGAGCACCACCTCTACTTTAAAGGGATATGCAAATCCTGCCTGACAAAATCCGATCCTGCCTCATCTCACTGACATTCCAGATCTTCACACAATTATCACAATATCCAGTTTTTTGCATAATCCCTTTCAGTCGGAATTCTGATGATCAGGTGATCTTCACCCGGAAATTCTGCTGCAACTTCTTTATTCCTTTTCACAATAAATCTTACTTTTAATTCATCATCTTCAGATCCGTTAAAAACATGAAAAGGTATTCTGCATTCTAAGATCGAGCCGAAGATACACTCAGGTGAATCGCTCCCTTCGTCCAGATAGATTAAGGCTTGAGTATCACCATTTTCGATTTCAAGTTCAAATGAGTATTTTTCTGCAAGATAAACTTCAGCCCTCTTTTTCATTTCAATATTCAGATAGATATTTTCCTTGTCAAAACAATACTTTATTTTTTCAAATACAGGATGAGATATATAAATCGCACTTGCCATGTTGCCTGTCCTGATCTCACCAGACCCACCCCATTCGTACACTGAAGTTTCCCTGCCGTCAATCACAGGGGTAAGATATCTGTCCGGTTCTGATTTTCCCTTCTCACCCTTTTCTGTTTTCACAAATACAGGAGATCCGAGTTCATCAGGAGCTTCCAAACCGGCTAATGAACAGGCTTTTGCCAGATTTTTTCTGAACAGAATATCAAATTTATCAAGATCATCGGTGTGATTCTCAGTCCCGTACCACCAGAACCAGTCACTACCCTCTGCAATATATATATATTCCATTATCTCAGGCATCAGGCCGGCTGGAATTTTATCAATATTATGCTCTATCAGTATTTTTACAGCATTTATCAATCCCCATCCTCTCCTGTCATCTTCATGACCGATCCATATATTAAAGTTCCCGTTTATCCATGATCCGGGGGAGAAACTTTTAAGATCCCCCGACTGTATTGCACAGGCCTCGGAAAATGTGATCATTTCCACTTTATCACTTGAATCAACCAGAGAATAAAATTCCCGGAGGAACTCCCTGCCGCTATTTTGATAAAATTCCCAGGCATTCTCCCCGTCAAGAATCACCGGAAGGACAAAATCACCTTTAACTCCAACACCTGCAGATTCAATTTTTTTATACAGATCCAAGGCGGCATCTTTCTGGCCCCAACTCTTGTAATGAAATCCGATCAGATCGGAAATATAATTATCCCTGAAGAATATCCTCATATCCCCGTTTCTGAATGTCCATGGTTTAAACTTTGAAAAAGAGATAACATCCTGATTTGCACCTGATTCATTGAGTGAACGTTCTACTATCTTCTCGTCAGTAGCTGTCCATTTAACGCTCTTTTTTTCAAAGAGTTCAATAACCTCTTCCGAAAGACTCCCCTCGGAAGGCCACACCCCTTCCGGCTTTTTGCCGAAAAGTTTCTCCATATATTCAAGTCCCCGGGACACCTGCAAATCAGCGTCCTCTTTCCAATTGAAATCAAGACTATATTCAGGCAATCCCGGATCTGCAGTTCTCCCCAATTGGGGATCGATCAGAATTGGAAGTATCGGATGAAAATATGGAGTAGTTGACACCTCCAGTTTCCCCTTTTCCCACAATTCCTTGTATAGAGGGATGATCTTTTTCATTATTTCGATTTCAACAAGTGCAACCTCACGTTTTTCCTTATCTGTAAAACCAGCCCCTTTTTTGATAAGCTTCTTTATCCGATCATCATTCTCTCTATAATACTGATCAATATTTGTGAGTGAGAACCAGACCTGAAGATCAAAGAGTTCACTATCTGAGAAAATATCCTTCCAATCCCCTGAATATTTTTCATTTCCGGCATCAGTTTTTTTTCTGTGCAGGGAAACATACCCGGGAAACGGACGTATGTGGTTATCATAATTGACTGAGAAAAAATTTCTGACAAGAAAATCTGTTTCATTCTTTGTCATTTCTCCGGGATCTTTATCAAAGATCTCCTGGAATATATCTTTCCTCCCCTCAATATATAGCTCTATCTGCCTGAGGAGGGATGGAACAAGATTAAAAGTAAGTTTGTTGCTGGGGAACTCTTCAATAAGTTTTGCCATCCCGTAATAATCTTTGATGGCATGGGTCCTTACCCATGGAAGTTCTATCCTGCCGGAATCGGGTTCGACATACCACGGCTGGTGCATATGCCACAGCAGCGCCAGTTTTACCATATAGAGGTCATTCCCCCTTTTCTTTTAACTCTGTTAATACTCCGGAAAAATCTTTCGGGTGGGCAAACGCGATCTTTGCTTTATGAGCACCTACCCTTGGTTCTTTATCAAGCATCCTTATCCCTTTATCTTCAAGAGAGGTTATTTCGTCTTTTATATCATCCACTTCATATGAAATATGGTGGAGTCCGCCTCCCCTTTTTTCAATAAATTTTGAGATCGGTGAATCATCGGATAATGGTTCGAGTAGCTCAATAAATATATCTCCGACCTTAAAAAAAGCAACAGTCACTTTCTGTTCCTCAACAACTTCAGTCCCATTGAACTCAAAACCAGGAATATTGTTGTAGACATCGATCTCTTTCTTAAGATCACTAACTGCAATTGCTATATGATCTATTTTTTTTATCATAAAAACCTCCCGACAGATGCAGAATATTAAACCATATTGTCCTGCAAATCAATTAATTTTTACTACTATTTTCCCTCTGAATTTTCCGCTCTCTGCCAATTTGTGAGCATCGGAGATTTTGTCCAGGTCGAATATATTCTCCACAATAGGATGGAATTCCCCGGTCATTGCAAAACCGGTTAATATTGTAAGATCAACACCGGAAGGTTTCACCAATATCATTTTTGCTTTTTTTGTAAAAGGGATAATATTGAACAATCTTCTCAACATTACTCCCGGGCCGGGTACAGTTGTGATATATACTCCACCTGAATTAAGATATTTTTTACTCTTTGAGAATGATAATTTAGCCGCTGCATCAAAGAACAGGTCAAATTTATCACCGGATCTTTTCAACTCATCTGAGGAATAATCATATACCTTATCTGCTCCAAGTTTTTTACAGAGCTCAATATTTTTTTCGCTACATATACCTGTCACTTCAGCACCCATGGCTTTTGCTATCTGAATACCGAAGGAGCCAACACCTCCGGTCGCTCCATTTATCAGGACTTTAGACCCCTCGCTGATATTACCTTTATAATTTAAGGCCTGCAAAGCAGTTAATGCAGCAAGAGGAATTGAAGCTGCTTCTTCAAAGTTGAATTTTTCCGGCATTAAAGAGATTTTAGCCGGATCTGCAATAAGAAATTCTGAATACGCTCCTCCTTTAATAGCCGACAGGAAACCGTAGACCTTATCCCCTTTTTGATAACCATCAACTTTAACTTCTGCTTCTTCAATAACTCCGGCAAAATCAGACCCTGCATACTTTGGAAATTTCTTTCCTGTAAAGATCTTCATATCACCTTTTCGGATCTTATAGTCAATGGGATTAACTGATGAAGCAAAAACTTTTATCAGTATCTTATCTTCAGGTAGTTCGGGTATATCTATATCTGTGAGCTCAAGAACATCAGGACCCCCATATTTATTAAAAATAACTGATCTCATTTTTCCTCCACTATTATTATTATATCATGTCCGGTTCATCCAAAAAATCAACATGAAATTAATATTAATTGTATCGTTATTACACATAACCCAACCAAATTCTGTTATAATATTTTTTCAATATTCTACTCAGATAAAGGAGAAAAGAATGGAAAGGAATATAGCTCTGATCGGTGCCGGAAATTGGGGGAAAAATCATTTGAGGAACCTCAAAAACCTTGGTGTTTTGAATTCTGTACTTGAACTTTCAGAAGAAATAACTACTCTGAGAAAAAAAGATCATCCGGATGTGAAATTCACTTCAGATGAGAAAAATATAATAAACGACCCGGCAATCAAAGGAGTTGTTATCGCTGCTCCCGCCCATCTCCATTATGAAATAGCAAAAAAGTATCTGCTGGCCGGGAAAGACATTCTGGTTGAGAAGCCTCTTGCTCTGAAAGTTGATGAGGGTGAAGAACTGGTAAGGATCGCTGAAGAGAACAACCGGATACTGATGGTAGGCCATATTCTTCAGTATCATGCTGCTGTAATCAGGCTGAAAAAACTAATTGATGATGGAGAACTGGGGGAATTGAGATATATATACTCGAACAGACTGAATATAGGTAAGCTGAGATCCGAAGAGAATGTCCTCTGGAGTTTTGCACCACATGATATCTCATTGATGCTTATGCTGCTCGGGGGAGAGGAACCATCTGATATCTCAGCATCCGGTGGTGCTTACATTAACAAGAAAATTTATGATACAACATTGACCACGTTGAAATTCGACTCGGGTGTAAGAGGGCATATATTTGTAAGCTGGCTCCACCCCTTCAAAGAACAGAAACTTGTCGTTGTAGGAAGCGAAAAGATGGCAGTGTTCGATGATGTCAGCCAGGAAAAACTTTTTGTCTATCCCCACACGATCGAGATCGAAGAAGGCAATATACCTGTTGCTCATAAGGCAGACAGTGAGGTTGTGAAATTTGAACCATCACAACCACTTGAGGAAGAACTGAAACATTTTATAAAGTGCATAGATAGCAGGGATATACCGAAAACAGACGGAAATGAGGGAGTAAGAGTATTGCGGATCCTAAACAAAGCAGGCCAATATCTTAAATAGAGAGGGGTAGATCGATCATGGATGAAAAAAAATATTTTGCACATGAAAGCAGTTATGTTGATGATAATGTCGAGATCGGAGAGGGGACTAAAGTATGGCATTTTTCCCATATCCAGTCAGGGACAAAGATCGGGAAGAATTGTGTTTTCGGCCAGAATGTTAATGTCGGTAACGATGTGACGATCGGGAACAATATAAAGGTGCAGAATAATGTATCAATATATGAAGGAGTCGAACTTGAAGATTATGTGTTCTGCGGCCCTTCCATGGTCTTCACAAATATCCTGGATCCGAGATGTGAGTTTCCCCAGAGAGGGAAAGAGTACTATGTTAAAACCTTAGTGAAGAGAGGTGCATCTCTTGGCGCCAACTCCACGATAGTTTGCGGAAACACTATCGGAAAATATGTTTTTGTCGGAGCCGGTGCAGTGGTTACAAAAAATATTCCGGATCATGCTCTGGTAACAGGTGTCCCGGCTAAAATCAGCGGATGGATGTGTAGATGCGGTGAAAAACTATCATTGACAAAAGACCCGGAATCAGTTGAAACCGACACCTGCCCACGTTGCAAAAGGGAATACACCAAAAACAAGCTCTCTGTCTCCGAAAAATAATGAAACGTTTTATGAGGACGGTTCTTCTTTTTATAGACAATGTTAAACAACGCTGATATTTAATCTCCGGTTTAATATCCTTTAATTCCATATTCATCCACTTGCTATTTCTCAGAATTCGTATACAATAAAACATTAAATTTTCAGGAGATTAAAATGCAATTTATCGACTTAAAAACACAACAGGACAGAATAAGAGAGAAGCTTGAGCTAAATATAAAAAAAGTGCTTGATCATGGAAAATACATTATGGGCCCTGAAATTAAAGAGCTGGAATCAACTTTGGCAAAGTATTGCGGAGTTAAACATGCGATAGGTTGTGCAAGTGGCACAGATGCTTTGCTGATACCACTTATGGCATATGAGATCGGACCCGGAGATGCAGTATTTACAACTCCATTCACATTTATTGCTACTGCAGAAGTCATTCAATTGCTTGGAGCAACACCTGTTTTTGTCGACATAAATCCCGAAACATTTAATATTGACCCGGAAAAACTGGAAACAGTTATTGAAGATACTATAAAAGAAGGGAAATTAAACCCTAAAGGAATCCTGCCGGTTGACCTTTTCGGACAACCCGCAGATTATAACAGGATAAATGAGATAGCAAAAAAGAATGATCTTTTTGTCATAGAAGATGCAGCACAGAGTTTCGGTGCTTCCTATAATGGGAAGAAAGCATGTTCACTCTCCGATGTTGCATCAACAAGTTTTTTCCCAGCCAAGCCTTTAGGTGCTTATGGTGATGGAGGGATGATCTTTACTGATGATGATGATCTTTATGAAAAAATTCTTTCAATAAGAGTTCACGGCAGCGGATCAGATAAATATAACAATATAAGAGTCGGATTGAACGGACGCCTTGACACTATCCAGGCCGCCGTTCTTCTTGCAAAATTTGAAATTTTTGATGAAGAGATCAAACTCAGACAGATGGTCGCAAAAAGATACAATGAAGAATTAAACGAATCAGTCAAAGTTCCGGTTGTTGAATCACACAACATTTCAGCATGGGCGCAATATGCAATGCTCCATCCGGATAGAGATAAAGTTGTAGAAAAGTTAAAAGCTGACGGAATACCTGTTGCAATATATTACCCGATCCCACTGCACCTTCAGGAAGCATTTAAACATCTCGGGTTAAAAAAAGGTGATTTCCCCGTTAGCGAAAAATGTTCAGACGAAATATTCAGCATCCCCTTCCACCCCTACTTAACAAAAGACGACCAGGATAAAATTATTGCTTCAATAAAATCCGCCACCTAAAAAAAAGCAACACATTGGGGACGGTTCTACTTTTGTTCCTTTTTTATGTTTCTTTTTGAAGAAAATAAACTATTTTTCTCAGGTAATCTATTGAAAGGTCAGAGAAGAGATCAATTTCCTGAATTTCTTTATAGGTTAATCCTAATTCATCTCTAAGCCGAAGTAAAAACTTTTTCCGCAATTTCTTCCCATAATGTGATCTGATATTTATTTCAGAGAATATAATTGAATGTTCATATTCAAAATTATTTTGAATTTTTTCTATCAAATTCATCTTACTTAATTTTGTAACATCTACAAGATTTTCTCTAAAACTAAGTAATTCATCTCCACAAAACTTGACTTGATTTTTTAACTGTTCATCCAAATTCTTTTGATAATCAGATAAAATTGATTTTGAGAATTCTTTCTTTGAAAAATATTGTTCTTCTACAAGATCACAAACAACGAAGGTATTGTTTTCTGTTGAGAAATACTCGTTAATACTACTCCACTGATAATCAAAAGGGTCACTTACATACAATGACCTTACAGGATTTTGAAGTATATATTTTATGACAATTAACAAATAATTTTCATCCTGAATCAAAGTTGATTTAAACCTATCCTCAAAAACATATCCCTTGGAGTTCGTTATATGCCTATAATACTGGCCATAATGACCGTTAAGACTTTTCATGAAATCAGACAGGTTCCCCGATGTGTTCTCAAGACAGATGTGAAAATGGTTGTTCATAACACAATATGCAAAAATTCGAATTCCATACTTTTTAGATTTCTCAGACATCATTTCAATATACTTTCTTTTAAGATTGTTTTTTTGAAATACTTTCAGTTTGTTAATCCCTCGGTTCATTACATGATGAAATGCACCTTTCCAAGTCAGCCTTGCACTTCTCATATTAAATCCCAAAAAAAGGAACAAAAGTAGAACCGTCCCCAGAATGTAGCATTTTATTTCCAGAAGTAGGGGATGGAAGACTCAAAAATAGCATGAGATGAATTTAGAGATTTTGGGGGATTTTTTAA
>Ga0209013_10005988_pt1 | contig 10386 bp, 7 predicted proteins | sample Cruoilmetagenom2_FD_187291 | JGI IMG/M metagenome (GOLD analysis project Ga0209013, IMG submission 187291) | Oil polluted marine microbial communities from Coal Oil Point, Santa Barbara, California, USA - Sample 2 (SPAdes) (version 2) | ecosystem: Environmental > Aquatic > Marine > Oil seeps ...
CTGTTCGGTTTCCTCGATTTCACCCAACCTGGCAATGTCAGTCAGCCCAACTGCTTTGAAGCCAACGAAAACGTAACGGCGACCAACTACGAAGTAGGTTTGAAAGGAACCCCGTTTGATACCCTGCAAATGAGTCTCGCACTGTTCTACACCGATTACTCCGACCTGCCCTACCAGGTCAGCACGACTGAAGGAGCCGGCTTCAACACGGTGAACATCATCGTTGACCAAACCTCATCAGGCGTTGAGTGGGAAAGCACATGGGCCCCGACTCAGAGTTTTGCGTTGTATACCACCCTGGGTTACATCGATGCTGATGTAAAAGATCCAAACCCGGCTGCGGTCGCACCGCTAACACCAAAATGGACCGCATCCATCAGCCCGGAATACACCATGGCCATGGGCAACGGTGCTGAACTCGTATTCAGGGGTGACTGGTCTTACCGCGATGAAATGTGGGGCGAGCCTTCCAATGATCCGGGACGTCTGACCCAGATCGACAGTCGCACACTGATCAACGTTGACGTGGCCTACCACTCTGCAAGCGGTCGCTGGACCCTGGCGGCATATGGCCGCAACGTCACCGACGAACGCTATGATAACGCCCGTCTGAACCTGGGGGATTACATCCTCGCGATCCTCAGCAACGACGCCAGCGAATTCGGCCTGCGTTTCGTAACCACTTTCGGTCAGTAAGAAATAGGCCGGGTTCAACCAGGTTGAACCCGGCCAAATACGTAATTTACCAGGGGTGGGTTTGAAAAGTAGCCAACAACACAACCGCAGGGTTAGCGCCCGGCTTGACTTACTGCATCAGGAACTGCTCGCCCCTATCCTCTCCATTGAAGGCCACGCAGAACTGCTGAAAGAGCAGATAAATGATCAGGATTGCCTGGCTGATTTGAAAAAGATAGAAATTGCAGCAACCCAGACGCGTAAACTTGTCGATGAAATGTTGGCATCTGAAGCCGAGCAACGTGAAGACGCAGAAAGAGACAGCCAGCGGTCCGGGTTCAAACATGACCTGAGAAACTCGGTTGGCGCAATTTCCGGCTACTCGGAAATCATTCTTGAAGAACTTGAAGATATAGATGAACTCAGTGAGGACGTGCGTACGTATCTGGATCACCAGTTGGCTGATTCCGGCAAGTTACTGCAAATGCTCGATACACTGTTTCAGGCCGAACGTGAATTCGGTGAAGCTTCAGAATCCAAATTAAATGTAGATATCAGTTCTGTATTCGACAGTTTCGACCGCCTGGATGATGAGACAGCCGATAGCATCCGTGGCAATATCCTGGTGGTTGATGACAATGACAGTAACCGTAACTTGTTGGCCCACCAGTTACGCCGGCAAGGTCATCAGATCAGTACCGCACCATCTGGCCGCCAGGCCCTGGAAATCATCCGTGATATCAGGCCTGACCTGATATTGCTGGATCTGTTCATGCCGGATATGAACGGCTTTGATGTCCTGAGGGAAATGCACAAGGATGAAGAATTGCGTGCGGTCCCGGTCATAATAATTACCGGACTCAGTGACAAGAGTGCTGCGGTCAAATGTATCGAGGCCGGTGCTTTTGACCTGTTGATCAAGCCGGTAAATCCGAGCCTGCTGGGCGCACGCGTGATTGCGTGCCTGGAACGTAAAGCCTGGCACGACAAGGAACAGGCGTACCAACAGGAATTGGAAAAAAGTTATACCTTCATTCGAAAAGTGTTTGGCAGGTACTTGTCTGACGAGGTGGTCCAACAAATCCTCGAATCGGATGATGGCATGCAAATGGGTGGCGGAAAACAGGTTGTCACCATCATGATGACGGATATCCGTGGCTTCAGCATGCTTAGCCAGGAACTGGATCCTCAGGATTGCGTCAAGATGCTGAACAACTACTTTGGCGTCATGACACCATTGATCCAGAAACATGATGGTGTCATTGATGAGTTCCTGGGTGATGCCATCCTGGCCATTTTCGGAGCGCCGGTGGTCACCGAAGACCATGCCCAACAGGCAGTGGCGTGCGCCATTGAGATGCAGCAGGCTATGACCGAGGTTAACCACAATAATCAGCGATGGGGTCTGCCAACCATCGAAATGGGCATCGCGGTTAACACTGGCGAAGTAGTGGTTGGAAACATAGGCTCTGAAACCCGCTCCAAATACGGTGTGGTCGGCCACCATGTTAACCTGACTGCACGGATTGAGTCTTTTACCGTCGGTGGTCAAGTGATGGCGTCCGAATACACTGTTGCCAGTCTGAAGCCGGAAGTGACAATAGCCCAGTCGCTCGAAGTAGAAGCCAAAGGCATCAAGGAACCGGTCACAATTCATGAAATCACCGGTATTGGAGCACCTTTTAACCTGCAACTGGAAAGCAATGAATTCAGCTTACGCCCGTTGACGCAGGACCTGCCTGTCACGTTCAAACTGCTGTCAGGCAAGGCGGTGGCAGATGAACGTGTGACGGGTATGCTGACTGCCGCGGCGGATGGAGTAGCAAACCTGTCAACAGTCGCTGAAATTGAATTATTGACAAATTTACGTATGAATATCCCCGGCTACCCCGGCTCGGAAGATGACCAGATTTTCAGTAAAGTCACCGAAGTCGCGGGCAAGCAGGATGGAACAAACCAGTACATAATAAAACTGACATCGGCACCACTTGACGCACGGAAGTACATCCGCTCGTTGACAGTGCAAGCATAATTACACTTAAAAATCAGAGGTAAAACGTGGCAACAATACTTATCGTTGAAGACAATGAAATGAATCGTGACATGCTAAGTCGCAGGCTAAAGCGAAAAGGTTATGATGTCGAAGTTGCGGTTGACGGGCAACAAGGGGTGGAAATGGCAACCGCTTCCTTGCCCGATATTGTATTGATGGACATGAGTCTGCCGATAAAGGACGGTTGGGCGGCAACCAAAGAACTGCGACGCAATGAGGCAACAGCCGAACTGAAAATCATCGCGCTCACAGCCCATGCCATGGAAGGTGACCGGCAAAAGGCCATGAAAGCCGGTTGTGACGATTACGATACCAAGCCAATTGACTTAAAACGCCTGCTGGAAAAAATCGAAAAATTTCTCTGAAAAAAACTAATAACAAAGGCAATACACTATGAATTTGAGCAAGCGGATAGCGCTAACCTCATCGATCATCCTTGTATTTTATTTTTTCACGGTGGTGGTATTTCTCTGGTCCACCAAGGTCAGCCGTGAAAACGTTGATAATTTGCAATCCGTCATTCGTTCCCAATACCTGGTCAGCGACATCTCCCAACAGTTGAAAGAACTTAATACCCGCCTGAAAGTACTTGATGCGGTGGCCTCTGCCCAGGATAAAAAAGAGCTGGACCAGGTCGAACAGGAAAACCTGTTAAAAAGTGTCACGAATATCGACGAGGCTTTAAATACGCTGCGTGTTACCGCGGGCAGTGATTTAACTGATCGGATTTCCGGTATCGAATCAGCCGATGAAATTATTAGCCAGTGGAAGGTACTGATAGACCGGGCCGAGGAAACTGGCCAGGCTGTTCAGATTTATTCCCTGGTCGCTTTTGGGTATGAGTTTGACAATACCGGGGCCCAGCTGACACGTGATGGCGTTGTGCTGAGATCCCTGTCATCTGAATTAAACAGGGAGATCGATGAATCCGAAGCATTGATCAATCGCGTATCAATGTTGGTTTTCCTGGTATCTGCGCTGATCGCCCTGACACTCATTTATTCCCTCATTCGGTACACGACGAAATCTCTGTCCCAGTTACGCATTGGCACAAGGGAGTGGAGCAGAGGCAACCTCGCACACCGTGTCTTTGTTACCGGCAAAGGTGATCTCGCCGTTCTGGCCAATTCGTTTAATGCCATGGCTGAAAAGCTTGATGCCAGCATGGAACACGCGCATGAACAAAGGCAGCGGGCAGATGAAGCCAACAAGGCTAAAAGTGGCTTCCTGGCCAATATGAGTCACGAATTGAGAACACCGATGAACGCCATTATCGGCTACAGCGAAATGATGCTGGAGGACATAGAAGACGGGGTTGAACTGGACCCCGAAGAGGTTCAGGCCGACCTGGGTAAAATCCATGGCGCAGGTAAACATCTACTCGGACTCATCAACGAAGTACTGGACCTGGCCAAGGTTGAATCTGGCAAGATGGGGATTTACAACGAAACAGCAGATCTGCAACAACTGGTCAATGATGTAACCACGACACTCCAGCCGATGATTAGCAATTACGAAAACACGCTGGACACCGTATTTGAATGTGAAGACAGGGAAATACGCACGGATGTCACCAAATTCAGGCAAATACTGATGAATTTGCTCAGCAACGCCGCCAAGTTCACCAAAAAAGGCAAAATCACGGTCACGGCCAGCCAATTCATGGAAGAAGGAACGGACCTTGTCAGCATTTCTGTTTCTGATACCGGCATCGGGATGACAGCAGAGCAACTGGACAAGGTATTTGATGAATTCACCCAGGCAGATGATTCAACCACGCGTGAGTTCGGTGGCACAGGTTTGGGCCTGTCAATTTGCAAGAAGTTCGCCGAACTGATGAACGGACGGATTGACGTTAAAAGCACGCCTGGCGAAGGCACATGTTTTACTTTTGTGGTGCCTGCTATCGCCGAAGACATCGAAACTGAAGAAACACAAAAGGAACAGTCCGACGAAAGCGATGACGCGAAAACCCGGGGATTGGCCAAAGTTCTGGTGGTGGATGATGACGAATCTTCCCGCGAAATCTCGAAGCGTATCCTGTCTAAACGTGGTTATTCCGTCATTACCGCTGACAATGGTGCCGCTGGTATTGAACTCGCGTGTGCGCAACAGCCAGATATCATTGTTCTTGATATCCTGATGCCAGGTATGGATGGATGGCAGGTATTAGAGAAGTTGAGGGATATACCTGAAACCGGCGGCATACCGATCATCATGCAATCCATGCTGAGTGAGAAAGAGTTAGGCCTGTCCCTGGGTGCGGATGACTACCTTACCAAGCCGGTAGATAAATCTGACCTGCCAAACGCGGTGAGAAAATTATTACCGGAACTCAAACTTCACGAAGGCGTGCTGGTCATTGAGGAAGACACAAACCTGGTAGGCCTGCTCAACCAGGCACAGGGCGAAGAACCTTTTGAAATTCTGCAAACTGCCGATCTCGACGAGGCGCTTCAATGGATGTCAGAACGGAGACTTGGAATCATCCTGGTCGGTCAGCATTCAGAAATGGATGCGGTTTCAAAATTCATGGGAAGCGTCAACCGTTCCGAAGAGTATGGTGACACACCTACTGTACTGCTTAACTCCATTGAGCTTGAATCAATGGATGCAGATCAGTTACTGAGTTTTATCAGGATTCACCAGGAGCCGGAAAAAGCATCAGGGCCGACGTGAAATATCAGGAAGCGCCCCTAACTTCCCAGGGTTAGTTCCTTAAGCTTTTCCAGGGCTTCGTTCAGTGCTTTTTGTTCCGCGAGCAATTCCTCGCGTTCTGTTTTCAATGTATCAAGTTCCCGTTTAAGCTCGGTGACTTGTGCACCCGAACTGCCGGATTTTGACTGGAGCACAATATATTTCGACTCCGTTCCGATTACGGCGGAAACCGCATCCATCAATAAATCGGTTTCAACAGAAAATTCTTCGCTTCCATCCGGGGCCACCTGACCAGCCGAAACCAGTGACATCTTTGCATTTTCAATACTGTGCCAATTGTCATCGTTGCCCAGGTATACCAGGGCCTTGCCAAGGTGGGCCAGACGACGGTCGTTGGCACTTGCGGTCTCATCAGTGGTGACTTTATCAAATCCCCTGATCGCTTCGGCATACTTCTGACTGTTGTACATGTCGGCAGCCCCGTCCAGTCCTGTATTGGACACCACCTGGGTAGACGTGGAAGTAGCTGAGTCAGTTGGTGTAACAGCACAGGCCACCAGGCTGCCGGTCATCAATATGGCAACTGCAAGCCTGAATACCTGATGGAGCGAGAGGTAAGGCTTGAGGGAAACTGCGGGGTATTCAATTTCAGTCATTATTTATCCGTTTATTATCATTAATAAAAAATAGCCCGTATTACCGGGCCAGGATTAATGTGCATTCAATGGGAAACAAATGCAGTACTTAAACAATATGTCATAAGCACTTTTATTTCTACCCTGCTTGCTACTTTTGATCTGTAACAACTCACAGCCATTGACCAGTCCCCTGCCGCTTTTTGCCACAGGGTAACAGGGAATTTAGAAATACCAGGCCAGTTGCGCAAATAACGAGGTACCAGTTGACACATACAGCCCCGGTTGTTCGGACTCGATACCACCGTATTCACTGCCGTTTGGACCGATGGGAATGTTCAATGCTGCAAGTAGTTGAATTTCCTGTTTCCAGTCATAGGAAAGCACCAGTTGTGCCAGTGCTGACGGGTCGGTGAGGTTAACAAAAACATTGGGGGTGAGATTAAGAAGCGGTGTCCATTCTACCGTCACGGAGGCGCCCAGATAGTGGCGGCCAAGGTTAAATAATTCACCCCTGGACAGGCGTTTCAGCAATTCAGGATTAGCGGCAAGGCCTGCGGCTGAATAATCCCCGCCTGACTGACCAAAACCACTGTAATAGTATTCCAGAAACCCGGTCCAGTTATGCCCACCTGTCACACCGGAATAACTGACACCGCCAACTGCGGATAAAACAGAGCCTGGATCCGTATCAGTCCATACCAGGTCGCCCCGCCAGACGGCTCCGCCGAAATCAGTACTGGCGCCCACACCAAACACCAGTTGGTCATAGTGCTGCGCCAGTAATAAGTCATATTCATTGCTTGCCCAGAAACCGTGGTATTTCAGGGACAACGAAGATACATCCTGCTCAACGTCACCACTGACGAGGTTGCGACGCACCACGGCCACGGCTTGTACGTCGTTGCCATTATCCAGCAGGTACTGTCCGTAGAGCATGTCATCACCGCTCTTGTATTCCTTGTCCACCGCTGCGGGGTCGAAAGGATTAAAGATATCCATCGGTGTAAACAACAGGCCATTACCCCAACTGATCGCCTGGCGGCCAAAACGCACCACGGTTTTATCACCTGTGTATGCGATATTGACACGGTCAAGACGCAACAGCGTGGCATTTTTGCCTTCATTGGTCAGTTCATGGGTCAGGTCAAACCAACGCCGGTCATCATTGATAATGCCTGCCCCGGGGAAAATTATATTTGGCAGATCTCGAAAACCGGAAAGCGTATCGGAATGAACGGTGATGAACTGTATATGTGTGTCAAAATCCCAACGTTCACGTCTGGCCGCAACTTTCAAACGGACTTCGAGATTATGGTCCTGCATGCTGTCACCGCTGATACTTTGCAGCACGCTGTCTTCGGGGATACGGGTATGGATGTACTGGTACTTGGTGTACCCGCCAAAGGACCACTGTGTTGAATTAGTCGCGCTGGAAGCACTGAACTGCGCGTAGAGACTTTCAGGCACGATTTGCACACACAAAAGGGCCGTGGCAGCCAGGCATGTGGTTATTGATGGAGAGTTGCGCATGGCGTGCCTTCAGGCAACGTTCTGTAACTCATCCGCGATCACCCGCCCGTCTTCCATACTGATACGCCGCTCTGCCCACTCCATCACCCTTTGATCGTGGGTAGCAATCAGGAAGGTGACTTTATGAGTGCGGTTGAGTTCACGGAAGATGGTCATCAGGCGCTCCATGCTTTTTGAATCCAGGTTTGCCGTCGGCTCATCGGCCAGTACCAGCTTGGGCTGACTGACTATTGCACGGGCAACGGCCACGCGTTGTTGTTGTCCGCCGGATAACTGGGCCGGACGACGGTCTTCCATTCCTTCAAGTCCGACCTCCTGCAAGATTTTGGAAGAGCGTACTTTACGTTCTGCTGCACTTACGCCTTGCACCTGCATGACAAACTCAACATTTTCACGCGCACTGAGAACCGGAATCAGGTTATAAGCCTGGAACACGAAACCGATGCTATGCAGGCGCAAATCTGACAACGCGGCCTTACCGAGCAAATCTACGCGTTCACCATTGATGGATATCTCGCCACTATCCAATGAATCAAGACCACCAATGGCGTTCAACAGCGTGGTTTTACCCGAACCGGAAGGTCCGGACAGGCAGATAAAAGAACCTTCTTCAATCTCAAGGCTGACATGATCAAGCCCTTTGATGACCGCATCACCCTGCTGGTAATACTTGCACAGGTCGTTACAGTTTATGGCTGACATGCTGCTGGTGCTCCTTGAAAATAAAACTGCTTGCCCATTTCGTTTATATTCCGTGTTTTCATGTGCTGCTGAGTGCTTCGACCGGACGGTACTGCGCCGCCCGCCATGCCGGCAATAAACTGGTGATGATTCCCAAACCGATGACTACTGCATTGGCCAGCACCAGGTCCGGCCACTCCATTACCGGGTACATCACGCTGGCCGCACCCATCATTTCCATTCCTTCTGAGATTGCCGAAACATCAATGCCGTCTTTCAACCAGAGAATGGTGCTGATTGCCAGCACATTGCCTGCCAACAGACCCAGTGCCAGCAGCATCAACGATTCCACCAGTATCTGGTAAACAATTGCTGAGGGCCGCATGCCAAGCGCCCGCATCAGACCGATTTCCCGCACACGTTCAAATATCGCCATCATCAGGGTGTTTACCAGGCCAAAGGACAAAGCCAGAAAAATCACCACCATCCACACCAGCACAAAACCATCCATGACCCGCATCATGGTGCTCAGATATGGATCCAGTTCCAGCCATGACAATACTTCCTGATCTGCAGGCACTGCATCGCGGATGCTCAAGGTCAGGCTATCAGGCGTACGGTAATCGTGTCCGAGTATCGCAAGCTCGGAGACATCGGAACCCATGCCAAGCATGCCCTGGATCACATCACGACCGGCATAAACAAAACTCTCCTCACGACTCTCCAGGTCGGCTTCATATACCCCTACCACTCTGAAACCACGGTCAGCGATGGCATTTTCAGGATCCTGACTCATCACGACCACACGTTTACCCAGCCGGGTTTCAAGGCGTTGCATCAATTTCTTGCCGATGACGATGCCCCGATCATCAGGACCATCCAAAAACCGGCCCTCTATGACATCAGCACTATCAAAACCCAGTGCCATCTCACCCCCGGGGTCGATACCCAGTAACGTGATACCCCGGTTATCCTGCTCGCTGGAAATCATGGCCGGCACCTTGACGCGACCAGCCCATGCTGTCACCTGCTCACCATTGAGCACCTCCAGTATGGCTTTCGAAGCTGCAGGCAGGCTGTGGGTGACCGATGGATCGTCCCGGTATTCCATGGCATGGATCTGCACGTGGCCAGGCAGAACGCTAATACCCGTTCTGACCATGTTGTCCACCATGCCCCGCAACAGGGCCGTCATGAAAATCATGGCCCATACGCCCACTGTAATGGCCAGCAGCATGATCAGTGTACGACGGTAATTTCGCCACAGATTGCGCCATGCTAATACGGACATGGCTCTTACCGGCATGGCCATCAGACCGCCCTCATCGCTTCCACCGGACGCAAAGCGTACAACTTCAAGGCGGGGTAAATGGAGGCGAACAAACAAAAGATAAACACGACAGTCGGGCCAAGCATTAGAGAGAATGGGTCAAGTTCTGGATACATCACCGCCGGCATATTGAACTTTGCTGCCATTTCGTCCATGCCTGGATAGGCAAAACCTGCATGCGCAAAGTAGGCTGATACCATTGAACCCAGCAGCACCCCGAGCAACAAACCCAGTAAAGCCATCAGGAAGGTCTCCAACACCACCAGGAATGCCAGCCTTCGGGGTTTGATACCCAGCGCCATGATCACCCCGAATTCACGCGTACGCTCAAGCACCGACATTAGTTGCGTATTGAGCACGCTGAATGCAACCAGGATGATCAATACAGCGTACATGAACCAGGCGCTGGACATATCAGCCTGGATAGCTTGTTTGAGCCCTGGTGTTAATGCCTCCCAGTCCAGTACGACCAGCTCAGCCTGATCTGCTACCAGGGCTTTCAACGGTTCCATCATGCCGGTCACCGCACCCAGTTCATCCAGGGAAATCGCAATCACATGACCGCTGTTTCCCATCGCAAAAGCATCCTGGAAATAACCCAGCGGCAGTTCCGCCAGGCTCCTGTCAAGATCAAGAGAACCGGAATCAAAGATACCCACAACGTTGACCACGCCCGCAGCGAATGAACCATCCACGCCACTGCCCAGAAAGGTCAGCTCATCACCAACTGTTACCTTCAGGTTTCTCGCCATCACACTACCGATGACAATCTCTGCGGCGTTTATGTCGCCCAGGTAACGTCCCTCAGTTAGCAGACCGGG
>Ga0209013_10005989_pt1 | contig 10386 bp, 9 predicted proteins | sample Cruoilmetagenom2_FD_187291 | JGI IMG/M metagenome (GOLD analysis project Ga0209013, IMG submission 187291) | Oil polluted marine microbial communities from Coal Oil Point, Santa Barbara, California, USA - Sample 2 (SPAdes) (version 2) | ecosystem: Environmental > Aquatic > Marine > Oil seeps ...
AGGCCACCCCTGACGCGATCAGCCCAAGACTGTCAAAGTTTTCCCAAACTTCGGAAGTCTGATCTTTGAGCTCAGCCCTCACCCAGCCGGTCAAAGCCGGAGTCCCCTTCAAGCCTTCCGAAGCTTTCCCAAACTTCGGAAGGCTGGTCTTTGAGCTCAGCCCTCCGGAAGCCGATCAAAGTCACCCTCGGCATTCACTTCTACGACACGGGCAGCTGGCTGGCCATAGCAGGCGGCGAACTCACCCAGCCCTTCACGCAGTGCATCGTCCCCCTCCTCTCCCAGCTCCTCGACGATCACCTCCCCCATCGTCTTGTACAGATGGCCGAGGTGATACTCCCAGGGCATTACGGCCGGCTCCAGGGGCTGGATCCTGGACTGAAGATCAGCGCCGTGGTACACAAACTCGCAAAAGTCATCCCCGTTGGACTTGATGCTGTTCACACCCAGCCAAAGCTCGGGATCAAAGCCGCGTGCCAGCGCGTGGTCGATCTCCAGGCAATAGAGCCGCCCGTAGGGCATCAGCTCCTGGTCATCCCAGGTCCGGTGCCAGGGGCACTCCAGTACGTGCTGGACAGGGTCGGGCGCCTCTCGCACCATCTCCGCGGCGGTAGATCCCTCCGGTGCCCGCCATTCGCCATGGGCCCGGTAGGCGTTCATGTCCAGCGGCCATCCGCCGGCCTCCGCCCGCAGGGCCATGCGATGGCCCCGCTGCTCGCCATAGCGCCGCACACCACGGCGTACGATGGCTTCCCCCCGCGCCTCGCCCGCCCGCCGCACCACCGCCCGCGCCAGCCAGGCAAAAAGCAGCGCGTGGTGGGTGGGGGTGAATTCCACTTGTCGCTCGTCGATTGTCATTCCGTTCCTCCATCGTCACATTGTAGACATACATCCCGACTTCCAAAGTTTTCCCGAACTTCGGAAGTCTGATCTTCAGGCTTGGCCCTCAGGCAGCCGATCAAAGCCGATGTCCTCCGCCAGACTTCCGAAGTCTCGGAAGACTTCGGAAGTCGAGTCTGGGCGCCCTAGTCCAACAAAAGATGCTCGATAATCTCGACATCGCCCAGCCCATCCGCCTCGACAAACTCGCGGTACGCGCCCGGGGACGAAAACTGCGACAGGATGATCCCCGGCACGGGCAGCGTACCCTGCCGCAGGCCAACATAGTCCCGGTAGCTGGAGAACTCCCAATCCTCAGGACGTCGCACCAGGCCCGCCTCCACCGGGTTCAGGTGGATGTAGCGCGACAGATGGAGCGAATACTCGTCTCTGTCGACACGCACGGCCTCAAAGGCTCCCTGAAACAGGGCCCCGCTGCGGCCCATCCGCTTGTTCATGGCTTTTGCGTACGAAATCGAGAATCGCTGCATGCCTCGCGAAAACCGGTCGTCGCGCGGCCGCACCAGCAGGTGAAAGTGGTTGGGCATCAAGCAGTAGGCCACGACCGCGCAACCGACTTCCAACCCCGAACCGACTTCCGAAGTTTTCTGTAACTTCGGAAGTCTGGTATGAACACCAGAGGCTTTCAACGCCTCGCACGCTTGGGGTGTCTGATTTTCCCCCACCAAATACTCGCGCACGCGACGAGGGAAGAACAGGTAATTCTCTCCCTTAAGAAAGATCTTCTGGCCGTTGTGGCCCCGGTTGTAGACGTGATAGTGCTCTCCGGAGACGAGCGGTACTGTCCGTCGTGGCATGGGTCCTCCCTTCGTTGTGCTGGCCGTTAGCGTCCAGGGCTCCCATCTCAGACTTCGAAGCTTGGGAAAACTACGGAAGTCTGGGAGCTGTCGCCTGGGTACCTTGCTCCTCGCTCCTCGCATCTCAGACTTCCGAAGTTTAGGACGACTTTGGAAGTCTGGGATTCGGCACCTGGGCTTCTTGCTCGCTGATCATCGTGTCTCAGACTTCCGAAGTTCAGGAAAACTTCGGAAGTCGGGGCGCTTGCGCCCGGGCTCCTTGCTCGTTGATCATCGCGTCTCAGACTTCCGAAGTTTGGGAAAACTTCGGAAGTCGGGGCGCTAGCGGTGGCGGCTGGCGGCGTAGACGACTGCGGCTGCGATGGCGATCATCGCCGCTAAAAGCCCCAGGCCGGTGGCCAGTTCAGCTAAACCCATCTTTTGCCTCCAAGTCAGGGCTCCGCTCTCAGACTTCCGAAGTTTGGGAAAACCTCGGAAGTCGGGTTGCCGGTCATAAGCCAGCTACAGCCAAGTACGGCCCAAACCTGGCCCGCATCTCGCCGGTCATCCGGTAGGGGCGCATGCTATCTCGGTAGATGAACAGGCCCTTCTGCGAGCCGGATGCGGCCAACACGTCGCCGTCCTTGTAGAAGCGGAACTCGATCCGGACCGAAGCGTGGCGCATCTCCGAGATCCACATCTCGACCCGGACCCGGTCGCCCAGGAACAACGGCTCCCTGTAGGCGATCTCCGTCCTGGTCAGAACCGGGGTGATCCCTTCGCTGGCCAGCTGGCCGATGGGAAGGCCCATCGCCTCCAGAAGCTTGGCGCGGCCGACCTCCATCCACTGCACGTAGACGATGTTGCTCACATGACCGACAAAGTCGATCTGGAAGGTATAGATCTCTAGCTCAAAGTCGACCTTTTTCACGTGTACGCCTCCCATCTTACCGGCAGGACCCTGAGCACTGCACCAGGCCCTGGAGTGCAATACCCGCGAACATGTGTCATTCCCGCGAAGGCGGGAATCCATCTTCCACGCGCAAAATCATCTAGATCCCACCCTGGATTCAGGTTAACTGGGTCCAGATCCGGAACCCGGATCCACCTCAGGCGCGAACGCCTCCTCAAAAAAGCGCCCCTCGAACACCCGGGTCACAGCGCCCACCATGGAGACGTACCAATCCTGAGATATGGTTATGTCGATAATCCCACCTGGCATGCGGACGGCGACCCGCGTGTCACACAGGCCGAGCCTGTGGGCCACGGCCGCCGCGGCGCAGCTGCTGCTGCCGGAAGCCAGGGTATAGCCCACGCCCCGCTCCCAGATTTCGATCCGGATCGTAGCCCGGTTCAGGACGCGCAGGAACTGCACGTTAGTCCGGTTGGGAAAACGAGGATCGCACTCGATGCGGGGGCCCAGGAGGCGGGCCTTCTCGGCTGTCACTTCCTGTCCCAGCACCACGCAGTGGGGGTTGCCGATGGTCAGGGCGCTGTAGGCCAGCGGTTGCCCGTCTACAACCAGGACCTCGTCGACGACCTCTCTGGGCGATCCCAGGACGGGGATCTGGCGGCTGTCAAAACTCACCCGCCCCATGTCGACCGTCACCCGCCGCCCCACCCCGTGTACCTGGGCCTGGACAAGCCCGCCCGGGGTCATGATCGTGAACGGTTCCACGCCCACCAGGCCCTTGTCCCACAAATAGCGGGCAAAGATGCGCAAACCGTTTCCGCTCTTCTCAAATTCGCCGCCGTCAGGATTGAACAACCGCAGCCCAAAATCGGCCCCCGGCGCTGCGGTTGGACCCAGCAGGATGCCGTCGGAGCCCAGGCCATAGTGGCGGTCGCAGAGAAGGCGGATCCGAGAAGGGGTCAGCGGCTGGCCGGTTTCCGCAGGCTCTACGACGAGGTAATCATTGCCCAACGCCTGGTACTTGGAGATTCTCACGCGAGTATCCTACCTGGCCACAACCGCCGGCCACTGGCGCGTCCGCTCGTAGCAGGCAACCCATGCCCCCAAAACCGGTCCCATCGGGCCAGCCGCAGGCGTCCCGCGCTCCTCAGGGCTGTCCGCGCTGGGCGCCATCACGCTGCCACGATTAACCGTGGGCACCAGAAGGGAGAGCTTTGGATTGCCGTCAAAACAATGACCCGTAGAATTCCGGGACTGCCTCGCCCAGAGCCAGCCCCAACGCCTCCTGGGAATCGGTGAGTCTCACGCAACTGGACTGCGGCGGATTCCCCGCAGCACCCAGCAACAGCTCTGCACCAGCGTCCAACAGGTTCTGCAGCGGAACATCCTGGCGCGCCGTCTGACGGACCTGCTCCGGGCTCATCCACAGCAGCCAGGGCAGCTCCATCATCGGTCAGGGCGGGCCTTCCAGGTCGGCCAGATAAACGATGAGACAACCACGCCCCTCAGTGCCCCCGTGCCAGGGCTGGCGCGGGGGCGTCCGGTGATGGCGGTACACCAGCGCGGCAGGCCGCTCCGAGCCCTGGAGTTCGGCCCATTCCATCTGCTTCCGGGCGCGCACGACCAGCGTCCTGCCACAGGGGACCAGCTTGACCTGGCATCCTGCGCCATGACCTTCCGCGCAGCCGATCTCCCCCCGAACCTCTCGCAGCACGCCCAGGGAGTAGGTCTCGTCCACAGCCTCAAGGGCGCCCCCGATCCCGGTCAGCTCTATCAGCGGCCGCCCCTGCTCCTCCTTGATGGGACGCACGCGAAAGAGAAAGCGCCCGCCCTGTCGCAGGATCAAGCTGGCACCCACAAAGACATCGCTGGGGACAAGGTCCTCCAGATAGAAACAACCGGCCTTCACAGGGATTGCCATGGTCAAGGCCGGCTGGGCGTCTTTCCTCAACAGGGCTCTCTCCTTCGCCCAGTAAGGTGCAACGCACTTTCTGAAGTGCGTTGCACCTGGATCAACCTGAGCAGTCGCCTGAACGTTTGGATTGTAGCACAGTTTGATTCCAGCGTCAAGCTTTCAGGATGAGCCCTTTAGGGCGAGCGCACCTATCCCTGCTGGCCCTCGTCCTGAGGCCGATCTGCCCGGATCTACACGATAGGTCGCCTGGCAACCGGCCCTCGGACGCCCAGAAGGTTCGCTTTGGCCCCAATCTCCGGGAGCCTGCCCTGAGCCTTGCGAAGGGTCCGACCGCGCAACTACGATGCACAAAGTCAACGCATCCGCCAGTTTGCCAGACCTCGGAGGTTGAAGAAAACCTCTGAGGTCAGAGGAATGCCCGGATCTACGCCCAAGATGGGGCCATCAAGCGAGTTTCTGGAGGTAGCTTTCCATATACCACATAACAACTACAACATTAACACTTAATGCGTTTGCCCTGGTTGGACGCACAGCGCTTGACATAGAGCCAGGGTTATGGCACAATGGCGCAGTAGCCACGGCAGTCTACCTCGCGAGTTCCCTTTCATGCTGCGATGGGGCTCTGCATTCCGTCTCCAACCTTTGAGGACGGAGCCTAGATGCCGGAGCACAGCGACCTTCTGATGGGAGCCAGCCCGACAAATCGGCGAGAAAGAAGTTGATGATGCACAATAGAGGACTGAGGCTGCTAACAGTCACTTTGGCGCTGCTGGCCACCATCCTGGCAGCCTGTGGCGCACCCCAACCCACAAACACTGTCCCCAGCCCCACTGGTACGCCTCCGGCGCCGGTTGAGAACGATGTTGTCTATGCCCAACCACTCCAGCCCGATCTGAGCGCCTACGGGCTCGACGTCTACACGCCGGGCGAGCCGGGGGCCTGGCCGGTCGTCGTATTCCTGCACGGCTACGATGGCAACAAGGAGTACTTTGCGGCGACGAGCCAGGCCATTGCCGATCAAGGCGCAGTAGTCTATACGGTTGACTGGCCCACACCGAGACCCGTCATTGCAGCCCAGGATAATCGCGCCGCCTTCCGCCAGGCATCCGAAGTCCTGGCTTGCGCAATCCGCTACGCTCGTGCCAGCGCCCCGGACCATGGCGGCGATCCGGAAGACCTGATCCTCGTCGGATTCTCCTTTGGAGCCGCATTCGGAGCCGGAGTTGCCCTGGCCGGGGGCGACCTGGATCGGGCCTGGGAGGAGTTCTCCTCAGCTCGGGGCGGGCCACCGCCCCAGGTTGAGTGCGCCACTGGCGAAGGCTCGGCCCGTGTGGACGCTTTTGTGGGAATTAGCGGTTACTACAGTTTTGCACCCCTGCGCATAAGAGACCCGGACCTGTGGGAGATCGTCAGTCCCGATGCCCACGTGGGGCAGGACCAAGACCTGCGGATTCGCCTCCTCCACGGCGAGCGGGATAGCATCGTCAATCCCGAGCAGTCGGTCAACCTGAACGATCTCTTGCTGGCTGAGGGTTACGACTCACGCCTGATCCTGTTCGACGGCATCCACACGGTGCCCACCGAACTGACGGCTGCGGAGATCTTGGCAGTGGCAGAAGAGTAGCGCCCCGTTCGGGCCAGCGGCGGCAGGATGCTGTGATTGGCACGGAGGTGGGCAGCAGATGGAGGTGAATCTGGCGATGGAAACGAGAGTTTTGAAACCGCTCCTGGGCCTGGGGCTCTTGCTGTTGTTCGGGTTTCTGGCGCCAGGCGCCGGCCTGGCCGAAGACGGCCCGCAGTTGGATGCGCAGGTGAAGGTCCTCGATGCGGGTCAAGGCTGGCCCTACTACACCACCGTACTGATCGGCAGCTCAGGCAACCCGCTGATCAGCTATCACGACAACCGCAACAAGGCCCTCAAACTGGTCATCTGCCAGGATGCAGCCTGTACCGAGCGAAAGATCTACACCCCTGACCGGTATGGGGCTGGGGTTTCCATGGGCCTGAATCTGGGCAGGCCGGTCATGGTCCACTGGAATGTCAACTGGCTGACTCACGTCCAGTGCGAAAGCAGCGGGAACTGCTCGCAGCCCACCAGTACCCCGCTCCTCAAGGGACCTACTGCCTTCTCCGGGCCTTCGCTGCCGGTCCGGATGTCGGGCGCACCCGTCATGACCTACGTGGACCACTATGGCGGAAAACTGATGCTGGCGCGATGCTCGGACACCACTTGCACGAGCCCGGTTTCCCAGAAGACGCTCTTTGACGGCGCCTCGCAGTCCCTGCGAAATACCTCGCTGGCACTGACCCAGGCCGGCAGCCCGGTTGCCAGCTTTCAGGACAAGGAGGACGGCAGCCTCAAACTGATCGTCTGCCATGACCCTGCCTGCTCCACCCTTACCCTGCGCACGGTCGATGCCGGTGGTCCAGATGATCACGAGGTGGGCGACTATAACTCTGTGGCCCTGGCGGCCAAGGACCGGCCCCTGATCAGCTACTATGACGCCACCTCCGGCGACCTGAAACTGGCCATATGTCGCGACGCCACCTGCAAATCCACCCAGGTGACCACAGTCGACAACGGGCGTTTCCTGCGCTTGGAGTATGACGTGGGACGCTATACCTCGCTGGCCCTCAACGAGAACGGCCAGCCGCGCATCAGCTACTACGACGCCTCGAACGAAAACCTCAAGCTGGCCACCTGCACCGTGATCTGGGAGCCCCAGATCGACGTCCGCTGCAACACGCGCACAGTTGACAGCGCCGGCAATGTCGGCGAGCACAACTCGCTGACCCTGGATCGCGAGGGCAGGCCGGTCGTCAGCTACCGCGACGCCACCAATCAGGCGGTCAAGCTGGCCACCTGTCCCGATACCTCCTGCTCCGCCCCTCTGCTGACCACGGTGGCGGATGGCAGCATCGTGGGCTTGCACACCTCGCTCGACCTCGATCCTGAAGGCTTGCCCGTCATCAGCTACTACGATCAGGACGGCGCAAACCTGAAGGCAGCAGCCTGCAACGATGACGCCTGCACAGCACCCTCGCCGACAAAGGTGGACTATGGCAGCGAGGTTGGGCGGTACAGCTCGCTCCAGGTCAGTGGCAATGGACTGCCATTCATCAGCTACTACGACGCCACCAATGGCGACCTCAAACTGGCCGTATGTACGGACTCTACCTGCTCCAGCCCGACGGTCAAGACCGTATTTTCCGATGGCGACGTCGGGCAACACACCTCCCTGGCGCTCCAGGACAACGGCCTGCCCGTCATTACCTTCACCAGCGCGGACGGCGACTTTCATCTGCGGGACTGTACTGACCTCGTGTGCGGTTCGTTTGACTCTTTTGCCAGCTTTGTCCAGGAGGATGTGGGTGCGGAGCATACCTCGCTGGCGCTCGCGCGAAATGACAGAACCGTCTTCGCCGCCGCCATTCCGGCCGGGCTGGGTCTCGGGTATGACGATCGCGACGGCCTTGTTCCCATTGCCGCCGGCCAGGTGCGGCATCCCTCCCTGGCGCTCGCCGACGAGGACCTTCCAGCGGTCAGCTACTACGAGGACGGCTACCTGCGGTTGCTGCGTTGCAGAACCTTCTCCTGTGCCGCCTTTGACCTTAACACCGTGGACGGCGAGCAGGGGATGAACCTGGGGGAATACTCCTCGCTGGCCTTCGACAGCCGGGGGCTGCCCGTGATCAGCTACTATGACAGGACCGCGGGCGACCTGAAGCTGGCTGTCTGCCAGGACGCCAACTGCCAGCAAAACAGTCCGTACACCATCGATGCCGGAGGGGACGTCGGCCAGTACACCTCGCTGGCCGTGGACGACCAGGACACGGCCTTTATCAGCTACTTTGACCTCACCCACGGCGACCTGAAACTGGCCATTGTCGAACTGCCCGGAGATTCCAGGCCGCTGTCGAACCGGCTCTACCTGCCGCTGACCGTACGCGGCGCGAGCAGGCGCTGGTAAACCTTCACAAAACAGGTATCGGCTTCTCTCTGCTCAAGCCTGAACCTGTCCGGATAGTCAGTGGACCGCAACGGGGGTCCGTAGTGGGTGCCCTGCGACAGGTCCTTCGAGGACTCGGGATAAACTCAGGACATGCTTCAGGGCCCTGATCCGCTCAAGAATGCCTGGAACAAAGGCACTGAAGTGCCTACTACGAACGGTTCTGCGGTCTACTGATAGTGGCAGATGGTCCCGGCCAGGGGCCTTTCTTTTCGCTTTCCGGGGCCTGCGGTTTCTGCTCGTTCCCACGCTTAGCATCGGGTCACGGACCCGATGCGAGCGAATAGAATGCTGGTACGGGCGAGGGGGCTTGCCCGCGCTTCGACCCATGTTATGCACGTCCCCCCTTTTGCAGGACGATCCTCTGCACATCCACTGCCAAAGCACTCCCGATTACTTGACATTCTTCGCTTTTTCTGTATAATTCACCCTGTCTATACTCATTTCACAGCCTAATCAATAGTTCCACCGAAGAGGAGCGCGCGAGAAACCGGCCCGCGATGGCCATCCCGGTACCCACACCATCCAACAGGAGCGACCACCTTGAAGCACAACTACGACACCCCACGACATCCAGTCCAGCCCCGGCACTGGCGATGGTTGTCCCAGAACGTGGCCACCGCATTATTCCTTGCGGCCAGCACGCTGGCCCTGAGCGGCGTGGAGCCCGTATCACCCTCCCGTGCTCAGGCGCCCCCTGCCCATGGACCCCGGCAGCCCCAGATGGCGCCCCTGCGGCAGGAGCCCCTGCCAGGGACGGCGCTATCAGCAAACGGGCCCACTGCCGGCTCGCTCCTACCGCCGGTCGACCTGTCGCACCTGTCGGAAAACAGGCTGGACGCAACCATCCTGGCCGGAGATCTGCCAGACGCCTTCGATTGGCGCGACCAGAATGGCAAGAGTTATGTCACGCCAGCAGGGGATCAGCGCCCCTGCGGCGCCTGCTACGCTTTCGCCTTTTTGGGCCAGTTGGAGGCCAAGCTGCTGATGGACGGCGCCGGCCAGTATGATCTCTCTGAGAACCACGCCAAAGAATGCAACTGGACGGCCCGCAGCCGCTTCGAGTACCCGCCCGGTTCCCCCTGGGGAAACTGCAGCGGCGGCAACAGCTCTATGCTGGCCAACCTATTCTCCCAGTCAGGCACGGTGCTGGAATCGTGCGACCCCTACGTAGGCGGCGACGTGGGCTGCAACACAACCTGCCCCTACCAGCAGACGGTCCTGGACTGGCGCCTCATAACGGCTGGACCCGCGCCTGAGCCCGACGTGCTCAAACGCTATCTCTACGAGCACGGCCCGCTCAGCGTCTCCATGTTCATCGACCTGGACGGGGGGTTCAACCCCGCTTACGACGGCTCTTTCACGCTGGACTATGAGGTCGCTCCAGATCGAGCCAACCACACCGTCCTGCTGGCCGGCTGGAGCAACCGGCTGCCGCCCGTACGAGGCGAGGCCGGCCCGGCCGAGGGCTGGGTCTTGAAGAACAATTGGGGCCCAAACTGGGGCGACCAGGGATTCTTTTATGTCAGGTATGGCGCGGCGAACATTGGCGCCATTTCGTCCTTTGTGCACCGGTGGCAGGAGTATGACCCGGGCGGTCAACTCTGGCACTATGACGAAGGCGGTTGGTGGCACTCTTGGGGCTGCGAGGACACGACGGCCTGGGCTCTGGCCAGATTCACCGCGCCCTCGGATGCCAGCATTGACCGTGTCGAGTTTTGGACCACCGATGCGACCACAGACGTGGACGTATTCCTCTACAGAGACTTTGACGGCGACAGGCTCAGCGGCCTGCTGGCCAGCAAGCTGGACAGCCGCTTCGACGAAGCTGGCTATCACTCGGTCCGCCTCGACACTCCCATACGCGTAGCG